>Ga0209835_1000303_pt1 | contig 33129 bp, 22 predicted proteins | sample LakKivwa52mmetaG_FD_184138 | JGI IMG/M metagenome (GOLD analysis project Ga0209835, IMG submission 184138) | Anoxic lake water microbial communities from Lake Kivu, Rwanda to study Microbial Dark Matter (Phase II) - Lake Kivu water 52m metaG... | ecosystem: Environmental > Aquatic > Freshwater >... | reverse complement strand
GCTAACGGCTTTGCCCGAACAAACAGAATCTTCCAATGAAATAATCCACAAATCACAAACAGAAATCCAAAACAAAACTCCTTGTTAGTCCATCGTAGAGTTGTAAAACCGTATTATTGTGATTAATTTTGGGTTTATGAATTAATCAGGCTTAATGAATTGATTCCAATTTTCTTTTCCACCTGATAACCTAAATCTGTATCAAGTAATTGGTTAAGTTCTTGTATCTCTTCATTGTACTCCTTGATTTCCTTTCGTTGAAGATAATTTAGGTTAAGAGTTCCTGTAAAGAAGTAATTGAAATTGTATTTTGAAAAGTGTTTTACAATTCCTTCTCTGTATGATTTATTCCGGTCTTTCGGAATTGATAAAAGTGACTTTATCTCCTCCTGAATTTTCTTTTTCAATCGTACTCTTCTTTGACTTTCACGATTTTGTTTTGTCTTGATAGTTTTTCTTATTTCATCATCAAAATATTTCTGTGGTCGTCCAACTCTCATATCAATTCTGTATAAAGTTTTATCCATTACATTATTTCTGACATAATCCTGATATATTTCTTTTTATCAAGTATATGTACTAATAAATAGATAAAAAAACTGAGAAAGTCAACTTGTGAGTGACGAGGTGAGTGGATTAATAGTATGTAAATTTTACGAAAACAAGAAATCCATTATTGTATCAGACTGAATACCTGATTCTTGTTAAAAGGAGAGGTGTGATTAAAAATAATTATGGGTAGAGTGATTTTTTTTCTGACAGGGATGACCTGTATAGTATGAAAAATATCAAACTTATTTCTTTACATCATTTTCGGTACAAAATCGGTACAAAAAAAGGGTAACTGATTGATTTACAGTTACCCTTTGGTCGGGGTGAGAAGACTCGAACTTCCGACCTCTACGTCCCGAACGTAGCGCGCTAGCCAACTGTGCTACACCCCGCCTTGTTCCTTTCTGTTTCCAAAAAGTGCACAAAAGTAATCAATCTCTTTCAAATAGAAAACTTTTATCGCTTTTCCTCACGGCTCATCGAGTAGGGTGCATCTTTCGTACTAACGCCCCTGCCAGTGACAGGTTCGCCGCTCATAATAAACCGGAGACTGCCACCTGCCTTCAACTCATCGTGGGTAATATAATTCCTGGTAATGGTTCTGCCATTCAGTTTAGCCTCCGATATGTAAGGAATCCCCGGGCCATTACCCTCAGCCTCAATTACAAACTTTTTTCCCCCCTGAGGTGTAAACTCAATTCTTCTGAAAAGCGGAGAACCGATAACATATTCCCCGGTTCCCGGAGCCACCGGGTAAAATCCCATGGCACTGAATACATACCAGGCCGAGGTCTGACCATTGTCCTCATCGCCACAATAACCATCAGGGGTATAGTTGTAGAGCTTGTCAAGCACCTCCCTTACCCTCATCTGTGTCTTCCACGGCTCTCCGGCATAATTGTAGAGGTACAGCATATGCTGAATTGGCTGATTGCCATGGGCATAGTTACCCATGTTCATTACCTGCATCTCCCTGATCTCGTGAATAATATATCCGTAATAAGAGTAATCGAATATGGGTGGAACCACGAAAACGGAGTCGAGCATCTTCACAAACTGCTCACGCCCCCCCGTCAGGTCAATCAGTCCCTGTATGTCATGAAATACACTCCATGTATAATGCCAGCTGTTCCCTTCCGTAAAGGCATCACCCCACTTGTAGGGGCTGAAGGGCGACTGAAACGTTCCATCAGTGTTCTTGCCCCTCATCAGCTTCGTTTCAGGGTCAAAAAGGTTTTTGTAGTTACCGGCACGCCGCCGGTACAGATCCTGGTCCTGATCATTTATCCCCAGCGATTTGCCCAGCTTCCACAAACAGAAATCGGCATAGGCATACTCCAGCGTGCGGGCAGCATTTTCGGCGATATTCACATCGTATGGCACATAGCCAAGTTCGTTATAGTATGGAGCTCCCAGCCGGCCAACAGAATGAACCGGCCCGTGCCCGTGTGTGTTCTTCTCCAGAGCCTCAAACAGTGTCTCAATATCATATCCGCCAATGCCCTTCAGCCACGAGTCGGCAATTATCGATGCTGAGTTCGACCCTATCATGCAGTTGCGGTGACCAGGGCTTGCCCATTCCGGCAGCCATCCGCTTTGAAGATATGTGTTCACCAGACCCTGCATGATCTTGCTGTTCAGCTCGGGGTACATAAGGGTGAAAAAGGGGAACACAGCCCGGAAGGTGTCCCAGAAACCGTTGTCGGTGTACATGTAGCCATCATGTACCTGACCGTTGTAGGGGCTGTAGTGTACCGTGCGCCCGTCGGCTGTTATCTCATGAAACTGCCTTGGGAACAGCAGCGTACGATAGAGGCATGAATAGAAGGTTCTGATCTGGTCATCGGTTCCACCCTCAACCTTAATACGACCCAGCTCGCTGTTCCATACCTCGGCTGCCTCGTGCTTAAGCTGCTCAAAATCTTTCAGACCCACCTCCCGGTTCAGGTTTACAAGCGCCTGCTCAGGGCTGATGAATGAGGAGGCGACCTTCACCTCAACCTTTTCGCCCCGCTCCGTCCTGAATCCAATCACCGCACCACAATGATCAGCTTCGGCGTCATTGCTCCCCGCGGTATATGTTCCATCGGCCCAGGTTCCCGTAAAATCAAAATCGCGGTTAAAAATAAGTACAAAGTAGTTGTGGAAATTTGCGGGGACTCCCCCGTGGTTGTTCCGGCAATAACCAATCACCTTGCGTTCGGAAGGAATGATTCTTACCATCGAACCTCCACTGAAACCGTCAATTATCACAAGCGAGGTATCATTTTCGGGGAATGTAAACCTGAAGAGGGCCGCCCTCTCGGTTGGTGTGACCTCGGCTACAACATCATGGTCGGCCAGATATACGCTGTAATAGTATGGTTTTGCCACCTCAGCCTTGTGCGAGAACCACGATGCCCTTGCATCCTCGTCGAATACCAGGCGGCCGGTTGCAGCCATCAGAGAGAAGGCTGCATAGTCGTTTATCCACGGGCTGGGCTGGTGAGTCTGTTTTATACCCCTGATCCGGTAGCTGTCGTAGGTATAGCCCCAGCCGTCGCCCATCTTGCCGGTCTGGGGTGTCCAGAAGTTCATTCCCCACGGGAGGGCAATGGCCGGATAGGTGTTTCCGTTCGAGTATCTGAACTCCGAATCGGTTCCCATAAGCGGATTAACAATGTCGGCAGGCTGCAGACTGCCTGAGTCTTTGCTGCCACCGCTGCACGAACACGCAATTATAACTGTTAAAAGAATAACAGTAAATCTAACCAGAATCGTTACTTTCATGTTGTAGCATCAATTATTCGTTTCTAAACCGGATCAACATCAATGTTTACCCTGAGGGTTCCTGCCCCCGGTTCCGCCAGAAGGTTCTCAACTGCATGGAAGATTTTCTGCCTGGCCGCCTGCCGGGTTTTATCCTTTACCATCTTTACGAGCATCATTTTAACATAGAATGACTGTAACCTTCCAACAGGCGGGTATTCGGGGCCGATAAGCTGTTGCCGGAAGAAGCTTCTCAGGTCGGCTGCAAGCAAGCCGGCAAAATGGTCAAGTTGCTTAATGTCCTTGTGCTTCAGGGTAATAAGCACCAGCCTGGAAAATGGCGGATATCTGAAGAGTCTGCGCTCCTCAAGCTGTGAATTGAACATGGCAAGGTAGTCGTGCTCAAGCACCATTCGGATTACCGGATGTGACGGGTCGCTTGTCTGAATGATTACCTTTCCCGGTTTGCTGCGGCGGCCCGATCTCCCGCTCACCTGTTCCATCATCTGGAAGGCCCGCTCGTACGACCTGAAATCGGGATAGTTCAGCATGCTGTCGGCCTGCAGTACCCCTACCACTGTAAGGTTTTCAAAATCGAGGCCCTTTGATATCATCTGGGTACCTATGAGTATATCGGTATTGCCCTTCTCTAAATCACTTAGTATCAGACTGGTTCCGTTTCTTGCCCGTGTGGTATCCTGGTCCATCCTGGCCACCTTTGCATCTGGAAAGATTATCTTCAGTTCCTCCTCAATTTTTTCGGTTCCGAACCCTATGGTGGCCAAATTGCCCGGCGAGCAGTTTGTACACGATGCTGGCATCTTAACTGAATATCCGCAGTAATGGCATTTCAGCCTTGCCTCCGCCCTGTGATAGGTAAGACTCACCGCGCAGCTCCGGCAAACCGGTATCCACCCGCAGTCATTGCATCTCACATAGGGTGAGAATCCCCTGCGGTTCCTGAACAGTATCACCTGTTCGCCGGCAGCCAGGGCTTCGTCGACAGCTTTGATAAGCTGGGGTGTAAAATGCGATATCATCTCCTTCCTTTTCAAGGCCCTTGAGGTATCGGCAAGTATTATTGAAGGCTGCACTGCCCCGCCGTGCCGCACGGTGAGTTCGTGCAATGAGTACTTGCCGGTAACCGCATTCTGGTACGACTCAATTGATGGTGTGGCGGAACCGAGGACGACCCGGGCACCGTGCATTCCGGCCAGCACTATTGAGGCATCACGGGCATGATAACGCGGGGCTGGATCCTGCTGTTTGTAGGAGGTATCATGCTCTTCATCGACAATCACCAGGCCAAGGTTAAAAAATGGCAGGAAAAGCGACGACCTGACGCCCAGTACGAGACAGGCCCCGGTTCTTCCCGAAGAACTGACACTTTCCCACACCTTCCTGCGCTGACTGCCTGTAAGCTTTGAGTGGTAAACCAGAAGTTTATTACCAAAATGCCTGCCTATTCGGTCAGTGAGGTGCGTGGTAAGTGCAATCTCAGGGACAAGATACAGCACCTGTTTCCCAGCCCTCAGGCAGTCATCAATCAGATGAAGGTAGACCTCAGTTTTACCGCTTGATGTTACTCCATGCAGCAACGAAACATCCTTCTCGGAAAAAGCCTCTTTCATACTTTCAAGTACGGACTGCTGCCGGCCTGATAACAGATTTAGTTTTATGCCTGGCTGTTCCCCGGGGTCGGATGCTGTTTTATTTTCAGAGGTTTCGGCGATACCAATCTTCCTGTTTGCATTCTTGCGTCGTGCCTGAAACTTCAGCATTGCAGCCGGAATGGCAGCCTTCATGACCTCGCCCGGCGTACACATATAATAATCAGCCAGCCATTCCCAGAACGAAAGGTTTCCGCCGCTAAACATGGGAACGGATTCACCGTCAATAATCTGCTTAATATTTTCATATGATGGCCTTTGTCCGGAGAGTCGCACGACAATGCCCGTATAAGGTTTTCCCTGCTTGCCAAGGGGAACCAGTACGCGGCAGCCCTGAGATAATAATCCGTTCAGTGCAGGAGGAACCTCATAGGTAAGTAACTCCTTCATTGCCAGTGGCAAAACCACATCGGCATACTCATTTTGCTCATTCGGTTCCATAGGATTCCCTGAGAATAAATATAATGATTCTCCGGTATAGTTTGCTAAATGAACCCGGCAATTACGGCAAGCAATTGCTCCTTGCGGATTGGTTTGATAAGGCAGGCATCGCACCCGGCCTGCAGAACTATGTCCATATCGTCCTCAAAGACAAAGGCAGTCTGGGCCACAACCGGAAGTGCAGGTTTGCGTTTCTTAAGCTCTCTGGCTACCTCTATTCCGTTCATCTCGGGCATCTGCATATCGAGCAGCACAATGTCAACCCGGCCATCGGTGGAGATTATGCTGAGCGCCTCAGGTCCCGACCTTGCTGTAACAACCTCAATTCCTGTATCAAGAAGTATTCTTTTAAGGTAGGTAAGCACATCCCTGTTATCGTCAACAATCAGACACCTCTTATTTGACCAGTCCCTTATAACCGAATTCCCGGAATCGGGTTTCTGCTTTGTTTTTATTGTGCCGGCCGGCCTGAAAGGAATCAGTATTCCAAACTCCGACCCGAACCCCTTTTCCGATACCACGGTAACCTGGCCACCCATGCGTTCAACAACCTCGCGAACCAGGGTCAGGCCCACGCCCAGTCCTTCAAAAGGCCGGTGATGGCCGCTAATCTCCTGCCTGAACTCTTCGAAAATTGTTGAAAGGTTTTCCTTGTTAATGCCAATTCCTGTATCCTTCACCCGGAAAGCGATCATTGATCCCTCCAGGCGGTATGAGAGATCGACCGACCCCTCGAGGGTGAACTTAACGGCATTGTCCATAAGGTGGTTCAGAACCCTTTTAAGCCACATCCTGTCGGTAAAGACGACGTCGTTTAACTCATCGAATTCGTTTCTTACATTAAGTATTACCGGCTTCTCCTGTCGTTTTATGGTTCTGTTGGTCTCGTCTGTTACCTCCCTTACTATCTCAGCCAGCGACGCCTCTTCATATGATATTTCAATCTGTGAACTTTCAAGTCTTGAAAGATCGATAATATCGCCGATTATCTGGAGCAGTTTTTCACTGTTATAGTTGATATGGTCTATATACTCTTCTCTGGCATCGGGTCCGAGATTCTCTGACAGCAGGAGATTAGCAAACCCTACCACGCTGTTAAGAGGTGTTCTGATCTCATGGGATATATTCGCCAGAAAGCTGGTTTTAAGCCTGTTACTTGCCTCGGCGTCTTCTTTGGCCCTGATCAGCTCCTCATGGATCTGCTTAATCCGGCTGATATCGCGCGATATTGTTACCGAACCAATAGCCTCGCCGGCAGCATTTCTTATCTGCACTGTTCTCGTTTCAAGTGTTATGATGTTACCATTACGATGATGCAGTCTCAGTTCGGAATGAAATACTCCATTCTCCTTCAATGCCCTGGTGCGCCTTGCCGGAAAGTCGACATCTTCGGGATAGATGAGGTTATCGGCGGTCTTATGATCATATTCATCGCGTGAAAGACCCACAGCAGAGTAGAAAGCTGAATTGGCAAAAACCAGGTTCCAGTCGTTATCGTAGAAAGAGATGCCATCGTCGGCCGATTCAAGAAGTATTCCCTGCAATTTGTCTGTATCGGCCAGTTCCCTGGCCACCTTATCGCGCTGCGACTGCAACTCGGCGTTAAGAATCTCCAGGTTCCTCCGTACCTTACGATCCTCTTTCTCCTTTTCATCGTTTTGAGAGTGAAGGGTCCTCAGCCTGAGGATAAAGAAGAGAAGCAGAGAAAGCGTAATAGCCAGAAGACTGGACAAAATGATTGTGGTCTCGGCATTTTGAAATGCGTAAATCAAATGCAGCGATGGGGTAAGACCCGGGATACTAATACAGAGCATTTACAGTAAATCCAGATAAAAAACCAATGTACTAAACACACTTATATAAACTCAATCGTCAAAAGTAAGGAATCAGATCGTTATTTTTCAACCATAATTGTCAATAATTGTTACTTTATTATAAACATTGAATTCGGCATTCCTTTAATGCTGAAAACATTTATTTACAGACAGATATTTAATTAGTTTATATCTTTACATAAAACCTTTATCATACTATGGCCTCTGCTAGCGAGTACAGTGAAAAGAATGAAAGATCATATAAAAATGAGGAGATTACGGTATACTGGAAGCCGTCGGCCTGCATACATGCCTCTTCATGTTACAGGGAACTGATTGAGGTATTCGATCCGGGCAGCCGGCCATGGATAGATATGAAGGGCGCTCCAGTTGATAGTATAATTGAAACAGTAAATCTTTGCCCAACTGAAGCCCTTACCTGGAAATGGAATGATGAGGAAAAGAACAGGGAGGTTAGTCCCGGGCATACCAATCATGTTAAATTCAGGAGACCCGAACTTTATAGTGTGCCTGCTGCCCAGGAAGAAGTTAAACCGCTGTCGGTTAGAATAATGCCCGACGGCCCTGTGGTTGTTGAAGGTACCTTCGTTCTGAAAACTTCCACAGGCGACAAACTGGTTAAGGACTGCATTAATTCCTTTTGTCGGTGCGGGCATACAAAATCACCACCTTACTGCGACGGAGATCACCGATTGAAGGGTTTCAGTGACTGAGATACCTTGTTAATTGGCTATATAACAATCTTTTAAAACTTTCATATATGGATTATAAAGATAAGGCCGCAGCAACAATTGAGGTTATCGAAAACGGACCGCTGAAGATATCGGGAGCGATTAATCTTACCGATCAGAAAAGAGGAATAAAAACATCGGTAACTGAGTTATACCTTTGCAGATGCGGTAAATCGGCAAGAAAGCCCTACTGTGACGGTTCACATAAGCATTAACCGGCAAGAGCCTCGCTTACTTTCCCGGCAGCCTCGCTGAATGATATTGCCGACATCACCTTCAGCCCGGAGTTGTCAATGATTTCCTTTGCCTCTTCAGCATTTGTACCCTGTAGCCGGACTATTACCGGGACTTTTATCATTCCAATAGATTTGTAGGCTTCGACCACACCGTTTGCCACCCTGTCGCAGCGCACTATCCCACCGAAAATATTGATCAGTATTGCTCTTACGGCAGGATCCTTCAGTATTATCCTGAAACCAGCCTCAACGGTTCTGGCATTTGCTCCTCCACCTACATCGAGGAAGTTTGCCGGCTCACCACCCGATAGCTTAATAATATCCATAGTTGCCATGGCCAGGCCGGCTCCATTAACCATGCATCCGACATTCCCGTCGAGCTTCACGAAATTGAGATTATGTTCGCCGGCCTCAGTTTCATTCGGATCTTCTTCGGCTATATCCCGCATAGCCGCAAGATCGGGGTGCCTGTATAGAGCAGAATCGTCGAGTACAACCTTGCAGTCGAGGGCCATTATCCGGTCATCGCTGGTTTTAAGAACCGGATTGATTTCGAAGAGCTGGGCATCAGAGCCGATAAATGCCTCGTAAAGGCCTGTCACAAACCTGTTCATCTCCTTTGCAGCTTTACCCTCGAGCTTCAGATTGAAAGCTATTCTCCGGGCCTGAAATGGCTGCAGTCCGGTTACCGGATTTACCTCCTCTCTGAAGATCAGATGAGGAGTCTTCTCTGCCACTTCCTCAATGTCCATGCCTCCCTCACCACTGTATACTATCATATACCTTCCGGTCCCCCTGTTAAGCAGTATGCTCATGTAAAGTTCCCTATGCGGTGATTCGCCCTGATAGAATACATTTCTGGCTACAAGTACCTTATTAACCTTCTTGCCCTGCGCACCGGTTTGTGGTGTTATCAGGGTCATTCCCAACATCTTTTCGGCAATCTCCCTTACTTCACTGAGTGATCGTGCTATTTTTACGCCTCCCCCCTTGCCCCTGCCACCAGCATGTATCTGAGCCTTTACGACAAAGAGGTCGGTATTAAACTTCTTCTGAAGCTCTTCAGCCACCATTACAGCCTGCCCCGGAGTCTCTGCCACAAACCCTTCGGCCACTGAAACCCCGTACGCAGTAAGAATGGCCTGACCCTGGTATTCATGAATATTCATAAGGTTAATCTATAGGTTACCCGCAAAATAAGCTATAAAGTTGATTTTTCCCTAATTTCGCAAAAAAATATAGTGATGCGGAAACGGCTTAACAGTGAATTGGGCAGACTGACACCCGAAGGTTACAGGGATGCCGGAAAAAGCCCGGTAGTAATTGTACTTGACAACATAAGGAGTCTGATGAACACTGGTTCGGTATTCCGGTCAGCCGATGCATTCAGGGCCGAGGCTCTTTACCTGTGCGGGATTACCGGCACACCTCCGCACAGGGAGATCAATAAAACAGCCCTCGGGTCAACCGGGTCGGTACCATGGAAGTATTTCGAATCAGTGCTGGAGGCTGTTACTGTTTTAAAGAAAGAAGGTTATATCATAATATCCGTTGAGCAGGCCGAAGGAGCGATAAGCCTGGAAGAATTCAGATTCAGGAAGGGTAAACGTTACGCAATAATTTTCGGCCATGAAATCAACGGTGTGGCTCAGGAAGTGATAGACATCTCAGATGCCTGCATCGAGATTCCCCAGTTCGGTACAAAACACTCATTAAACATTGCTGTAGCCGCCGGGATTGTACTGTGGGAAGCAGTTGTCAGGTCAGCCTGATGGTGAACCAGGACAAAAAAAACTGGCACCGGTTTCCACCCGTGCCAGTCTCATCAGAATATTTTCAGGAAATTATTGTACTATCGATACAAATGTATTGTCGACAAAGAATTTGGCAAACTCAAGGTCGGTTTTTGCATAGGCTTTCCACTCTGCATTGAAGCCCACAGCTTCACGCAGATTGTTGAGCATATAATCCCTGTCCTGCATGCGGGCACCCAGAACGGCCTTCATGTAGCTGGGCTTACCGCACTTGCATGGTTTAACGCTGTCGAATACAACCTTGGCGCGGTTATAATCTTCCTTAAGCAGAAGGGCATGACCCAGGTTGTATGAGGGCTCGTTGCCGAAGAAGTTCACAGCCTGGTCATATTCTCCCTTCTTGACGGCAATCATGCCAAGTCCGAATTTTGAATCGGCAGTAGCTGCTGTCATTGAGGTGAAATACTCTTCAGCCTTTGCAATGTCGCCCTTAAGGAAGGAGGCAAATCCAAGGTTATTCTTTACTACGTCATTGTTTTGCAGTGCCTTTGCACTTTCAAATGCCTTTATTGCATCATCAGCCTTACCCATTTTAATAAAGGTGTAACCAATGTTGTTATGGGCGCGGAAACACTTCGGATAGTTTTCAGCAGCAGCCTGGTAGAACTTAAGCTGCTCGTTCACATCGGTTGTAAGCGTGGCAGAGTACAACATCTCCTCGAGGCTGAGAACCTTAGGATCGGCTTTCATCTGTGCAAGAATCTCCTCATCGCTGCGACCAACCTTGTCAACATTGATAATCATTTTGGAACGTCTCAGTTTCGGAAGAATATCGGTTTTGAGAACATCGAATGCTGCCGACATGTTTCTGATCTCCTGCTCACGTACCGCCGGATCGCTGTACATCGAAAGAACCCTGATAATCAGCTCTTTGTCACGAATGGTCGAAGCCTCAACCTCTGTCTTGAAACCATCCCAGTCCTCAGCAGTAGTCTTGCTGGTAAAGAATCCTTCCTTCTGTGCATCTGCTATTTTGGCAAAATCATTCTTAAGGAACTTATCAGCTGCAGTACCTCTCTGCTGTGAGAGTTTCTCATTAAAATCGAGTTTGCCGTCGGGTGATGCATATGAGCTTACGGAAACGCCCTTAAACAGGAGGTTCTCTGTCTGGTTAACAGTATTAATGTAGTTCCTTAGCATCTGAATATCTTCCGACTTAAGCTCAGTGCTGAGAATCTCAGCCCTGTTGATAAGATAGTGAATATCAGCCATCTGGCTTTCAGGAATAACTCTTACGTAGTTATCTTTAACCATTACCGGCTTTGCATGATCCTCGGTGAGGGTTGATGTGGCTATTACGCCATCTGCAAGCTTCACGGGGTCAAAGCTGATGCTTTTACCACATCGGGTGGCAGTAACCCTGAGTACCAGCTCAGATTTGATCATTTCGGGCTTGTAGGCGGCCTTCGACTTATATGTAAAGTTATCGCCCGTGTAATTAATAACCTCATTGTTGGCGGTCACTTTTTCCCCCTGGAGCATAACCTTGTCAAAAGCTACTTCACCGCCGTCATAAACAAGAACAGGAACTGCCTCGGCAGTTGTATTTTTGTCAAAATATTTCTCAGGGAATACGCCCTTAATGCTCAGGTCAACCTCACCTGCGTGCGTCTCAAGAATCTCCGGGGTTACTTCATAATTGATCAGCCCGGCGTTCTTCTGCATCTTCTTCAACGGATTACAGCCAGTCATTACAAGGACCGCAAGTACAAGGACAAAAAAGCTTCTGAAATTTTTCATGGTTATAATTTTAAAGTTTGCGTTATAAATCGATTGATAATCAATAAAAATACAGGTTTTCTTTCAATTTCTGCAAATCTAGCATTTTTTTTTAAATAAATGAGGGCCCGTACCCATATTCATCACAAAATGGCTCTGTTTATGCCTATACCGTAATCGGCGTCAAATATAATGCCCTTCATCAGTTCATAGTCCTTTTCGCTGTTCACGAAATCAAGATTCCCGATATCCAGAATCAGGTACCTCATATCGGGATTCTGCCGGAAGAAGCTGAAATATCCCTCCTGAATACTTTTGAGATAGGCAGGGGTGATTGACTTCTCAAACTCCCTCCCCCTCAGGGCAATATTCCGCATAAGTCTGTCAGTGTCGGCATGAAGGTAAACATAGAGGTCGGGGCGGGGAACAGTTGTATAGATTATATCAAATATCTGCCTGTAAAGGCCGTACTCATCAGGCCCGAGTGTTGATGAAGCGAAAATCAGCGACTTCATGAAGTAATAATCAGAAACCGAGAAGGAGCTGAAAAGGTCTGGTGATGTAAGCTCCTCCCTTATCTGTCTGTAACGTTCGGCAAGGAATGAGAGTTCAAGGGGAAACGAGTACTTTTCAGGGTCACTGTAGAATTTTGGCAGGAAGGGATTGTCGGCAAACCTTTCGGTGATTAGCCTTGCATTATACCTGGCTGCGATCATTGACGCCAGGGTGGTTTTTCCTGCACCTATATTCCCCTCAATTACAATATAGTTATACTTTGGCTTCATGTTTGCTGCTCTTTCAGGCCAACGGTACGAATATAGTAAAAGAGGCGGTCTCCACTGACCGCCTCTTCATTTTTTAATTAACAGAAGTTTCTATTGTTCTTTCTGTTCACTGCTGTCTTTTCTTTCCGGTTTGTCACTTCTCTCGGGCCTCGGCAACAGAACTTTTCTCGAAAGCTTAAGTTTGCCTGTTTTCTGATCAATCTCTATCAGTTTGACCTCTATTTCCTGACCCTCCTTAAGCACATCCTCTACCTTTTCGGTTTTCTTCCAGTCAATCTCCGAGATGTGAAGTAACCCGTCCTTGTTGGGTATTATCTCAATAAAGGCGCCAAACTGAACGATTGTCTTTACCTTTCCCTTGTAAACCTGCCCAACCTCAGGCACAGCGACAATCTTCTTTACCCAGTCAAGTGCTGCGGTAATGGCTTCCTTGTTCTCACCGAAAATATTAACATCTCCATATCCGTTAACCTCCTCCACCACAATGGTAGTGCCGGTTGTACGCTGGATTTCCTGTATTACCTTTCCTCCCGGACCAATAAGGGCACCTATCATCTCCTTCGGAATTGTGAGCATCTCTATTCTCGGGGCATGGGGCTTTAGTTCGGGACGAGGCTTGTCAATAACACCTTCCATTATACCGAGTATATGCAGCCTTCCCGATCTGGCCTGATCGAGTGCTTTTGCCAGTACCTCGTATGAAAGACCGTCAACTTTGATGTCCATCTGGGTTGCGGTAATGCCGTCACGGGTTCCGGTAACCTTGAAATCCATGTCCCCGAGATGATCCTCATCGCCGAGAATGTCTGAAAGTACAGCGTATTTACCTGTCTTGGAATCGCTTATCAGACCCATTGCGATGCCTGAAACCGGTTTGCGCAGCTGAATGCCCGCATCCATAAGAGCAAGAGTGCCGGCACATACCGTTGCCATTGATGAAGATCCGTTCGATTCAAGGATGTCAGAAACAACCCTTATCGCATATGGATTCTCTTCATCGGGCGGCATCATCACCTTAAGGGCTCTGTGTGCAAGGTTCCCGTGCCCGATTTCACGGCGGCCAACACCACGGTAGGGCTTGGCATCACCGGTGCTGAATGGGGGAAAATTGTAATGAAGCACGAACTTCTCGGTTCCCTTGTTTAGAACATCATCAATAATCTTCTCGTCAAGCTTGGTTCCCAGGGTTACAGTGGTAAGTGACTGTGTCTCGCCCCTGGTAAAGAGGGAGGAACCATGTGTTGCGGGAAGCGGATCAATTTCGCATTCAATCGGCCTGATCTCATTGGATTTCCTTCCGTCGAGCCTTATCTGCTCGTCCAGTACCAGCCTCCGGGCTGCCTCCTTATGCACATCGTGGTAGTAGCGTTTTGCCAGTACCTCGTTCACAGGGTTCTCATCATTAAACTGCCCGAGGAACTCATTCAGGACATCCTCGAACATCTGTGTGCGTTTAAGTTTGTCGGCTGTGCATGTGCGTGCAACGGCATAGCACTTTTTATAGGTATCGTCCCAAACCTTCTTCCTGAGATCCTCGTCGTTCACCTCGTGGCAGTACTCGCGCTTGGTGGAGGAACCCACCATCGCAGCGAACTTTTCCTGCGCCTTACAGTGGACCTTAATGGCATCATGGGCTACTTTAAGGGCATCAAGCATATCGGCTTCCGAAACCTCCTTCATCTCACCCTCAACCATCATAATATTGTCGTATGTGGCACCTACCATCAGGTCCATGTCGGCCTCCTTAAGCTGTGTTGCAGTAGGATTGATCACAAACTGCCCGCCAATACGGGCCACCCTTACTTCTGAAATCGGTCCGTTGAACGGTATATCCGATACTGCCAGGGCTGCAGAAGCAGCAAGGCCCGCGAGAGAATCGGGTATAATATCCTTATCGGCCGATATCAGGTTAATGGTAACAAACGTCTCTGCGTGAAAATCATCAGGAAACAGTGGTCTCAGAACCCTGTCAACCAGCCTTGAAATAAGAATCTCATAATCGGATGGCCTGGCCTCTCTCTTAAGAAAGCCCCCCGGAAAACGGCCGGTCGATGCATATTTCTCCTTGTATTCAACCGATAGCGGCATAAAGTCGACATCTTCCTTTGCCTCCCTGGCCGCTACCACTGTTGCCAGTAGCATGGTCTTTCCCATCCTCAGCAACACCGAACCGTCGGCCTGCCTGGCAAGCTTTCCTGTTTCAAGCGTAATGACCCTGCCGTCGCCAAGATCTATCTCTATTGATTTCTTGTTGAACATAATTGATACCTGTTAAATGATTAAAACTTCACCTTCGTGAAAATAAGAAAAAAGGCAATCTCCAATTGCCTTTTTTTTTGTCTACTTACGTATCTTGAGGGCTTTTATTATCTGGCGATATCTCTCTATATCCTTCTCCTTCAGATAATCAAGCAAACGCCTGCGCTTGCCTACCATTTTGATCAGTGCACGCTGTGTGCTGAAATCCTTCCTGTTCTTCTTCAGATGCTCGGTAAGATGCGATATCCTGTATGAAAAAAGCGCAATCTGACCCTCTGCAGTACCAGTGTCAACCTCCGAAGTACCGAATGACTTGAAAAACTCCTGCTTCTTTTCTGTTGTCAAATACATGTTTCTGCCTGTAAAAATATTGTTCGTCCAAATGTAAAATGTGTCTCCGATTTTGGAACGCAAAAATAATACTTTTTTATGTAATATATCAAACAATCCCGCTTTTTTTTAAATGTTTGGCGGCCATTATGCCCCGTCTTCATATCAGACGAATAAACTGTGCCGCTGGTTGCGCGCTGAAACAATGCCTGGCGGCTGTTTGTCAAACAATTCGTGCGCTTGGTCAAAAAATCATTCCGTCAACTGCGATTCGAGAAGAGTGTTGTGCGTACTGGAGGGTGTCAGACCCTGGCTGATAAGCTTCTGGCCAATGCGGCATTCAAGACACCTTCGGCGGCGGCAATACTCATTCAGCAGATGGTTCAGGGCCTGCGACTCTGATGCCAGACCTGCCTCTATGCCAATTTTCTTCCACTCGGCAGTAATTCGGTTCTTTTCGGGTCCTGATTCCTCAAGGAGGCTCACTGCCATATCGCAGTACCTCCTGTTGCCGCGACTGTCGCCGTAAACAAACAGCATCGGGACGATTACATTAATAGTTATGACATCAAGGGTATCACGTCCTGCATGACCGGTTCGCCTGCCCGATTTCGTGCCAAACGTGTAATGCTCCTGCCAGTATGGAGATGCCGGGCTGTCGAGAAGATCCCTTATTTCTTCCGCCCCGGACGCCTCCAGTATTGCTGAGAAGAGACCTCGCCTCCTGCAAACCAGACCTGCAAGTTGTGATAGTCTTATTGTCGGGAACCCGGCAGGCCTCAGCCTGTGGAATTTCCATAACCAGCCATGCATCGGAACGAGGTTATACTTGGAACGAAGAACCCTGAACTCCCTTGTCAGGTCACGAAAGTACTCATCGTTAACCGCTTCCCTGAACAACTCACCTGAAAGCATTCCCGCCATGCCAAATAACAATGCCTCGGTCTGCATCCTGTTATCGGCATGTTTCCTCAGCAGTTTCAGCGGCAGGCTTTTGGCCAGCATCTCAAAATTGTCGGTATTAACCCTCGCCCCGAAATACCTGGCAGCCAACCGGTAAAGAGACTCCTCCCAGTCATTGCCGGTCTCCTTAAGTGTGTCCATAATTGCTGCGGCCTTCGACTGAAGCCGTTCAATTGCCAGAGAGGTAAGCCAGTGAGTCAGAAAATACCTGTCAACCCTGTGAATCTCCTCCTGACATGCAATGAGAAGAGGATTGCCGGTAAAAGAAAGGTACTTCTCATATACACCGGGACTGATTACGGGTATAACCGAAGGCACGCCGGTTCCGCCGGCAGTTATTGCGGGGCGGTCGTTGTTAAGCACAAAATGAACAACGACATTGTTGTATGCATTGTCGTGATGGTGCCCGTGCCTGTACCAGTCTGACGAATTGACATGAACTTCGGCATTACCTGCCCATGAGGTGCCTCCGATATTAATACGGGTATTGAAGAAATCAGGCCCTGAGTCTCGGTTGTACTCCCCGGGTGAGATAACCTCAATTCTGTTCCCCTGGCTGTCGCATAGTGAACCGGAATCATAGAGACGGTGCTTCCATACGAAATGAAGAAATTCCTCTTTCATATCCTTTAGTATAAATGCAGCATACCAAAGATATGAAACAACGGCAGGATAAACAAAAAAAAACAGACGGCTGTTATGCCCTTATACGCCCATTACGCCATTACGCCCTTATTCTTATCCCAGATAGGTGGCCATCTCCTGCTGAACCTCTACGGCCTTTTCGGCGGCAATCTTGTCGAAATCCCTGCTGCTGTCGGCAAAGATTATAGCCCGCGATGAGTTAACGAGCAATCCGCACCCACTGTTCATGCCATATTCAGCCACCTCTTTCAGGCTGCCGCCCTGTGCCCCTATCCCCGGAACAAGCAGAAAGTGATCGGGAACTATGGCACGTACTTCACGAAGCATCTCTGCCCTGGTGGCTCCTACAACATACATTAAATTGTTACTGCTGCCCCATTTCTGTGATACTCTGAGTACCCTTTCGAACAATCGTTCATTGTTTGCGGTATAGTACTGAAAGTCATCGGCTCCCCTGTTCGATGTGAGGGCAAGCAGTATAACCCACTTCCCATCGTATGAAAGGAAAGGAGTAACCGAATCTTCTCCCATATACGGGGCTACAGTAACCGCATCGGCGTTGAGGTTACCAAGGAATGCTTTTGCATACATCTTCGATGTGTTGCCAATGTCACCCCTCTTTGCATCGGCAATTACAAAACAGTCGGGGTATTGTTCCTTAATATACTGTATTGTGCGGGCAAGCGACTCCCATCCGGCAGTGCCGTTACACTCGTAGAAGGCCACATTGGGTTTGAAGGCCACGGCATATGGTGCAGTGGCATCAATAATCCTCCTGTTGAACTCGAAAACCGGGTCGGTGGCGCTGAGCAGATGCCCCGGTAATTTATCAGTCTCCGTGTCGAGTCCGACGCAAAGGAACGACCTCTTTATGAGGATATTGGCGTAAATCTCTTGTGCCGTCATTGATTGTTATATTGTGCTTTCCTTAAGCCGTTCAGCATTCTCGGCCATCTGAAGCTTGTCAATTATCTCCAGAATGTTGCCGTCGAGCACTGAGGGCAGGTTATACATGGTAAGACCGATACGATGATCGGTCATCCTGCCCTGCGGATAGTTGTAAGTCCTGATCTTCGCCGACCTGTCGCCTGTTGAGACCATGGTCTTGCGTTTACGCGAAATGTCATCGAGGTATTTCTGATACTCGAGGTTATAAAGTCGTGTACGAAGCTCCTTCATCGCCTTTTCGAGGTTCTTTATCTGTGACTTCTCATCCTGGCAGGTTACCACAACGCCGGTTGGGACATGAGTAAGCCTGATGGCTGAATAGGTTGTGTTTACCGATTGCCCGCCGGGACCTGATGAACAGTAAGTGTCTTTCCTTATATCCTCGCTCCTTATTTCAACGTCAAACTCATCGGCTTCGGGAAGTACGGCAACTGTTGCCGCCGAGGTGTGAACCCTTCCCTGTGTTTCGGTTTGCGGCACCCTCTGCACCCTGTGAACCCCCGATTCATATTTAAGTATGCCGTACACCCCGCTGCCCGACACAGTTATAACGATCTCCTTGTACCCGCCTGCGGTACCTTCTGAGAAGTGGTTGATATCCAGTTTCCAGCCCTGCAGTTCGGCAAATTTGGTATACATCCTGAAAAGATCTCCGGCGAAGATACTTGCTTCATCACCCCCGGTACCAGCTCTTATCTCCATAATCGCATTCTTGTCATCCTCAGGGTCTGAGGGCAGAAGAAGCAGCTTGATATCCTCCTCCATCTCCGGCAGCTTCCCTGTCAACTCCTCAATCTCTGCCTTTGCCATTTCACGCATTTCATCGTCCTTCTCGACAGCAAGGATATCCTTTGCCGACTTAAGATTACCGAGTGCCAGCCGGTACCTGTCATACGCCTCAATAACAGGCTGAAGCTCCTTGTACTCCTTGTTGAGCTTCACATACCTCTTCATGTCGGTCATTATGTCGGCCCTGGTAAGCAGTTCGCCTACCTCGTTGAAGCGGCGCTTTACACCTTCCAGCTTTTCAAGTATCAGATTATTTGCCATGGCAACGGATTTTTTCCCGCCGCAAAATTAGTAATAATAATTCAATCCGGCTTCCGGCTACCGGCTACCGGCTACCGGCTACCGGTGTCCGATGTCGTGCTTACTTCCTGGTACTGATCTTTACCAGGCCTGCTTCGGAGAGCAACCCGATATAGTTGATAATATCCTGCAGGTTTGTTTCGCCTGAGGCCATCTGTGCATCGAGAAGCTTCTTGATATCAAGCGCCGAGTTGAAACCGTTGCAGAGCCTGCTGAGTTCGTGTGTATTGAGTACCCTGCCTGTAACGGGATACTTTTCGCGTACACTGTTATCGACCTTTGAAAGCACCTGGCTGTATCCCCTGTAGCTCTGTTCCTTAACAAGGGGGGTCTCATCCGGAATCATTGAAGCAGCCTTAATCTCAAGCTGGGTTGGTTTGGCCAGTACAACAGGCTGGATGCCTATTGCCTTAGCTCTCCTCTTCATATAGCTTTCGAACGAAGCGAGGGCAGCTTTTCCGGTTGCATCAATGGCAGAATTCTGCTCGGCTATGAAAATAGTGAACCCTGCCTTATCGGAGGCCAGTTCGGCGGTAGAGGCAATGGTTGCCTTTTCGTTGATAACGGCGGCCTCAATCCAGGTTCTTCCCAAACGGTAAGATGTCGCCAGAGAAGCAGCATCGGCCCTGTCGAGTGCATCGGAAGCCCTGTATAGCTGTTTACCGATTCTCTGGGTTCCGTTTGCTGCAACATCGGCTGCAATCCTCGATGCCATAGCGTCATCGGCACTGGCAATGGTATAGGCTGCTGCGGCTCCTATAAAGGCTACCCTTTTCAATTGTGTAGCGTCGCACTTGTTGGCAAGGTCTTCCGATGTGTGATAATAGAAGTCGGGCCAGGTAATCATCATAATACCCGGAACCCCCACACCCCAGTCATTAAAAACCTCGTGATCGGATGCGCCGTAATTATCGTCGATACGGAAGTAGAAAGGATCGTCTGAACCACTTGGCGACACTATTCGCTTAATGAATCCTCCGCGGCCCGAAACGGCCAGTCCGGCCCGGTTGCCCAGTCCCACAAGGTTATAGTAATGCTCCATCACGTCATTAATGTAGTGTGGATTACCGTAGGTTGTACGGTGCAGGCAAAAGAATGACTGGCTTTTCGCGAGCCAAAGGCCTACCATATCGAGATTGATGTTACAAAGTGTTTTCTTCATGAGCTCGTTGTTTTCGCGAACCCACGGCCCGGTTCCCGAGAACTCGGGCACCCAGATAAACCTGATAGTTCTCTTCGGTTTTGGCACAGCCCCCTGGTCGATCATTGTCTTCAGCATCCGTGCAATTTCCAGTATTGCGGCACTGCCTGAGATGTTGTCGTTTGCTCCCTGCTTCACCAGCCCTTCGAAAAGGTGGGCTGAGAAGATGATCTCACCGGCCGCAGGATCGGTACCGCTGATATGGCATGTCGGAACCTCAAGATTGTAAGGTACAGTCTGTGATTCAACAACCGCGCGAACAGTAATCTTCTCTCCTCTCGTCAGCCTGTCGCGAAGAAGGTGTCCTTCACGTGGTGGCAGGAAGAAGCCGAACTTTGCCGATCCCCCCGTCTGTCCGCCACGTCCGCCTATCCCTGTAATCGGAATTGCCAGTGGCGCCACAAGTGGTCTGGGAGAATTGAACGAAACCGTTCCCAGGGCTCCCCTCGAGGAACCAGTGCTGTGTGCACCCGAGATGCTGCCCGACGTAACAATGATCTTTCCGGCAACGTCAACTCCCTCGAAATCGATGGCACGCCCCTCGCCCACCCATACAAGCTCAGCGGTGATGTCGCATGTCTGACTACCCGATGCAAGCATGGCGTTGTTATCCTGGAAGTCGGCAATCTTCGAGCGGCCCGGACTCACCTCCCACATATCGCCCCTTATACCATCCCACGTGGTTCCACCCGGATATTTCCTAACTCCGGCACCCTCCATGCCATACTCCTTAAGCTTGCCCAGAACGTAGGCCGACTCAAACAGCATCTCATTGTACTCCGACAGCGGACGGTCATGAATATAGGCTCCCATCTCAATAATGTGATTAAGGGCGGTTTCGCCCGAGGCCCTGCCTATAAACTCGTCGATAATCCTTTCGGGAAGCATGAACTTCAGTGTTGAATTCTGCGCGGCAGCTATGTTGCCCAGACAGATAAATGCCAGTATGGCGGCGATGATTCTGATGGTTTTCATTTTTTGGATGGCTGGTTAGGTTAATCTCATATTCTTACAAACCATAAATGTAATCAACAATGAACTGCCCCGATCAGCGCAGGCTCACATTTTCACATTATTTAACTTTGTACGGCAACCCGTTCTCCATCAGATGCACCAGCCAAAAGTCCTTACCTAATAAAGATATGCATGGCATTCAACACAGTTGAACTCCTTCCAGGCAGTTCCTATGTCGACAGGATGCCTGAATTCGAGAAAGCCGAACATGTCGGTAGTCTCCATATTGCCCGGAACACCCTGTGCGACAATGTTATGGCACAGGTTGCAGTCGCGCGATATAGTCCTGCCGGTACTGCTCTTATGGTTTCCGCTGTGGCATCGGTAGCAGCCGTTGAATTCGAGGTGGCCCAGATGATTCGGGTAGGCATCCCACCGCACCTTCATGGCCGGAAATATATTACGGGAAAACTGACTGGTAATGCCCTCTATTGCCTTGTCGATGAGTGCTGCATTATTTGCGGCAATTACCGGGTAATTCTCGTTGTAGAATGCCTTTACCTCTTTTTCAATCGATACCACTGCGCTGTCGCGGCTGTCGTACATCAGGTGAAGAAGATCCATGGCAACCCTCTTTATCATAGGTAGTTCAGCCGGAATTGCGCCCGAGGTAAGTGAAAAATCAATGAAATTGGGAGGTGATTTATAGTCATGCGATGGCCTGTTATGGCAATCCATGCAATCCATAGTCCTCTTGTGCCCGGCTGCGACAGAATCGGCCTCGGGAGGATTCATCTCATCTGTGTAATCGGTTACCTCACCGGTGCGATGGTTGGTAAGCCGCACCCATGGTATCATTTCGCGTTTCTCATCACTGGTTATGTACTCAACGGTTATGTCGGGATTGATATGCCAGTGGATGCCTTCCTCAAGGCCTTTCGGACTGTAAGCCGCACCAATTTTCATATTCAGCCCTATGTCCCACTCGGTGTTGTTCTCGTCGGCCAGGAACCTCTTCTCGAGCCTCATCTTGTGGGCATAGTGCTTTTCAGGCCAGTGGCAAATTTCGCAAGTCTCTCTGGCCGGGCGCAGGTTCTCGATTGGGGTGGGAATAGGCCTGGGGTAGATATCCATCGCTGTAGCATAAACCTGGTATAGTCCCGACATTTTCGACTTTACATACCAGGTGGCCCCGGTTCCCACATGGCATTCAACGCAGGTTACCCTGGCATGGGGCGAGTTCTGGTACGCAACGTACTCGGGCTCCATAACCCTGTGGCACATGGTGCCGCAAAACTCAACCGTTTCGGTGTAGTGAAAGGCCTGGTAACTGCCGATGGCCGAAAGGAGCAGGAAGACCACACTGCCGGCAGAGAAGATAAACAGGGCATTGCGGTTTTTCGGTTCATTGAAGTCAATACGGGGCCAGGGTTTTTCGGGAACCGCTTCGCCCCTGCGGAAACGCCTTACCTTGCGCCACATGCCGATGGGAATTAGGATCAGCCCCAGCACCAGGAAAACCGGCAATACCATGTAGGTGAGCAACCCGAGATAGGCCCCCTCACCGTCAAAAAAGAATGAAATGCCAGTGAAGAAAAGCATGAGGAACAGGCTGATGGCGGCTATGATTGCGCCGATGGCTGTTAACCAGTTATATACTGAGCTTGGAAGTTTCATGCCGGTCAGGGTTTTGTTTCTCTAAATATAGGTCTATTCCTGGTGCAGGTGCCCTGCATTACTGGTGATAATAATCACTCCGGGCGTTGATATAGAGTAACCGCCCTGCTCTTTGATGTCAATTGCGTGGCCGGTTTTTATTAATAGTCGCTCTTTTCTTACCTTTGGCACGAAACCTTACTGCGCTATGAACGACAATTCGAGATACTCAGGCCGCGGCGTTTCGGCCTCGAAAGAGGATGTGCACAAGGCCATTTCCGGCGTCAGCAGGGGACTGTTTCCGGCTGCATTCTGCAAGGTTGTGCCCGACTACCTCGGCGGCGACCCCGAATATTGCAACATAATGCATGCCGACGGTGCTGGAACCAAGGCTTCGCTGGCCTATATCTACTGGCGCGAAACTGGCGACCTTTCGGTGTGGAAGGGAATAGCGCACGATGCCATAGTAATGAACACCGACGACCTGCTGTGTGTGGGCGCATTCGAAAATATACTTCTCTCTTCCACCATTGGCCGTAACAAAAACCTTATTCCCGGCGAGGTTATCTCGGCTTGTATTGAGGGAACCGAGGCCGTACTGGAGGAACTCCGCAGCCTGGGAATGGGAATCTGGTCGACAGGCGGTGAAACGGCCGATGTTGGCGATCTGGTGAGGACAATCATAGTCGACTCGACAGTTACCGCACGCATGAAACGGTCGGATGTCATTTCTAACCACAATATCTCGCCGGGCGACGTAATTGTGGGGCTGGCCTCATACGGGCAGTCTTCATGGGAGAGAGAGTACAACTCGGGCATAGGAAGCAACGGGCTTACATCAGCCCGCCACGATATGTTTGCCGGCTATCTCGCCAAAGCTTTTCCCGAAAGTTTCGACCCCATGGTTCCCGAAAAACTTGTTTATACAGGCAGGTACAGGCTTACCGACACGGTTGAAGAGACTGACACGGATGCCGGAAGGCTGGTGCTTTCACCCACTAGGACCTACGCACCTGTGATAATTCCGGTGCTAAGGAAGATGCGCGGCCATATTCACGGAATGGTCCACTGCTCGGGAGGAGCACAAACCAAGGTGCTGAATTTTATCGAAGGCATTCACGTGGTTAAGGATAATCTTTTCCCGGTACCTCCACTGTTCCGGATAATACAGGAGCAGTCGGGAACGCCGTGGCAGGAGATGTACCGCGTTTTTAACATGGGGCACAGGTTCGAAATATACACGACCACTGAGGCCGCCAACCCGATTATTGAAATTGCAGAATCGCTGGGGGTTGGTGCCAGAATTATCGGACGATGCGAGGCAGCACCGTCAAAAAAACTCACCATCAGGTCGGAATACGGAGAGTTTGAATATTGAGGGTTGCTGGCTTCGCCCTCCGTAGCCTTGGCGAAGGAGGGTTGCTGGTTAAAAAAATGGCGTGATGACGTAATGACATAAATGGTGTTGAACTTAAGCAATGTAACAATCATATAATTAATAATATAAATCACAAATCTGAAATCTGAAATCGTTAATCAGATATCAGATATCAGATATCCCTGTACCCTGAACCCCTATTTATAGTCTGTTCTGAGCACCCTGAATTCAGTGCGCCTGTTAATCTGGTGGGCAATCTCCTTCTGCTCCTCACTGGGTAGTGAATTGATATACTGCTCGGTAAGAGTGATACCGGCCCTGAGGAACGGATACTGCGATTCTATTTCAGCATCGACGATTTTTGGTGATGATTCACCATATCCCTTAGCCGATAGTCTGGCCGGATCGATTCCCTTTTCAATGAGATAATCTACCACCGATTGTGCCCTCTGCTGTGAAAGACCCATGTTGAACTCCTCGGTATCGCGTGAGTCGGTATGCGACATCAGTTCAATTGTAATGTTGGGGTTGTCATTCAGCGTCTCTGTAAGCTTGTCGAGTGAAACCATCGACTCGGGCCTGAGATCCCACTTTCCGAAATCGTAGAAGATATTGGGCAGTTCAATCGGCTTGTCGATGGGGGTCATAAGTATTGTAGCAAGAAAGTCGCGACTCTTCTCCTGTCCACGTGTGGTTTCGCGGGCTTTGCCGTTAAGGTACCCCTCCTTCGACGACAGGAAGATATAATCGACATTCGGCCTGAGCGAAAATTTAAAATCACCGTTATTGCCCGTTGTAGCCTGAAGGTTCGTTCCATCGCTGCCAATAAGCTGTACTACCGAACCGTTTACCGGGGTGCCTGTCTTCTCATCCTTTACAAGGCCGGTAATTGAGAACCTGAGCGGAGGCATTTCGAATGAATAGAGCTCATCATTACCTCTTCCCTTGCGTGTTGAGCTGAAAATCCCTTTCTCTGCGTCACGTTCGAAAACAATACCGAAATCATCGGCCGGACTGTTTACAGGCGGACGCATGTTGGTAACTGCCCAGCGGCCGTCGGGTTGTGGCAGTGCCCTGAAAATATCAAGTCCGCCCATTCCGGGATGACCGTCTGATGAAAAGTAGAGTACCCCGTCTTCACGCATATAGGGAAATAGTTCATCACCCCTGGTATTGATGTCGGTTCCCAGATTCACCGGTTTCGACCAGTTGTCCTTTATGGTGGCCCTGGCAACATAGTAAATATCCTTCCCCCCGTAGCCACCGGCAATGTCTGAAACAAAATAGAGGGTCAGTCCGTCAGGCGATATTGCCGGATGTGCTGCCACAAGCGAATCGCCAAGCAGCATGAGGTTCTTCGGTTCTGACCACGAGGCTCCGCTCTTTTGTGAAACCATTATTACGCAACCCTTCTCCTCCCGCTTTCCTACATCACACCTGGTGAAATAGAGCTCGCGGTAGTCAAATGAGACAGAGGGGGTTCCCTCTTCTGCCTCAGTATTAATCACTTCAATGGGTACCGGGACACTCCATTTACCCTTCTTGTCGAGCCTGCTTTCGAATATATCGGTAAAACCCTGCCCCGTGGCTCCGTGTTTCCTGTTACCGGCAGCATCGGCTCTTGAAGAGGTGAAGTACACATGGCCGTGATCATCGCGGGCAAAGGCAGGACTGAAATCGGATTCCCTGGAGTTAAGGTCTTTAATATCCTCAATAATATAGGCCTCGGGGTTGGCTGTCCATTCCAGCGCAAGTTCACATGACCTGAGCCCCAGGTCGGCCCTGGCATCATTCGGAACCATCTCCCTGTACTTCCTGAACTCATCAACAGCCATCTCATATTTACCGTTCTTCTTCAGTGTTTCAGCAAGCCAGTACTGAGCCTCGGGAGTTACACCCTGCGTTCTGACCGCACGCCTGTACCATGTTTCTGCATTGCGTGAATCATTTATTATACGGTAGCACTCCGCAACCATAAATACCAGCTCGGCCTTTAATACCCGGTCCTTCGACTTGGTATAGGCGTCCTTGAAAAAGTCAATGGCTTCGAAATACTCACCGGCCCTGAATGCATCCCAGGCCTTCTCGGCTTTCCTTTTCTGTGAATGGAGTGCAAGCGGCACTGCCAGCAACAGCAATATGACAATTATACGGTTCCTCATCTGAAAACAACCACTATCCGCAAATGTAACTATTGTTACTCTCCAAACGGATATAACCCAGATTTATTTTAACAAATCAAACAGGTCAATACGTCACTAAACCAGTACGGCACCCCTTATCTCGTGAACAGAAGTTCCCTGTACTTTGGAAGCGGCCACATCTCATTGTCAACCGTCTGTTCGAGCTTGTCGATGTGGTACCTTATTTCCGAAAGGTAAGGCTTCACATTGCGCTCATAGGCAAGCGCCCTTTCGAAAAGGCTATCAATGATATTCGCCTTTTTGCGTTCCTCAATCATCTCGTTCACAAGCTTCTTGATCATGGTTATGTGGTCTGACGTGTTAACTATCAGCTCTTTTCTGGTGCCTGCCAGCCGTTCATACTCAATCCCTCCGAAAACCTCCTTCAGACCCCTTACATTGTCAAGCAGGAGAGTCATATACCTGACGGCCACCGGGACTATATGGTTGATGGCCAGATCTCCCAGGACTCTTGCTTCAATCTGCACTTTCTTAACGAACTTTTCGTATTCAACTTCAACCCTGCTCATAAGTTCCTTATCGGAAAAGACTCCGGTAGAAATCAGTACCTCTTTCGACTGAGTGAGCAGGTAGCCTTTCAGTGATTCAGGCACGCTTACCTGGCCTGACAGACCCCGGGCAACAGCCTCCTCCTGCCATTCTGCGCTGTAACCGTCACCTTCAAACCTGATCCTCTCGGTTTCGAGGATATAGTTCTTAAGTATGGCAAAGATGGCCTCATCTTTTTTGCGTCCCTTTTTAATAAGGGCGTCTACCTCTTCCCTGAACCTGACAAGCTGGCTGGCAAGGGCAGAGTTAAGCACTATCATCGGGGCACTGCAGTTGGCAGAGGAACCCACAGCCCTGAATTCGAACCTGTTGCCGGTGAAGGCAAACGGACTGGTACGGTTACGGTCAGTGTTGTCAAGAAGAATTTCAGGGATTTTACCGATTCCGAGTTTCAGTTCCGTCTTGAGTGCCGGGCTCATCTTTCTGTCGGTTACCTTTCTGGCAATAGATTCAAGCATGCCTGTAAGGTAGGTTCCCAGGAAGACTGAGATTATTGCAGGCGGTGCCTCATGGCCTCCAAGACGGTATGAGTTGGTTTCATTTATTACGCTGGCCCTCAGCAGTTCATTATGATCATTTACGGTTTTCAGCACGTTAACCAGGAAGGTAAGGAACTGAAGGTTAGACTTGGGGTTTTTTCCGGGCGACAATAGATTAACACCGGTGTCGGTTGCCAGTGACCAGTTGCAGTGTTTCCCCGATCCGTTTATTCCGGCAAAAGGCTTTTCGTGGAACAGCACCCTGAACTTGTGCCTGCGGGCAACCCTCTTCATCACATCCATAAGCAACTGATTATGGTCGACCGCCAGGTTAGCCTCCTCATATAGGGGGGCGCACTCAAACTGGTTGGGAGCCACCTCGTTATGCCTGGTCTTTACCGGGATTCCAAGCCGGTAGGCCTCATATTCAAAATCCTTCATAAAGCACATTACCCTTTCTGGTATCGAACCGAAATAATGATCGGCCAGCTGCTGATCCTTGGCCGACTGGTGACCCATAAGAGTACGGTCGGCCAGGACCATGTCGGGACGCGCGTAAAAAAGGGCCTCGTCAATGAGGAAATATTCCTGTTCAACACCAAGAGTGGCTATCACTTTTTTTACATCCTTGTCGAAATAATGGCACACATCAACAGCAGCCCTGTCGAGCGCCGAAAGAGCCTTCAGAAGCGGAGTCTTATAATCAAGCGCTTCTCCGGTATACGATACAAAGACCGTTGGAATACATAGGGTGCTTCCAATTATGAAGGCCGGCGACGATACATCCCAGGCTGTATACCCCCTTGCTTCGAAAGTGTTTCTTATGCCGCCGCTGGGAAAGCTTGAGGCATCAGGCTCCTGCTGAACCAGCAAATTCCCCGAGAACGACTCCAGTAACCGACCATGTTCACCATGCTCGATAAACGCATCGTGCTTCTCTGCAGTAGAATCGGTCAGTGGGTGAAACCAGTGAGTGTAGTGAGTCACTCCTCTCTCTATTGCCCATGCCTTCAGTCCGGTTGCAACCTGGTCGGCTATCTGCCTGCTTATGGTTGTCCCTTCGAACATAGCTCTCCCTACTGCATTGTAAGCCTCACGGGGCAGATACTTCTCCATCTTCGGAAGATCGAATACATCTGATGCAAACATTGTCGATATGTCAGCAGATGGTCTGTTGGGATTAACAGGCACCCTGTCGAGTACATCCTTTAATGCTGAAAACCTTAACTGTGCCATTTGTACGGTATTATTTGAATACAAAAATAACATTCTCCAATAACCCCCCCTTGATTTTTTCGATCATTATATGTTTTTTATTATTTTTTTTTCAACACTCCCCCCTATTTCATGGGTACTTTCAGTAAAATAGTGTTAATATCAGCGAAACCCTAGAGTAACTCTCGGATTTGCTGTTAAAGAAGCAAGAAACCATTCCATGGAACCGGGAGATGAATTGTGTAAGTCGTTTCAAATAACGGAAGGCTAACTTTTTTTATACCGATTTTTGTTATATTTGTCGCCTGTTTTACCGATACTATATATTAATTAAAGTTCCATACTAAATGTCAATACTTCAGACTTTACGGGAGAGGGCTGGCTGGCTGGTTGCAGTTGTTATAGGGATTGCCCTTCTGATTTTCGTAATAAGCGACTTTTTCGGAAGCGGCAGTGGTCAGCAAAGGCAGGCCAGGAAGTTTTATGAGCTTGCCACTATCGGCAACGAATCGCTTTCTTACCAGGAATATGATGCCAGGCTTCAGAATCTCATTGAGATATACAAGCTTTCCGGCACCCCGAACATAACCGAGGAACTGGCCGAAACTCTCAGGGCACAGATATGGGAGCAGATTGTAAGGGAGAAGATCCTGCAAAAAGAGTTTGTGAAACTTGGCATAGAAGTCTCCGATGAAGAGCTTGCCGAACTGGTTACCGGCAATCAGAAACATCCTATCGTAATCCAGCTTTTTACCGACCGTGAAACAGGTATGTTCAACGAATCGTTTCTGATTAATTTCCTTAAGCAGACTGAATCTGATCCTACTGCTCTAACCTATTGGCTTTTCTTCGAGGATGAGATTGTAACTGAGAGGCTCAATGCAAAATACAACAACATGGTGTCGAAAGGGCTTCATGTTACAAAATTCCAGGCTGAGTTTGAAAAGAGCAGTGCAGCACGCAGTGTCGACTTTACGTATGCCGGCAGGTATTTTGCCACCATACCTGATTCGCTGGTAACGATATCACAGGATGAGATCAGGAAGCACTATGCATCGCGCAAGGAAGAATACAAGCGTCCTGCCCTCAGGAGCATGGAGTATGTTACATTTGACATAGAGCCGTCGCAGGAGGATATTGACGAGGCTTTCCGCTGGATCTCAAACTATATCGATGAATTTGCGGGCTCACCCGATCCTGAACAATTTGTAAACCTGACAGCCGACACAAGGCATGTGGGATTCTACCTGACTGCCGGTCAGCTTCCAGAAACACTCAGGGAATTTGCCCGGAAGGGAGAAATGAACGTCGTTTTCGGGCCATACCTGGAGGACAAGACATACAGGATTGCCCGAATAATTGACATAGCCGAGAGACCCGACTCGGTGAGGGCAAGGCATATTCTAATTGCAGCCGGCCCGGAGAAGACAATGGCAATGGCAAAACTTGAGGCCGACAGTTTGCTGAATGTTATCAGGGGTGGAATGAGTTTTGATCTGGTGGCAATGCTTACGTCAGATGATCAGGGTTCGGCACAGGTTGGAGGCGATCTGGGGTGGTTCCCCGAGGGGATGATGGTAATTCCATTCAACAATGCCTGCTTCAGCGGCAAGAAGGGTGATCTGGTGATTGCAGAAACAACTTACGGAGTTCACATTATTGAGATTATTGAACAGAGCAGCCGGGTAAGAAAATACAATATCGGAATTATCGACAGGGAGGTAATCCCCGGTTCCGCCACAATTCAGAAGATTTACGGCGAGGCAAGTCAGTTTGCAGGCAATAATCCCACCCATGAGAAATTCAACCTGACGGTTGCCGAACTTGGGCTGAATAAAAAGATTGCCACCGACATCACTCAGGACCAGAAGGATATTGCCGGTCTGGAAGGCGCAAGATACCTTATCATGTCACTTTTTGAGACAGTCGCAGGGAAGATTGTTCTTGACAACAGCCAGCAGGCAGTTTTTGAACTTGGCAACCAGTATGTCGTTGCTTACTGCACCAGGTCGCAGGAGGAGGGTATTGCCGGACTCAGCGATGTTGAGGACGAAATCAGGTATAAGCTGATTAACCTTAAAAAAGCCGAACTGGCTGCAAATGAATTAAGTATGGCAATGAATGAGGGTAAGACGCTGGAGGTGATTGCACGTGAAAAGAACCTGCTTCTTGAAGAAGCCGCAGCTATATCATTCAGATCGTTTTCGGTACAGGGAATGGCCGGTATTGAGCCTGCTCTTATTGCGGCCGCCTCAGCCGCAGGTGAAGGTATACTGACAGGCCCGGTAAAGGGCAACAACGGTGCCTACCTGCTTACGGTCAACAGCTCGGCGCCTGCAAATGAGGAGGAGTTGCAGATGATCATTGACAGGCTCTCCGCGATGCTCCAGATCAGGTCGTCATATGAGCTTTTTGAGGCTCTCAGAAAGGAAGCGGGAATAGTTGATAAGAGGCACAAGTTCTTTTAGAAAGATATTACCAGAAGCAACAGCACTATTGAAGGAGGTTACTCCTTTTATGGTGCTGTTCTCATTTACGGGTGCCAATGATCGGCACCCTATTAATTACTATATTTGTTACTGAACTTAAACTGCGATATGAAGCTTCTGACATCAAATGACCTTGCCAAAGCAGTCAACCTGAATATACCGGGAGGTAGTCTGATTGCAGGCGCCCTTATGCAATTATTCAGGTATAACAAAGTCAATAAGGTTTATTCATCGGTACTTGAGAGAGATCCGCTGGGATTGGTTACTTCACTCCTTAACCAGCTGGAGATAAGATTCGAGGTTTCAGAGGAAGACCTTAAGAACATCCCCGAAACAGGCAGTTTTATATCAGTATCAAATCATCCCTACGGGGGAATTGACGCCCTCATTCTGGTTAAAATACTATATGAAAAGCGGACCGACCTGAAGGTCATGGCCAATTTCCTGCTTCAGAGAATCGAACCAATAAAGGATATTGTACTCCCTGTAAACCCGTTTGAGTCGCATAAGCAGGCCAAGTCATCATTCTCGGGAATTAAGGAGGGGCTGTTTCATCTGAAGGAGGGACATTGTGTAAGCATCTTCCCTGCAGGAGAGGTCTCCACTTTCCAGGAGGACTCTAACGTAATACTCGACCGCGAGTGGAATGAATCGGCGCTTAAGTTCATAAAGAAAGCTGAGGTACCTGTGGTTCCGATATATTTTCACGGTACAAATTCACGTTTCTTTCATATTCTGGGGAAAATTCACCCGCTGCTGAGGACCGCAAAGCTGCCGTCAGAGCTCTTTAACAAGAAGAATAAGCCCATCGTTGTAAGAATAGGCAAACCGATACCTGTCAGGGATCAGGCAAATTTCAGGGATATAGCCAGATATGGCCGATATCTCAGGGCAAAAACATATTCACTTGGAACAACCCTCGAGGCAAGGAAATTCTATTTTAAGTTTCTGATTAAGCGTCCGGCAAGAAAACCAAAGGCAGAGCCTGTTGTTGAAGCAATCCCCGACGGGGTTCTGAAGAAAGAATTTGAAATGGTAAAATGTGAACATGAACTTTTCGAAAGTAAGAATTACTCGGTAATATGTGCACCTACCCACCGGATACCCAACATATTCAATGAAATAGGCCGCCTCAGGGAACTAACCTTCAGACAGGTTGGTGAGGGCACGGGAAAGAGCATCGACATTGATGAGTATGACTTCTACTACCATCACCTTATTATCTGGGATAACGACGAGAATAAAATTGTAGGTGCATACCGTATCGGAAAGGGCAAAGAAATCCTTAATCAATATGGTGTAAAGGGTTTTTATATAAACTCACTTTTTAAGATAAGGAAGGATTTTACACCGGTGCTTGCCGACTCACTCGAGCTTGGACGTTCATTCATAACCCCTGAGTACCAGAGAAAGGCGCTGCCACTGTTCCTTCTCTGGAAGGGTATTCTATATTTCCTTCTGAAGAATGCCGAGTACAGGTATCTGATTGGTCCTGTGAGCATAAGTAACGACATGTCGAAGTTCTCAAAGACCCTTATTGTCGATTTTGTGAAGACATGTGTTTACAATGCAGAGCTTGCGAAATATATCGAACCACGAAAGGATTTCGTAGTAAGGCCCGACAAGATGGTTGACCGCGAGATAATTATCGATAATTCGGAAATGGATATCAACAAACTCGAGCGAATGCTGCGGGATATTGAACCGGGGTACCGGCTTCCGGTGCTGCTGAAGAAGTATATAGAACTGAATGCCAGCATTATAGGATTCAATATCGATCCTAAGTTCAACGATTGCCTTGACGGTCTTATCATTCTCGATCTGTACGACGTTCCACCAGATTTCCTGAAGGCCCTCAGCAAGGAGTTCAATGACACATCAGTTATGGAGAGATTCGGATTTCTGGGGTAGGAAAAAAGGGCGTAATGACGTAATGTAAAGGGTGTTGAACTTAAGCAATGTAACAATCATATAATTAATAATATAAATCACAAATCTGAAATCTGAAATCGTTAATCAGATATCAGATATCCCTGTACCCTGTACCCTTTTTTTTGCCACTACGACATTATGTCACTATGTCACTATGCCCCTTTTCCCTGCGCCCTTAAACAAAAAGGGCCGTCTTCTTTCGAAAACGGCCCTCGTTTTAAAGTCGGCGACTACCTACTCTCCCACTTGCGCAGTACCATCGGCGATGGCGGGCTTAACTTCTCTGTTCGGAATGGGAAGAGGTGGA
>Ga0209835_1000302_pt1 | contig 33130 bp, 21 predicted proteins | sample LakKivwa52mmetaG_FD_184138 | JGI IMG/M metagenome (GOLD analysis project Ga0209835, IMG submission 184138) | Anoxic lake water microbial communities from Lake Kivu, Rwanda to study Microbial Dark Matter (Phase II) - Lake Kivu water 52m metaG... | ecosystem: Environmental > Aquatic > Freshwater >... | reverse complement strand
ATTTCCGTTTAAGTACCATTGATAATACTGCATTCCTGCAACTGCAAATAAGGAATCATTGTTTTTGCTAAGTGTTGAGTCGGGAACTTCAGGTACATAATACTTTACACTATCTGTCGAACTGCATAAGCCGTTTGTGTAGGAATAATACAAGACATGTAAACCATTTCCTGCTTTTGCCGGATTAAAGGTATTTCCTTCAAGGCCATTTCCACTCCATATACCTCCGGATGGATAGGGTTGAAGAACAACAGGACTTTCGTACATACAGACAATATCACTATCTCCGGCATTGACTTCCTTATTTTCGAAAACAGTAAGTTTAAAAATACCTTCATCGCTGCAATTATTCGAATCAGTGAATTTGTAAGTCAGGTCAAAAGAGCCAACATTAGTAATACTTACTTTAGCGGGATTAAAGTACCAGTCGCTTGTTTTTTCAACTCCGTTTCCTGTCCAGACTCCGTTTACAGGAGAAGCAGTTAATAAATATGGACCATAGCTTTCACAAATGGAATCATAGCTATTAAGGCTTACTGTCGGTGCTTTTTTAACTTCAATCACTATTTTTTCAGTTGATGAGCAGAAAGTGCTGCTGTCGGTGTAAACATAAGAAAGTAAATACTGTCCTGGCCCGGCATCTTTGGTTAAGAAATAATTGTTTTTTACCAGTTCCGGATTTTGTGCGTACCATATTCCGGGAGTTGGCTTGCCATAAGGAACAAGGTCGAAGTTTCCTGTATTTTCACATATCGGAGCAATATAGGAAAGATTAATGATGGGTACAGGATGATAAACAGCAGTTACTGTGTCGCTGACTTTGCAGCCGAGGTTGTCGGTAACTTCACATCTGTAAAGGGTAGGCGAATAAACGATGAGGCTATCGTTACTGCCGCTGTGGCAATTACATGAATGACGGTACCAGTTTATTGCTGATATGGCTGTACCATTATCCAGTATTGGATGCACTATCAAAGTTGAAGCAATACCCGGACAAACAACTACATCCTGAGAAAACTGGATTTTAAAATTGTTGTAGAAAATATTTATGCTGTCGTAAGCTGTATCCTTAACTGCATCAATTACTCTGACCCAAATAACAGTATCATTTGTTATGGGTCCGACATTCAGATATTGATTTGTGCTCCCATTGCTCCATAAATATGTTGGTTGTCCAATAGCATTTTCAAATACAGGTACAAGCTTTTTTGTTTGATTGGTGCAAAGATGAATGTCATTGCCCAGACTGACAGCAAGCGGTTTTATTAAGTCAATTACATATCCTTCAGTAGAAGTTTCATTTAACGGGCATCTTTGATCGTTGGCCTGTACATAAAAATGAAACCTGTTGTCGGCATATTTAATATCAGGGTTCCAATTGATTTTTAATACCGGATGTTTCACCAGATTATTGTTGATGCTCCATTGTGCTCCTGGTAATTCATTGTTGTATTTTAAAATTATTGAATCTGAAGCGTCATTATCCTGCGACTTGATTTCAAGTTCGATTTTTCTGCCGGCATGGAACTTATAATACTGGTCAGCTATCAGCATAGGTGGGTTAGTATTTGAGCAATTTATTACAATAATATGTAAATCGCGTTTGACTTCAGACACTTTTACTCTGACTCCATTTACTTTACGATATTCTGTTACTTTAATACACATGATTGTTTGCTCAACTTTCATAGGGCGAAAAGCAATATCTCCATTGATGGCAGATACATGAAAACCTCTTGGCATTGCAATAGCTCCATTAGGAAATCCCCAGAAATAGATTGGTTTATCATAAGCATAAGAACCAATGTAGGCAACTGGAGATGTTGAACTACTTAAAGGCGGACATATTTCAAACGATAATGAATCAATGAACTTTCCATCACTGTCTTTATCGGTGCTGATTGCACCTGCATTTAATACCTGGTCGCTGCCGACACATATAATATTTACAGGATCATAAGTAAATTGAGGAGAACTGTTTTCTCCAATACAGCGATTCAGTTTTGCATCTATATGTAATCCTTGACTATTACCGATAGTAGTTATACCGAACCCTCTGCAACATTGACCACTCGATAAAACAAGTTCGCAACAAGTGCCGGCATTTTTCATATCAACTAAGTAATAAATATCATATTTCTCAATCCCGTAAGGAAAAGTACAACTTGAACTTTGGCATGTGTTACAACTTCCTGCACATACAGGCGTAACACTAAGAGGAGAAGGAAGAGTTGCATTTTTTGTGCTTATTGATTGTCCGGTAGCTGCACACCTTACCTGCAGGGCAGGGCTTGTGTAATTACCTGAATTACAATCGCGGTAAAGACTAAGTTTAACTAAAATGCTGTCGTTACCAACCCATGTCCAGGTTATTTCTCCACCTGAAATAAAACTGGCTTTTACTTGTCCGATTATGCCAGCACTCACCCAGAGTACTAATGCAATCAAAATTACCTTTTTCATGACTTTTTTTTTCATTTGTACCAAAATTTAAAAAAAAGTTTCGAAAATTAAAATAAAAATTAAAAGAGACCCTCAATCAAGTTGTTTTCAACAATATTTGGAATGGTAACTTTCAACATCGTTTCTTTATTCATGGCTTTTTTAATAGCAGAAACAGCACCCTGATTTCGTGCCCACGACCTTCGTGCAATTCCATTGTTAACATCCCAGAACAGCATTGACTCAAGACGTTTTTTAGCTTCTTTGCTGCCATCAAGCAGCAAGCCAAAGCCTCCGTTAATCACTTCTCCCCAGCCAACTCCACCACCATTGTGAATTGATACCCATGTTGCCCCTCTGAAACTGTCGCCAATAACATTGTGTACGGCCATATCGGCAGTAAAACTTGAGCCATCATAAATATTGGAGGTTTCGCGGTAAGGAGAATCTGTACCACTTACATCGTGATGGTCGCGACCCAATACCACAGGCGAAGAAATAATTCCTTTTTTGATTGCTTTATTAAATGCTTTAGCGATTTCAATTCTACCCTCTGCATCGGCATAAAGAATACGAGCCTGACTGCCAACCACCATTTTATTCTCACCTGCCTGTTTAATCCACAACAAATTGTCGTTTATTTGCTGTTTTATTTCTTCATCTGCCTGTTCAGCCAATTCTGAAAGTACCTTTTGGGCAATCTCATCGGTTTTTTTCAGTTCTTCTGCTTTCCCGGAAGTACAAACCCATCTGAATGGTCCGAATCCGTAATCAAAACACATTGGCCCCATGATATCCTGTACATAACTTGGATAACGGAAGCTTCCTTCTTCATTAAAAATATCTGCACCTGCCCGGCCCGACTCAAGTAAAAATGCATTGCCATAATCAAAGAAATACATGCCTTCATCACAGAGTGCATTAATGGCATTTACTTGCCGTACCAGCGATTCATAAACTTTTTCTTTAAACAAGGAGGGATTTTCTGCCATCATGATGTTAGCCTCATCAAAGCTCATTCCTGCCGGATAATAACCACCTGAAAAAGGATTGTGTAAAGATGTTTGGTCAGATCCCATTTCAACTTCAATGTTTTCAGCTATCAGTTTTTCCCATAAATCTACTATATTGCCCTGATAGGCCAAAGAAACAGCTTCCTTTTCAGTTTTAGCTTTTTTTATTCTTTCCATCAATTGGTCAATATCAGTAAACAATTCATTTACCCAACCTTGTGAATGTCGTTTGATGGCTGCAGCAGGGTTTATTTCAGCAATAAGTCCGATAGCACCTGCTATAACTGCAGCTTTGGCCTGAGCACCCGACATACCTCCCAAACCCGATGAAACAAATAATTTTCCGGCCAAGCCTTCATTGCCTTTTTGTATTTTCCTCCCGGCATTTAAAACAGTTATCGTTGTTCCGTGAACTATCCCCTGAGGACCAATATACATATAAGAACCCGCTGTCATCTGTCCATACTGACTCACACCTAATGCATTGAACTTATGCCAGTGTTCGGGTTTTGAGTAATTGGGTATCACCATGCCATTGGTAACTACCACCCGTGGGGCATTTTTGTGAGAAGGAAACAATCCTAAAGGATGACCACTATACATGACAAGTGTTTGCTCTTCTGTCATTTGTGCAAGATATTTCATGGTCAGAAGATATTGAGCCCAGTTTTGAAATACAGCTCCGTTGCCACCATAAGTTATCAGTTCGTGAGGATGTTGTGCCACTGCAGGGTCAAGATTGTTTTGTATCATCAGCATGATAGCTGCTGCCTGCCTGCTTTTACAGGGATATTCATCAATACTGTGGGCATACATCGGGTATTTTGGGCGGAAACGATACATGTAAATTCTGCCATATTCTTTAAGTTCCTCCGCAAATTCAGGGGCTAATTCCTGATGAAATTTTTCGGGGAAATAACGTAAGGCATTTTTAAGGGCTAATTTTTTTTCCGCAACAGTCAATACATCCTGACGTTTGGGTGCATGGCTCACTTCGTTATCATAAACTGCTTTTTCGGGCAATTCAGAAGGGATTCCTGCTAATATTGCTTTAATAAAATCCTTGTTTTTCATTTGTTAATTTTTACTTTGAAAAAATGTCTTTTTTAGAAACCTCTATAATTTTACCAAATTTAGCTAGTTTTTTCATATCAATGCGCGATGCATCACCGGCAATGCAGATAATATAACTTTTGTTTTGCAGGTTATTTTTAAAAAACTCACTCAGCTGATCGAAATTCATTTCTTTCCAGTATTGAGTATGACCAATATTGGGGTCGTTTGAGTAGCCTCTGTCGAGGTAATCGGCAACGGTGCTTGTTAATGATCTGAATGATGGATAATTTGAATTGATTGACTGAAGTAGTACAGCTCTGATAGTTTCCATGCGTTCACTTTTTTCCGGCATAGCCGATAATAATTGTGTCATTGCTGAAATGGCCTCAATGCTTTTATCGGATTGAGTACTCAAAAATCCGCTGAAAAATCCCGCTTTATCTTTGTAATACGATGTTTGATATGTACCATAAGCCGTGTAGGCCAAAGAACGAAACTCACGGATTTCCTGAAATATGATAGAATTCATTCCTGCTCCGAAATATTCATTAAAAGCATAAATTATGCTTCTTTCCTGATCACTATTGACATTTCCTTCTTTCATGATGTATATCTGACTTTGAATTAAATCTTTGTCATTCAATATATAAATCAGATTTTCAGTCGGATTTTGACGATCATAAACGACTGGACTATTTGATTTTACAGAAACATTTAAAAAGTTAAGCTCATGGTTAATCATAGCTTTCACCTGATTAATATCCTGCTGGCCACAATAATGAATCTGAAGTTCGTACGATAAGGCTTTTTTTATAGTCAATAACAAACTGTCGCTTTTTAATTTTTTAATTTCTTTGACAGTTAATCTGTTTAAATAAACTGATTTTTCATTATAAAGGGCAAATTCTTTTAAGGCATAACCTATTTCATCAGGGCTTTTTGATTCAGTTTTGCGGGTTATCATAGCCTCTCGCGGAAATTTATCTAACTGCGAAGGGTCATCTTTCATTTCTGTCAGTATCTCTTTCAATAATTTTAATGTAGGTTCCAGATTTTGTTCAAGTCCGTCTATTCTGATTCTGAAATACGATTTTGAAGCTGAAAAGCTGATACTGCTGCCTAAGGATTGCACAGCTCTATTAAATTCGTCATAGCTTTTTTGCTGAGTACCCAAAAGCGACAGATAATTGGCTGCAAATTCCATCATTGGAATCTGAGCTGAACCAACTCCAAATTCAAATTCAAGGCTGAAAACATCATTCATTGGATTTACAGCTGTGTATAGTGTAACCAAATCTCGTAATGGTTCTACAAGAACATCTTTTCCTGCTATAATAAACTTAGGAGAAAGCTCAGTGGTTTTGATTTCTTCAAGTGCTTTTGAAAATTCCGATTGTGCTTCTGTGTTTGGTGGAACCACAGGTTCATAGGGTGGTTTTGTAAGTTTTTCTTTTTTAGGTGTGCCCATTTTACTGTGTAGTACCAGACAATTATCAGTAAAATATTTATTCGCTACTGCAATAATATCAGCTTTGCTCAATCGGGCTATTTTATCAGGATAATTAAGTTGTTCCTGCCAGTTTTGACCTGTATTGAAGCAATTGAGTATGAAGAATGGTCTATTTTGAAGGTTTTCCATTTTGGTTTTGTGATATTTTATCAGATTGAGCTTTATTGTTTCTAAATATTCATCCGAAAAATCGCCTTTTTTTAATCTGTTCAACTCATTCATGACTAATTCTTCGGCATCTTGTAAAGATTGCTTTAAAATTTTTGGTACAAAAATCACAACTATCCCTCCATCGTCAACATAAGTATTTTGCATGAGCATAGCCATCATAATTTTGTTGTCGGTGTAAAGTTTATTAAAAAAGCCGGTTGATGAATTGTTATACAAAATTTCACTGATGATGTCGAGGGCAATCTGGTCGGGATGTCCTTCTTTTACACCTCTGAATCCTATTATTCCAACATTAACAGGGGTCATTTTTACTTCAACAAATTCTCTTCCTTTAAACTCTTCTTCTTTGGTTTGCTCCGGTTGAGGTATTTCAGCATTTCTCCATACTCCAAAATATTTTTCAATTAAAGGTATTATCTCATCCTGATTAAAATCACCACTAAGCATTAAAGCCATATTATTGGCAACATAATAAGTCTCAAAATACTTGTACATTTCGGTCAGGCTTGGTTTTTTTAAATGTTCGATACTTCCCAATACAGTTTGCTGACCATAGCTTTTTACTTTAAAAAAGTTTTTCATAAAGGTTTCGTACATCATTGAAAAGAAATCGTCCATTGACATGTTTTTTTCTTCATAAACGGTTTCCAATTCAGATTGAAACAAGCGAAAAACAGGATTAATAAAGCGATGGCTGTAAAGCATCATCCATTTTTCGGTTTGATTGGGTGGGAATAAATTGAAATAAACAATATTATCGTCACTGGTAAATGCATTGACAAAAGAGCCTCCCATTTGAGCAATAACCCTGTCGAATTCATTAGGAATCGCATATTCTGCAGCTTTTAATGAATACTCATTGATTTTTTTCTGAATAATAATACTCTGGTTTTCATCTTTACATGCTGCTAATTCATCATATTTTAGCGAAATACTGTCGAGCCATATTTTTTCAGAGGCATAATCAGTTGTTCCTAATTTATCGGTTCCCTTAAACATCATGTGTTCCAGATAATGAGCTATTCCGGTGGAGTGTTTGGGGTCGCATTTACTACCTCCTTTTATGGCTACTGCCCCCATTATCACAGGCATACTATGGTCTTCGTTGAGATAGACAGTTAAACCATTTGACAATTTATATTCTCTTACCTCAAGTGGATTCTGTGATACTAATGAAAACAGAAAGCCGGTAATAAATAGCAAACTAAAGATAATTTTGAGTTTCATCTGTAGAAATTATTTTTAAGTTGATTAAAACAGTTTTATATTTGACTTCAAATTTAATTTATATCCCATTTACATAAACAGATTAATTTTGAAAAGAAAAGACTTATCTGAACTCGGAAGCTTATTTTATTCAACTGATGCTTCGATCAATCCAGGTAGTTTTACGCCTGAACCTCATAAACAGCTATTATATGTTTTGACGGATAAAAAACAAAGAGCCGGTAAAATTGTTACCATTATATCAGGCTTTGAAGGTAATGAAGACGATTTGGAAGCTTTAGCACGTAAATTAAAATCAAAATGTGGAACAGGAGGGAGTGTAAAAGACGATGAAATTATCATTCAGGGTGATTTTCGCGACAGAATAATTGAAATGTTGAAAGCAGACGGTTATCAGGTAAAACGTGCCGGAGGTTAATTTTTTTAAAAATAAAGAAAATGAATTCTCAGTTAAGAGTATTGATGGTGGATGCCACAAATGGTTTTTATAAAACTTTAAAATTTAAAGTAGGTGATTTTTTTGGTCCTGTCGATTTGGGCTTGTTTTTATCAGGAAAATACAATAGCCTGAATTTTGGGGTTGGTTTGTTGGCTGGTTCCATTTTCCCAGGAAGTAACCGTTTAATTTTTAATGGATTTTCTGACAATTGGGGAGGTTTTTATGTGTCGGCAATGGGTGGTGCCGGATTGGTGTTTGATAATCTGGGTTTAAACTTAGTGAGTATAATCGGTAAAGCTCCAATCCCTTCGATACTTTATTTAAACCGTGCACATGGGGAAGAAATTGAGGTGGAAATTAGTCCGGTGAAATTGCACAAAGTATGGAATGAAGGAAGAGGTGGCATTTATGGTTTGATGGATTATACACTTGAACTTTTCGGTAATCGTTTTCCTACAGACCCACGTGTGCTTGCAGTTGGAAAAGCTGCTGAAAATACCGATTTCGGGGCAATTGGCTCAGCACCTGTGAAAAACGGAAAAAATACTTATATTGATACATGGGCAGGCAGAGGAGGTTTTGGCTCCCGATTATTGCAAAATCATGGTATTGCTGCTATCATTTTTGGCGGCACCTATATTGATGAAGACTTTACTGACCGTAAGGTTGCCAATCAATGGTTTGAAGAGAAATATACTAAAAAGCTGGCTGCTAAAGATATTGAAGCGACTACCAAATATCGTTTTGACCCTAATTTTAATACTGGAGGCACATTTGGAGTAAATTATGCTACTCTGGCCGGGCGCATGCTATCTTTCAATTATAAAAGTATTTATTTTGATGAAGATGAAAGACTTGAAATTCACAAGAATTTTATTATTGACCATTATCTGAAGCAGTTTAACGAAGAAACAATTCAACAAAAACAACAGTTTAATTGTGGTGAACCTTGTGCTGCGGTTTGTAAAAAAATGAATGATAAATTCAAAAAAGATTACGAACCTTACCAAACCATGGGGCCTTTGTGCGGTATTTTCGACCAGCGGCATGCCGAAAAAGTAAATCACCATGCCGATAGTTATGGTTTTGACGCTATATCAATCGGAGGTGTATTGTCCTGGCTGATGGAATGTATGGCTAATGATTATCTGAAACCATCAGAATTAGGTATAGATAAAGTTCCGTTTTTTCAGCATAAGAATTTTCAGTTACTGAATCATTCCGAACAAAATGCTCAGATTGCCTGTGACCTGATGGACGCCATCGTAGAACGAAAAATTAACCTGATGGAAGGTGCGCGGAAATATGCAAGACAACTTTCAAGGCAAAAAGGTAAAGCATTAATTGATTGTTTTGTTTACAATGCTTATGCACGCAGGGGATGGATGGTGCCAAACCAGTATTGGACACCCGGAGCTATGAGCCCAATGGCTATCATGGGGAAATACTATATGTATTACGGAAATGAGTTTGTTGCCCCTCGTGAGTTGGGGAAACTCAATGCCGACAGAATGAAAATGGAATTGATTATTGATAACATGGGGTTTTGCCGCTTTCATCGAAACTGGGCCGAAGAAATGATTCCTGATATTGTTGAATCATTATATGGTTTTAAAAAGGAATATATAGAAAATGCCGCAATCACTGCCAGTCGGATTTCGAGCCGTAATTCATCTGTATTTTGGGAATCAGAACGTAATATTGACTTGATACATCAGTTTTTAATCCGAAAGCAAAAAACTGATAAAAATGATGGTCAGGAGTTTTTAAAATGGCTTGACTATTTTAATAAAGATAAAAATGCTGCTGCACTTGATTTTTGGTACGAAATACACAAAGGGTCTGCAGAAGTGTTAAGAGAATTCTGAACCATAACTTACTGATGGTCAGAAAATGAGGTAGTATATAAATCCAGTCTGGGTGTTGATTGCATCTACCCCTAAATATTTATTTCTGGTTCTCCCCCCTCTTTCTGAATAAATTCCTAAATGTTTTTAATTTTCAAAAGTTTTAGGAAATTTATTTATCTTTGCCAAATGAAAACCAATAATTTAGAAGTTGATTTTGTTGTTCGCAACAACCAAGGTTTTACTCAGTATATACAAGTTGCACAATCAGTACAAAACACAAGCACTTTAGAGCGTGAGTTGGCACCATTTGAGAGTATTGCCGACCACCATGAAAAACTTTTAATAACAATGGATTACGACACAGGTACATATAACGGAATAAAAAAAATAAACACATTAGATTGGCTTACAAAGACCGAGAAATAAGGGCAACCCACTAACAACCAAACCTCCTTGGGTTTGCAGAACCTGCAATTGCACAGCCTGTAGCAATATCTATCAGTAGAACCGGTGTTCTTATGGGGTTTGAATAAAAAGAAACTTAAGATAAGTTTGTTATAAAAGATTAAAGGATGCTGATAAAAATCCGATTGGGTTCACTTAGCAGAAAATGATAGTGCAGAATAGAGGAATAACAGAATAAAAATGAGCTGAATATGATAAAATCCTGATAATGAGGAAAAAAATAGTGTAAATCCTGAAATGCGGTTTTTTAAAATTTTATTACCCGAATCATCTGATCACTATTTTCAAACTTCAGTTTAACAAAATAAACTCCCTTCGGTGTGTTACTCATATCAATTCTTTCGATATCGGATTTCGGATTAATGAACATAAACTCTTGTCCGAATGGATTCGTAATGACTATAAATTCAGGTATTTTTGACGATTTAAGGGTGAAAAAACCATTATTTGGATTTGGAAAGACGCTTATTGAATTTTTATTTTCTGTTATATCAATATCACTTTCCTTGATAAGGATAGCTTTCAAATCACAATCCTCACAATTATTTTCAGTAAATACACACAATGAAACGGAGTAAGTTCCGGTTTTTGGATATACATGTACGGGATGACGCTCAACAGAAGTTTTGCCATCTCCAAAATTCCAATACCAGGAAACAATACTACCAGATGTTAATAAGGATGAATCAGTAAATTGTATTGCAGAATCTGATAATTGGGTAGTTCCGAACTTTGCTTCTGGATTTGGCATCACAGATATTGTTTTGATGAGTGAGTCTGAACATGATGAGTCTGATACCACCAATTTTATTTGATAAGTGCCTGTTGTGCTGTAAGAGAAAGCTTCAGGAGTCTTTAAAAATGAGGTACGTGAGTCACCAAAATCCCAGAAGTAGTTGTCAGAATCAGTTGATTTATTATTCAATTTAATATCTTTGTTGGCACAAATAACAGTATCAGTAATGAAATCAGCTCTTGGTGATTTGGGGATTATAGCAGTTTGTGTGCTTGAGTCGGCACAAGCAAACTGATTAAATACTTTAAGTTTAACCTGATAAATTCCGGGAAGGCTGTATATATGATCAACTTCAATCAAATCTGATTCTTTTCCATCGCCAAAATCCCAAATTCGTTTTACCGTATTAACCGAATAATCAGTAAATCGTGTACCATGGCATATCCTGGACAAACTAAATTGTGCCTCTGGCAGAGGATTAACAGTAAGCTGTTTAGTAATTGAATCAATGCAAGCTGAACCAGTAATATACATTTTGACATGATAAGAACCGGCTGCTGAGTAAAAAATATGAAGAGGTTCTTTTGAATCAGATGTAATTGAATTACCAAAATTCCAGAAGTAACTTTCTGCATTAGTTGATTTATTGATAATTTTAATTGTTTCATTAACACAAACAGCAGTGTCAATACTGATATCAGCTTTCGGTGGATTCGGTATAGTAAGGGTTTGAATATTTGAATCGGTGCAACCCAAATTGTTAAATACTTTCAGTTTGACCTGATAGTTTCCAGGGGAGTTAAATAAATGATCAACAGCAGCTAAATCCGATTCTTTTCCATCACCAAAATCCCATATTCGATTCAGGGAGTTTTCAGAAGAATCCATAAATCGGGCACCATTACATATTTTGCTCCAACTGATAAGCGCTTTCGGATTAGAATTGACAGTAATTGATTTAACAACAGAGTCGTAACAGCCTAAAGATGAAATAATTAATTTAACATTATAGTTTCCTGCCGTGGAATAATAGAATGATGTAGGATTATTAAGATTTGAAGTCATAGAATTCCCAAAATTCCATAAATAACTTTTAGCATTAGTAGAAGTATTACTTAATTTAATCTGCTGATTAACACAAACAAAGGAGTCAATTTTGAAATCAGCTTTTAATGAATCAGGAATAACAATAATTTTAATGATTGAATCGGTGCAACCAATGCTATTTATTACTTTCAGTTTTACCGGAAATGTTCCTGTTGAGTTATAATTATGCTTTATTTGAGGTATCATGGAGGTGTTTCCATCACCAAAATCCCAAAAACAAGAAACAGAACTTGCAGATGAATCTGCAAATTTGACTTCATTACACATTTGAACTACACTCATTTTTGCTTTTGGGCCAGACAAAACAGTAACATAAACTAAAAAATAATCTTTGTGATTAATTGAGTTATTTTTAACCAGTTTTAATGTACCCTGCCCGGCAGCTGACCATTTAACACTAACTATATTTGTACCTTGCCCGCTAACAATAACTCCGTTAGTAACAGTCCATGAATAGGTACAATTGTAACCAGAAACTACTTTATAAACTGCTGTATGACCTTCGCAAACCTCATTTGGCCCGGAAAATAAATGTGATACAGGATTAGGGATATCATATTTCATTGCCCTGTAAGTACCACTCGGAAATGAAGCTTCAAATACCTTATTCCCAGCAGTATCAACTTCAGTCATTCTGTTGGCAGATCCCCAGCAAATAAAAGTATTACCATTAGATATTCTGTTTACACTCCCCATAGATGGACCTGAGATATCAGGATTTCGTCTGTATTGAAAAACAAGATTGGCAGTTTTATTGACTTCATCAATTTCGTATTCAACAGCACGTGCATAACGACCAAGTCCATTATCAAACAGAGTCAGATTTCCATTGGATAATCTATTTACATAATGCTGGAAAATAAAACCTAAAGTGTCGTTTGTTATTGTAAACTGATTACTCTTTGATTTCAACCCGAAGCGCCATATTATACTGCTGTCGTTAAGGTTGATTTTAGTAATTTCGTTTAATTGAGGATTACACATCAGTATGGTTGAATCTGTATCAAGAAAAAGTGAGTTAGTATGTGCAAAATCTATATTAGGTGCTGTCAAATCACCTACGTGGTCAGTTAAAGAAATATAATCCAATACTTTCCACTCAAAAATTAAATTATTATTGGAATCTATCCCCTGAATAATGTTACCGATAACCTGGGCATTTGTCTTACCTCCCTGAACTATTTGCGACATATCTATTGTTCTTGATTCATCAGCAATAATATAATATTGATTTTCGTCAGACATGATAAGTTCATGATTATTAGTTGAATATCCGTTTTTTGCTTTTATTGTGTTGATAATATTGAAGTTTTTATCCAAAATATAGTACTGGTCTTGCTTGCTGTTGAAGAATGAATACTTATTGTTGGGTTGAGGTTTAAAATCCAGTAAACTGCCATTCATATTTGAGGGAAACGATTTGGCATAGACTATTCTTCCTTGTTTATCTAGAATTAAAAGATAATAAACCCCTGAAGTAGCCGACCCGTAACTTGCCAGAAAAGTATATCCATTGGAAGGATTGGTGTTGGTTGTGATGTTGATTGCTGGAAACTGTTGAGCTCCGGCTGAAAATAATAACAATTGACACAACACAATTAAAATTGCTGACTTTAAGTAATTCATAGTTGGATTATTAAATTGTCCTTAAATAGTGAAATGTTTTGTGTCAATTTGTTTCGATAGGCAAGATTTTTAAAGTTTTAAGGAAAGTCTAGTACTGGTTTTACAATTTTTATTCATTGAATTTTTTTCTTACAAGCTTTTACCTAACAAATACAAGACTTAGCTTTTGTCAAGTGGTTTAGTGCAATAAGAATTAATTTAGTGGATAGTAAAAATAATCATTGGTTAAAGATGCAAGGTAAGTCATTCTTTAAGAATTTTACCAGTATACACTTTGTCATCAATTAAAATCGTAATTAAAAACAATCCTGATGGTAAATCAGTTAATTCTATACTGAAATATGGATGCTTAATTGCTTGCCTGATCAGAGTTTTTCCCTGGATATTTTTTAACTCAAAGAAGGCATTTTCACTAATCTTCGTGTTCAGTTGAATATAAACATGACTGGTAACAGGATTTGGATAGCTGTTAAAACCAACTAATTCTCTCTCATTAATCCCAATCAAAGTGTCAAAAGTAAGTGTAATGGTATCACCACCCATACATGCGTTTAAATCTACTTTCACCCAAATTGTTTTGATGGTTTTATAGGTTGATTTTACCAACAAAGTATCAGTTTTTTCACCACCTGACCATAAATAGGAATCAAAGCCCTTACCTGCCCGCAGAACGATACTTTGGTTGGTTTTAAGAGTAGTGTCATTTCCAAGAAAAACAATAGGGGAAGGCTTTACCAATACCACCTGACTGGCAGTATCTTTACAGCCTTCGTTTGAGCTGCCGATAAGACTAATTTTATAACTTCCGGAGTTTGAGTAAGAATATGCAACATCCTTTAGTGTTGATTTGCCTCCATCACCAAATTGCCAGATGTAAGTCAAGTTTCCATGGCTGATTTTGCTCAAATTGCTTAATGTGAAAAGATTTTCATTCAAACATTGAGTATCCTGATCTATTGAAAATTCAGTTTCAGGTGAAGGATAAACAATCAAAGGCGAAAATATCTGTGTATCAGGGCAATCCTTGTCAGAAACAGCTATCAAACTGACAATAAATGAATCAGCATTTCCATAGGTGTGAGTTGGATTCGTGAGGGCAGATTTTTGTCCGTCACCAAATTGCCATTGATAAGATTTTATTGTTCCTGAAGAAATATTGGTTTTGTTATTGAAAATGAATTTATTGTCTTTAAAACATGCATTGCTGTCATTGATGTCAAAATCAGCTTCCGGGCTTGGGTTTAATGAAAGCTGTATTTGGTCTGCAGAGCTGAAGCCGCATGTGTCTGAAACAGTTACGGAATAAATTCCGTTCGAATCCAGTTTAAGTTTCTGTAAGGTTGATATGGTATCTGTATTACTGCCGTATTTCCAGGCATATTTAAAGCCGGGACCAGCCCCTGCATCCAAAGCCAGCCATTTTCCCCTGCAAAAAGCAGTGTCAGCACCCAGATTCACGTTGGGAGTGGCTAAAACTACAGCATAAACTGTATCTCGGGCTGATCTGCAAAGTGCAGATGTTGAATAATATACTATTCCATTCCATGATTTTTTGGATTGAAAAAGCGAATCAAATTTGAAATAGGTCATGTTTCCGGTTGAGATGCGCAAGTAGCTGTTGCTGTATGCTTTAGCACCTTCAGAACTGTACAGAAGATAAGCGTCATAAGTTGTACTTAAATAAAATGATATCGAATCTCCTTTTTTTATTTTAATGTTTCCTAAAGAAACGGTAGTAAACTCAAGCTGACCGTTTGAAATAGCGGTGTCGTAACCTCCAAAAGTCCATTTTGAACTGTCTTTTTCAAAACCTTGATAGGTGCCTGATTTATAATATAAAGCAAGAGGAATTCTAGCTCCTTTTGCTGCATTGGGATGAATAGCAAAACTGTCAATGATTACATCGGCATTGAGTGCTCTGATATTAAACATATTGCCCATGTTCTGATTGAAAGTAACTAATTTTTGGGTAAGCAAACTGTCAGGAGCGCCAGCTGTTACCGCTTCCACATAGTATGGCTTTGTTGCTGTTACTGTTGAAATTTGATAAACAGAATCTTCAGAAAGGGGGGCTCCTCCACTTGGGGTGGTGTACCACAAGTATTTGTCAGTATTTCCTGTTACTTTCAATGTTGCATTGGTGTTTTTGCAAATTGTATCATGAAAGGTTGCAGATACGACAGGACTGGCAAAAATATTATAATGGGTATTTTCAATTGCATCATTTTTAGGGTATTGGTCATTTTGACCGTTGATTGATAGTATTTTAGCAAAGAAATTATTTATCTGCCCTGATTTCAAACTGTCGGTTCCAAGGTAAACATTAAATTCCTGCAGATGAGTTATCGAACCTTTATATCTAACAGTTTTATTGGTGTCTCCGTTGACTATCCATTGAATATCAACACTGTCAATTTTAGTAGTTCCAAAATTACATAATCTGATAGTGAAATCACTCAAACCTTCACAAACTGTCGTTTTGGGGCTTATTATACTAATTATTCCTGCTTCTAATGGCAGACAAGGGTTTTCATCAGCACCTATTACAGGTTTAGAAGGACTGCGATTTTCAAAATCAACATCTGTTTTAATTTCTGACAAAGGATTGCCTAATCTTAAACCAGAATAATTTTTAAGGTGCAAATCAACAAAATCTATGAAGGGTGGCATCAAAGAAATTGAATTCTGGTCCTTACCTGAAGTTGCAATCCAGTTAGCAAGGCTTGCTATATTGCTGTTGTTGTAAAAGCCTAAATAACTTCCGTTTGAAAACAAATTGTTATAGTTAGATGATTGCAAATAGGCTGATGCAGCGGCAGAAGCATCTACATAAATAGCATAACCACCACCGGTATGCACGATAATATTGTTTTTCAGGTCAATCTGACCATAATTGCCTTTATTTGTTGGTCCTAAATGTATGGCTCCGCAACTGGTACTGGAAGTAGTTGCAGAGACATTGATACTATTGTGATAAAACTTGTTGTAATAACAATAAGTAGCATAAATACCATAAACAGGAAAGGAACTTGAGCCGGTAACAGAGATTATATTATTTGCAACTAAGGCTATTTTAGATGGGGAACCAGTCAGATAATTCAACTGAATACCTGCTGATGGGTAAGACACTGCAACAGTATGAATTTGATTGTTTGTTATTCTGGATAAGTTATAAACGTTGTAAATACTTATTCCATAAGGTGCAGTCAATGCCCTGAGGATATTACCTGTAATCTGCAAAGAATCCTGATTTTGACAAAAGATTCCATAATAACCAAAACTGTCGCAAATATTGTTATAAAAAGCATTACCTGTCTCAAGTGCAGTATTTGAACTGCCGGAACAGGAAATCAGATAAGCGCCATATTTAAAGTGATTGTATTGAAAGACATTGTAGTTGTCAATACTATTTTGATCGTTAAACACATTGGCATTACCGGCACTTAGCGAGGTATTGGTTTCCATCTTGTTGTTAGAAAAAATATTGTAATTGGCACCACCTTTTATATTTACTACCTGCGCATACAGCCCTGCGGAGTTGCCTTTCAGATAAAACTTTTCAAACCGGACATAATCAGCTCCATCTAATTGTATTACATAATTATCTGCGGTGGAAGTAGCTGAATATTGAATGATTGTTTTTGTACTATCACTGCTTGCCGATCTGAAAGTAATTGTATTGATAGAAGAAGCACCTGAAATCTGAGGTAAACTGATTTGCTCATTATAGATCCCTGTATCTGCGGTAAAAACAACAGGACCGCAAACCCCTTTGATTTTCAGGTCTTTTACAGCAGAGGTGAATGTTTTATAATCTTTTCCACTGCCAATGGTATAATTTCCGTTCATTCCTGTGATGATATTCGAGGCAATCAAGGTGTCATTAAAAGCATTTTCATCAAGCTTCCCATTAATGCTATCAACCCAAACTTTTATAGTGTAGCTTGTTCCTGAGTTAAAAATGAAAGAACCTATTGAGACAATTGTATCTTTTGCTCCCGCAAGATTACATAATAGTACTTTCGGGCTTTGAATGGCACCATTTACCGACCATTTAATTTTAGTGTTTTTTACTGTTATTACACCATAATTCATGATTTTAACAGAAACATTACTGGATGAACCAGAACAGGGAGATATGGGAGAAACAAGATTAGAAACTGCTAAATCATAATTGAGTAAAGTAAATTCATCGGCACCGATATCGGGTTTGTTGAGATTTCTTGTATTTTTATCAATATCGTATTTTATATTTGAGATTGCAATACCTGCAGAATCAAGAACTTTTGAACTCACATGAAGATCATTTGCTGATACAAAATAGGGGTCTGCTGATACCGAATGTGCATCCTGACTTGTTCCGCTTTTCCAGGTTGATAAATTAGAATAATTTGTTTTATTGTAAAACCCCAGGGTACTGCCTGTTGTGTAAAGGTCATTATAATCGGAAGAAAGTACCCAACTTGTTGGTGGAGTCAGGTGAATTGAGTAACCTCCACCGAAATTAGAAAGGATGTTATTTTTAAAAATAAACTGAGTCCCAATGTTTACGACCAATGCCCTGCCATTAGATGTAGATGAGCTGTTGATTTTTACCGTGTTGTAATACAAAGCATACCACTGGCAATTGTTCATATAAATGCCATAATTGAGCGAGGAACTACTTCCTGTTTGTAAAATAAAGTTATTTGAAATACTGGCATAAGCATTAAATCCGTAACAGCCTGTCAGATAAATCCCATAATTATTGGTACTGGCTGAGACATTAATATTATTTGATAGCATTTTTGAGGTATCAGTTATTGTATTGCCAAAAATTCCATAAACATTTGCTGCTGAAATAAAATTCCTGATGTAATTCCCACTTAATTCAATGGCCTTTTCATACAAAAGCTGTATCCCATAAACACTGAAATCAATAATTTGATTGTTTCGGATAATATTTTCCTTTTCAAGAACACTACTTGAACCACCTGAAAACAATACTCCTGAAGATCCGCCACTGATGACATTATTTTCGATAATATTATTGTTTTCAATTGTACTATTCGAATTAAAAATGCAAACTAAGTTGGAGGATGTGCTTCCTGATGCAACACTTATATTATTATTGGAAATAGTATTGTATTCAGCGCCATTACTGAAAACAACAGCCATTCCATATTGAGTGCCCTTTGATTTTAATCCCAGATGCTTGATTTTTATATATTTGGCTCTGTTAAGATTGATTACATAATTATCTGAAGCTCCGGTAGATGAGAACTCCAAAATTGCTTTACTGCTATCTTTATCAAATGACTCAAATGTGACAGTATTTGTAGCAGAAGCACCAATAATTTCAGGGATTTCAATTTGCTCATTGTAAGTTCCGGCTTGTATTCTGAAAACAACTGGTCCGCATACTCCCTTTAAAATCAGGTCGTTAAGAGCTTGATTAATACTATTGTAATTTCCACCTGTTTTCCCGATTGTAAATGTATCTTTCAATCCAATGGTTAAATTACTTAACAACAATGTATCATTTGCATTATTTCCGTCTGTATTTCCATTAGGAGAACTTGTCCAGAATTTGAACTTAGAAGATGAAGTTGAAGTAAAATTAATTGTACTCACCGAAAATGTTTGCTCCTTATTTTGTGCCAATGACAAGCTGGTAAAACTAATCGGAGTCTGTGTAACTCCATTAAGCTGCCAATTAATAGTTACAGAGTTAAGCGTAGCTGTTCCATAGTTTTTTACTTTAACCGATAGTGAATTTGAACCAACACAGGCCGGAAGAGGAGAAGCCAGAGCATTTACTCCTGCATCGTTGGCAATGGGTGTAAATTCATCTGCACCTATGTCAGGTGTTGACGAGCGGGTATTGCCATCAATGTCTGTGCTGATACCACTAATTGCGATGCCGGCAGCATTTAAATATGCATTATTAACATGCAAATCTGTATATGACACAAAGCCGGGTTCTACATTAATTGAATTCATGTCTTTACCGGAAGCTGTTCTCCAGGCAGCTAAGGTGGTAACATTGGCAGTATAATAACACAAATAAGTACCTGTACTATAAAGGTCATTGTAGTTGGAATAGGATAGAGGTTGTGTGTTGCCTGTAAATATTGCAAAACCACCACCATAGTGTGCAAGTACATTGTTGGTCAAATAAACTCCGCTAGAATTGGTACCTGACATATAAACACAAAAACTGAAAGTTGATGGAATTGTCATACAAATAGAATTGTAAGCAATATCCTGGTTGGAAGAATAATTCAGATTAATTGCATAACTGGGATTAGTGGTTTTACCTGTTAAACTGATAAAATTGTTAATAATTTTGGCGCGGTTAGTAGGAGACGCACCTGCATTGATAAGGTTAATGCCATAGCCCATACTTCCCGGAATGCAGTTGATTCTATTGGATGAAATTTCAATATAATTGCAATATTGGGTGTAAATGCTGTTCACCAAACCTGAACTTTTTGAGTTTTCAATAAAATTGTTTGAAATTACAAGCCCATCCTGATATAGCGCAGAAATTCCATGATAAAAGAATTCTTTAATGGTATTTTTTTTAATAACATTGCCGCTTTCTGATCCTCCGCTGTTTAAATAGATACCATAAAATCCACCGGAAATGATGTTATTTTCAATCAGGTTGTTTGGGTCATAGGAGTTCGGAGAATAGATACAGGCGAATTGGTCTGTTGAACCTGTTTCCGATTTGACTATACTGTTTGAAATGATGTTGTTGCTAGCCCCATTATTAAAAACAAGTGCATAACCGTATGTTTTACCTGTTGCTGAAATAGTCAGATTTTTGAATGTAAAATAATCGGCATCTTCAAGCATAATAGTATAATTTGTGTCTTTATGCGTTGAACTCCAGAAAATTACAACTGAAGAGCTGTCATTTTTTGTTGATTGAAAAACAATTCTTTTGCTTGCTGAAACACCTGTGATTGCCGGAATTGACACTTGCTCTTTGTATGAGCCTGAATCAATATTAAAAGTTACTTGCCCGCTAACTCCATAAGATTTTAGTGCAGAAACTGCATTGTTCAAACTGGTATAATTATAACCGGAAGTACCTGAAGGATTTCCACTATAGTTCGTTCCTGATGGTTTGATGGTATATGTTCCATTCAACTGAGCTTGAGTCTCAAAACAACTTATTATTGAGAGAAATAACAAAATGAGGATAATATTTTTAAATTTCATTGCAGGGGCTTTAATTTTATAGTAAAACGTTAAAAACAAATCAACATTCATATTAAAAATTTCTTCAAATATAAATCAATATCTGAATATGGACTTAAGTTTTGGACTTTAACAGTATTATTTTGTAAATAGGAGCAAATCAGTAATATAGAATATAATAATTGAAATTGGATAATTCGCTCTAAAAATACCTTTGGTTATTGTAATACAAACGTGATATATATTTTAATCCAAAAGTATCTCATCTTAAGTCGTAAGAATACTTCAATTCTTCGAAGTTTTTTGTGTAAATTTTGTGTTTCTGTGTTTTTGTGGCATAATTAATTTTTCGCCACCAAAGCATTAAGACACAGAATTCCACAAAAGATTATCAGTGTTTTTATGCATCATGCTACTTAATGACAACAGCATCATATCCAACATTCCACTTCTCCAGCATTCTCCACTACATTGTACTAATTACTATATCAATTTGGTATTATCATTAAAAATGAACATATTTTCTTTTGGTTTGTTGTTTAATAAAAAACAGATGAAACAAAAAGTTAGCATTATAGGAGCAGGTTTTTCTGGTTTATCAGCTGCTGCAAGTCTGGCTCAAAAAGGATTTAAGGTACAGGTTTTTGAAAAACATGATATTCCCGGAGGTCGTGCACGAAAATTCAGTGAAAACGGTTTTACTTACGATATGGGTCCAAGCTGGTATTGGATGCCTGATGTATTTGATAATTTTTTCAAACAATTTGGTTATAAAACATCTGATTTCTATCAGTTGGAACGCCTCGACCCTGCATATAGGATTTACTATGGTCAAAACGATTTTATTGATGTTCCATCCGGCCGGCAAAATGTGATAGATTTATTTGAAAGCATAGAAAAAGGAAGTGGAGCAAAACTCGATAAATATCTAAAACAAGCTGAATATAAATATGATGCAGGTATCAACGATTTGGTTAATAAACCCGCTTTATCATTTCTGGAGTTTGTGAAGCTGAAATACCTGAAAGAAGTTTTTCGGCTCGATTTGTTTAAATCCATGCACAAATATGTACTGCAGAACTTTAAAGACCCCAGACTATATACTTTACTTCAGTTTCCAGTAATTTTTTTAGGAGCGACACCCAAACGCACCCCTGCTTTGTATAGTCTGATGAATTATTCTGATATTGAGCTTGGAACCTGGTATCCTACAGGTGGAATGTATGAAGTGATAAAATCAATGCATAAAGTTGCTGAAAATCTGGGAGTGGAGTTCATTTTTAATTCTGAAGTAAATGAGTTTCATTTTAATGACAACAAAATCAATGAATTGGTAGTTAATGGTAAAAGTATTGACACCGATATAGTAGTTGCAAGTGCTGATTATAATTATGTAGAGCAAAAATTGCTACCGGCAAAATTCAGAAGATATACAGAAAAATATTGGGATAAAAGAGAAATGTCGCCATCATCAATAATATTTTATCTTGGAATTAACAAAAAACTAAGTGGATTTCTTCATCATACCCTATTTTTTCATGAAGAATTTGAACCACATGCTAACGATATTTTTGAAAATCCTTGCTGGCCTGATAAGCCTTTATTATATACTTCTGCCACATCTCAAACAGATAAAACAGTAGCCCCTGAAGGTATGGAAAACCTTATGGTGCTGATTCCCGTGGCTTCCGGTCTGGAAGATAATGATGCAGTGAGAGATAAGTATTACAAACTCATTATTGATAAACTTGAATCGCTGACTGGTCAAAAAATTGAAGAACATATAGTTTATAAACGGGTTTATGCTCATAATGATTTCAGCAACGATTATCATGCTTACAAAGGAAATGCTTATGGTCTGGGAAATACTTTACTCCAAACAGCTTTTCTGAAACCTAAAATTACGAGCAAAAAGCTTGATAATTTGTTTTATACCGGCCAACTTACTACACCTGGTCCTGGTGTACCACCTACAATAATTTCAGGACAAGTGGTTGGAAACTATATTGCTAAAAAATTCTCCCGATAGTAATTTTTTTTTGTTTTCTGAACAAAAACAGCTTGAAGTTGTTCTAATAATTATAGACAAAAAAAATTATACTAATGAAACAGATTTTTGATAAACTTTCGTTTAACCTGAGCAGAACAACTACCCGTTCATACAGTACATCTTTCAGTATAGGAATCAGTTTGTTAAAACCTGCATTTCGTGAGCCAATATATGCCATTTACGGATTTGTACGCTTAGCTGATGAAATTGTAGATAGTTTTCATGATTACAATAAAAAGGAATTATTACAAGATTTTACTTCTGATACATGGAAAGCTATTGATCAGGGCATAAGCATGAACCCTATTCTCAATAGTTTTCAATCGGTTGTAAATCAATATAATATTGACAGGGAACTAATTTCAACATTTCTGAAAAGCATGGAAATGGACCTTGAAGAAAAGCAATACGACCAAAAGTTATATGAGCAATACATTCTTGGTTCGGCTGAAGTGGTTGGATTGATGTGCCTGAAAGTTTTTGTTTCAGGTAATGACGAAAAATACAATGAATTAAAACATTCAGCAATGAAACTTGGCTCTGCATTTCAAAAAATAAACTTTCTCAGAGATATGCAGGCCGATTATAAAAACATGGGAAGGACATATTTTCCGGGTATCAACCTCGATTACTTTGATGAAAATACCAAGATTGAAATTGAAAAGGATATTGATAAAGATTTTCGGACAGGCTTTGAAGGAATTAAAAAACTTCCTGTTGATTCACGCATCGGAGTTTATCTGGCTTATGTATATTACTATCACTTGTATAAAAAAATCAAAAAAACACATGCACGCGAATTAATGAAAAAGAGAATCAGAATTCATAATGCAAAGAAATATTCATTATTGTTTTCATCGTATCTTCGCCACAGCATGAATATACTGTAAAATAGTAATATGGAGCGTAATCAGGTAGTTTTAGTTGATAAAGATGATCATGATATTGGCATAATGGATAAAATGGAGGCTCACCAAAAAGGTGAACTCCACAGAGCTTTCTCAGTTTTTATTTTTAATGATAAAAACGAACTACTGATTCAGCAAAGAGCTGCTGAAAAATATCATTCTCCCCGCTTATGGACCAACACCTGCTGCAGCCATCCTCAGCAAGGTGAAAAAGTTGAAGAATCGGCTAAAAAGCGACTTTTAGAAGAAATGGGTTTTGAATGTGATTTAACAAAACTTTTTCATTTTACTTATAAAGCCGATGTTGGACAAGGGCTTATTGAACATGAGTTTGACCATGTTTTTAAAGGTACTTACAATCAACAGCCCAACCCGCATGCTTCAGAAGTAATGTCAACTCAATGGTTGGAAATTGATTTTCTTGAAAAAGATATGATGCTGAATCCTGAAAAATATACCGTTTGGTTCAGAATTATATTTGAAAAATATATACTTCACTTAACTTAGCGAGTAATCTTAGGTTACTCTAACTTGTTGTTTATCCCGGATTCATAAAAGCTAACAACATTTTTAATTCAGGCAGAGTATTTGTTAAGGAATAGCCGATTTTTAAAATGACATTAAAAAGCTACATATCAAATCAGGTAAAATCGTATTTCGGACGAAAAAGCCGATGGAGTATAGCAACCGATATGATTTTCATTGTGTTACTTGTGCTGATGCTTATACCTGCAAGCCGGAAAGAAATAATTATTGGGGTCAGAAAAATCACCATGAAACAACCACAGGCAAGTATCAAAAGCTCCACCGATTTAAAGGAAATTGATTATAACTGGGCTTATCAGACTAGTGAAGGTGAAGTAATTGACTTTAAAAAATTAAAAAATAAAGTAGTATTTCTTAATTTTTGGTCAACGAAATGCCCGCATTGCATTGCTGAGCTTAAAAGTATTGAAAATTTGTACGCTGAATACAATGGTAAAATAGAATTTATTTTGCTCACTCACGAAAACCCTTCAAATGTCAAACGATTCTTAAAAAAAGAGAATTACAATATTCCTTTTTACCTCACTTACGGTTATGTTCCCGAAGTTTTCAACTCACCTTTTATTCCTGCCACCTATATTATTTCAAAGGAAGGCAAAATAGTTATTAATAAAACAGGACCTGCCAGATGGGATGGCGATGAAATGAAATCGTTTTTTAATGATTTAGTTAATAAATAAAAGGGATAATTCGTTTACTTTTTTGCTTATAAGCCTGATATTCTTCTTTAAACTTGAGTTCAAGCAATTTTTCTTCGTAATAAGTTTTTAGTAAAATAATGGCTAAGAAAAGAATAAGAAAAGTCATCCGTAATACTGAAAAACTTTCGATAACAAGAGGAACTAAAATAAGTAATAACGAAAGATACATCGGATGTCTTATCAGTCGGTACGGCCCTCCGACAATCAAATGTGCTTTATTACGAGGTTCAGGGAAAATACTTAGTTTACTGTACGACATGATGTATAATGACCATAAACCAGTTAATAATCCTGTGCTTTGAAAAATTCCCCCAGTTATATTTCCTGATATAACCTGACCGCTTGAAAGTATTAAACCTGCAAATAAAACCTGACCAAAAACAAGGAGGTATGATTTTATCATAACTTATTTTTGTTGCAACATGGCAAAAATCATTCACTATTAACTTAAATAATCATCATTCAGGTATTGTTTTTATTTTTGCTTTTCATTTTTATGCTTAATAATAAATAAAAACGATGAATTTATCAGAAATAAAATTCGACTGTCATCATTTCAGAGGCGGAATACCCTGCAAACCAAATAAGGAAAGAAATAAAACATGCAATAACTGTGATGAATATCATAAAATCTCCAAAAGAATTTTAATCATTAAGTTGGGTGCAATCGGGGATGTTATTCGTACAACACCTTTGGTAGTCAGGTTCAAGGAATTATATCCTGATTGTCATATCTCCTGGCTTACCCAGAGCCCAGACATTCTACCCAAATCGAAAATTGATGAAATTTATAAATTTGATTTTACATCAGTTTTCATTTTACAAAACAAAAGATTTGATATTGCGCTGAATCTGGATAAAGAATATGAAGCCTGTGCTTTGCTGAGCAATGTAAATGCTGATGAAAAATATGGTTTTACACTTGAAAATCATCATATTGCGGCTGCTACTCCTGCTGCTGAACACAAGTTAATTACAGGCTTTTTTGATAATATTTCGCAAAAAAATACCAAGAGTTATCTGGAAGAGATTTTTGAAATTTGTCATTTAAAGTTCAATTACGAAGATTATTTGCTGGATGTAAATCCTGATTTCAATCTGAAATGGAAAGAAATTTTTTCAGAGAAGGCCGGGAATAAAAAAATCATCGGCTTAAACACAGGTTGTGGAGCACGCTGGCTTACCCGTTTGTGGCCGGAAAAATATTGGATTGAGTTAATTAATAAGCTTAAAAATGAAGGTCTGTTTCCGGTGATTTTGGGTGGACCTGAAGAGCATATCCAAAATCAGAAGTATGAAGAAATAACGGGAGCTTATTATCCTGGTGTTTATAGTCTAAAAGAGTTTATCGCTATTTCCAATCAATGTCATTTGATCGTTTCAGCCGTTTCGATGATGATGCATATTGCAACCGGACTGAAAAAGCCATTGATCTTGTTTGTAAATATCTTCAATCCCAACGAATTTGAATTATACGGCAGAGGCGAAATTATCACTCCGCCAACCGGATGTGATTGTTATTATGGAAATACATGTAAAAGACAAAACCCTTGTATGAACGATATTACTGTTAATCAGGTTTTTAAAGCTATTATAAACAATATTTTTTGATTTTATTTCTTGGTGGCAGTCAGATTAAAAGTGCCTTGCTCATTCACTTGTAAATCAGGAATTGTAAAGGTATAAGTGCCATTTGCGGTTAAAGTTTTTCCATCAAAAGTGCCTGTTCCGTCATAGGTAGCTGTTTCATTTATTTTAGGATCACTCGCAACAGGCTGAGTATATGTGCCTTTCAGAACTGCATCTTTCCCACTGATTTTCAACTTTCTGACATATTTTTCACCAGTGGTCATTGTTACATTGATAGTTACATTTTCTCCGTCAGCAACAACTTTACCTGTGCCTGATTCGCTCCATTGCTGACCACCATTCGGATTGTAAGTAATTGTGAAGGAATAGGTACCATCAGCATCGCTGCTATTGTTATTGCAACCAAAATAAGCTGTTATGGCAACGAGAAAGAATAAAACAAGAATTTTTTTCATTTTACTGTAATTTTAAATGGTTAAACAGAAAACAAAATTAGCGTATTATTTATCTTTGCAAAAAAAAATATTATAAAAGAATTCATGCGAATTGCCTATTTATCAACTTTTTATCCTTTCCGTGGCGGCATTACTCATTTTAATCATTCACTGTTTAATTCTCTTAAAAACTTTCATGAAATAAAGGCATATACCTTCAAAAGGCAATATCCTGATTTGCTTTTTCCGGGTAAAACACAGTATGTTACCAGTGACGATTTAATTGAAGAAATTCCTGCTTTGCGATGCCTCGATACAATAAATCCTGTTTCTTATTTAACTACTGCCGGTAGCATCAGAAAATTTAAACCCGAATTGCTGATAATGAAATACTGGATGCCTTTTTTTGCTCCCTCATTGGGTTTTGTTGCCGGAAAACTTAAATCCGATGGGTGTAAGGTAATCTCGATACTTGATAATGTAATTCCACACGAAAAAAAGTTTTATGATATTCCTTTTACAAAGTATTTTTTAAACAGAAATTCAGGCTTTGTTGTAATGAGCGAAACGGTTAAGAAAAGCTTATTGACTTTAAAACCTGGGGCAAAGTATCTGTTTCATGAGCACCCGCTTTACAATCATTTCGGGGATAAAATTTCAAGAACGGAAGCCTGTAAAAAGCTGGGAATTCCTGAAAACAAAAAAATCATTCTTTTCTTTGGCTTTGTCAGGGATTACAAAGGACTTGATATTCTGATTGAAGCTATGTCTGCATTAAACGATGAGTATTATCTGGTTATTGCCGGTGAAGTATATGGTGATGAAAAAAAATATTACGACCTGATTGAGAAACATCAGATAGGCCACAAATCGCAGGTAAATTTACGCTATATTGCCGATCATGAAGTAGCACTTTTCTTTTCTGCTGCTGATGTTAATGTATTACCCTATAAATCGGCAACTCAAAGTGGAATTCTTGCCATTGCTTATCATTTTGAATTACCGGTAATAGTAACAGATGTTGGAAGCCTTAAAGCTTCGGTTGAAGCAGATAAAACCGGTCTTGTTGCAGAAAAATCAGAGCCTGAAATAATTAAAGCTAAAATTGAGGAGTATTTTAACTCAGGGCAAAAAAGCTTCTTCGAAACACAGATAAAAACAGTAAAAATCAATAATTCGTGGAAAAAACTGGCAAATGCTCTTACTGCCTTTTCAGATACTCTATAATGAATCAATAAGCCTGAAGCTGAAAAATATAGATTAAAACGCTGTTATTTTAGTTCGCTTACAAAATCTGTTAAAAGTTTAAATACCCCTTCATACCCCATCATTGAAACATTTGAAGGAACATCGCCAGGTAAATGATAATAATAGTTTTTAGCAGGGTCGCCCATCAGGTAGCAATAAACTGCAGGAACCTTTTTTTCAGTAAGCGGATAATGATCGCTGATAGGGGCATTGGCTCTTGCCTGAACATCAACCAGATATTTTTTAGTAGAATTAATAGTTTTCAAAGTGCCAAATTCAGCACTTCTTTCTTTTCCGTTTACAACCATCATTCCGGTTTCTCCTGTTGACATCATATCGAAGTTAAACATAAACTTAATAGAACTGAGTGGTACAGGTGGTTTATTTGCAAAATGTTTAGCACCAAGCAAACCTGCTTCCTCTGCTCCGAAGGCTACAAAAACCATCGAATAATCTGGTTGATTGAAAACATCAGCAAAATGGCGAGCCAGATCAAGCATTAAAGCTACTCCACTGGCATTGTCGTTTGCTCCCGGAAAATAGGTTTCGCTGCCCATACAGCCCAAATGATCGTAATGTGCAGTAAAGACAATAAATTTATCGGGATATTTTTTCCCTTTTATTCTGGCAATTACATTTTGTGTTTTATAGTCGTAATAATACTTGGTATCAACCTGAAAGGTGGCAGTAATCGGTTTTTTAGGCCAAATGGCTTTATTTACATAAAAAGTAGGGAATTTATCGAATTGACCTGCAATACCCCAAACTAAAGAGCTTGTTAAAACAATGATTGCATCGGCTTTCATTTCATTTGCTAAAACACGCTTTAAATAGGTTTTGCCAGGTTCTTTGTCGAACAATGAAGGATCAACAACTAAAGTATATCCGGTATAGTCTTCTGATAGAAAATTATCAAAAGATGGTTCATCTTTCAGATTTTTTAAGGTAACATTTTTTAAATCGGAGGTTTGAAGTTCTGCAGCTGAAGAGCTTGGTGCCACCAAAAAATCAATGCCTGGTTTTAAATCGGTTTTATCTATTGTAAGTTTAACCACCTGAGGAAATGTATTAACTCTGATCGAAAACTCCTGTTGATAGCTTAATGTGCGTAATCCGGCTTTTGAGCCTGATGTGGCGGTAATGGTATCGTAAGCGAATAATCCCCATTTTTTAAATTCATTTTCGATATAAAAAGCAGCTTTTTTATCACCTGCACTAACATATCCCCGACCAAACATGTCTTTCGAACAAAGTTTTTCCATGACTGTTTTTGCATAATCAAGATCTTGACTGAAAAGAAAAATTGATATCAGCAGAAAATTAAGAAGAATTAATGCTTTTTTCATGACTTTTATTTTTAAAAATGAAAGAAAAACCTATATATATCAGTATAATTAAAGGAATAGCAAGAAAAAAGAAAAAGATAAAGAACAGGATGAACAATAAAATAAGGATGTATTGCGGGTAATTATCGGATAGTTTAAAACTTTTCATTTTGAAACTCAATAAGGGTAAACGGCTTAACATCATTAAACTCAGAAATGCAGTTAAGAGCAATAAAAACCATGGGTTTAAAATAATATGATTGAAATAGATGCTCTCGTAGCGGAATACATAAAGGTCGTATTTTAAAATTAGAGGCAATGAGGCTACAAATAGAGCAACTGCGGGAGTAGGTAAACCTTTGAAATGAAGTTTTTGGGTTTCATCATTGTTGAATATGGTTAAACGAATGGCAGCAAATAACACGATACCAAAAGGAACAAATGCTAAAGCTGGAATGTCGGTGAATAGAACAAATTCTATCCAGTTGGTGTGGGTTTCTAAAAGTAAAATATGAAGTATAACTGCCGGTAAAAGTCCAAAACTGATCAGGTCGGCAAATGAGTCAAATTGTTTACCGAAATCGGAGCTTGTATTTAATTTTCGTGCTGTAAATCCATCAAGAAAGTCAAAGAATGCTGCCCAAAGAATAAAATAAGCCCCATAAACAATATCACCATGCAAACTATTGATAATTCCGGCAAATCCGCAAAAGAGATTGGCTCCGGTGAAAATGTTTGCTAAATTTTGCTTCAGATAATTTATCATAAGGCTTGCAAAGTTAAGCTACTTTTCATTTTAATAAAAAAAGTTTTAGCCTGAATTTTGCAAAAATCAGAATCTAAACTTTAATGATGAGAACCAGTTGGGACGAAAAATATGCGGTTGATGAATATGTTTTTGGAAAAGAACCAAATGTTTTTTTTAAAGAGTTTATTGACAATAAAATCCCAGGAAAAATGCTGTTGCCTGCCGAAGGCGAAGGTAGAAATGCAGTTTATGCAGCACAAAAAGGTTGGGAAACCGATGCATTTGATGTTAGCGTTGAAGGTTTTAAAAAAGCAATGAAGCTGGCTTCGGAAAAGAGTGTCAGCATTAATTATTTTATATCTGATATTGCAGATGTGCAGATACCTGAAAATGAATATGATGTAATAGCTCTCATATTCTGTCACTTGCATTCAGAAATCAGGAATACCATTCATCAAAAGATGATTAAAGGCTTAAAATCAGGTGGATTTATTGTTTTACAATCATTTTCTCAAAAACAGCTTCCTCTGACAACAGGAGGCCCCAAAGACATCGAAATGCTTTATAATACTGATATTTTAGCCCTAGATTTCAGTAAATTAAAAATCATTCATTCAGTAGAGAAATTAATTTGTCTGGATGAAGGTCCTCGTCATTCGGGTTGGTCAGAAAATGTTTTATTTATTGCTCAAAAGTTTTAAATTATAGATTATGAAGAGATTATTATTGTTTTTTATATTACATAGTTTTTTTCATAAGACCAATGCACAAACAATCGAACAGAAAATTAATGTTTTTGCAAAGAGTTTTATTCATGCATTAGCTACCGAAAACATTGACTCTATGATAGCATTGAAGCCAAGTCCGGCTATCTGGCGTAGTCTTATGCCGGCCGAAACCAAAAAGATGTCGGATAATGACATTAATAAGGCTGTAAATAGTAATGAAAAGTTTATCATCGATTTTAATAATATTATTCAATCTGCAAAAGATGAAAAAGTAAATCTCAAAGCACTCACCTTTACAGATGCTAAATTTGGAGAAAGCATCATGGATGGTAAAATACTGAGTGTGGAAATTAAATACAAATACCTTGTTAAAGATGAAGTTATTTTCAGCCTGACAATAGTTGAATACCAGAACAAATATTACCTTTATGATATCCTGATGAGCTATCAGATTTTCAAACGTTATTATTTCAATCGTTAGCATTCTGTTATGATGGTAAACAAAGACTATTATTGTCGCGATTTTCAGCCGGAAGATTATTTTGAAACTGAAAAACTGTGGCTTGAAACCGGAGTTGGAAATCCGGCAAGAGGAGATCATATTGACAGTATTAAAAATACACTTAAACTGGGAGGGAAACTAATTGTTTTAGTTCAGAAATCGAATGAAAAAATTATCGGAACAAGCTGGCTGACTTATGATGGCAGGCGAATTTATCTGCATCATTTTGCTGTTTTGCCTGAATTTCAGGGTAAAAGACTTTCCTATTTTTTACTCGAAGAATCATTAAAATATGCCAGAGAAAAAAATACACAGATAAAACTGGAAGTCCATATTGACAATGAAATTGCTCAACACCTCTACCGTAAGGCTGGTTTTAAATACCTTGGCGATTATCAGGTGTTGATTATCAGAGATATATAAAATTTTTAATCCAGTCGGTTTTTCCTTTTAAATTTGCTGCCAATCGAAGTGTGTTTTTTTGCATGAAAAAAGTGTTATTTCTACTATATCAGCCTTATAAATGGCTTATTTTTATTCCTCTGGCCTTTATTATTACTTTTTTCTGGGGAATGGCTGCTGTATTATTGTCTTTTTTCCTGAAACCCAAAATTGTAAGTTATTTGATTGGTGTCAGTTGGGGCAGGTTACTGATTTATTTAACACCGGTTTTTGTACAGATAAAAGGAAGGAAGAATATACAAAAACGTCAATCTTATGTAATCATTGCCAATCACCTGAGTCAGTACGATATTTTGCTGATATATGGTTGGCTGGGAATTGATTTTAAATGGGTAATGAAACAGGAATTGCGCAAAGTACCTGGATTAGGACCGGCATGTGAGCGTCTTGAACATATTTTTATTGACCGTAAAAACCCTTTAAAATCGCTTGAAACTATTAATCAGGCAAAAAACAGAATAAAAAATGGTACATCGGTCATTTTTTTCCCTGAAGGAACCCGAAGTCGAAATGGTGAGATGCAGGAATTCAGGCGTGGTGCATTTAAAATGGCTTTTGACCTCAATTTGCCTATGTTACCCGTAACCATCAAAGGAACAGATAAAATATTGCCTACCTCTTCGCTCAAGTTATTTCCCGGGAAAGTGGAAATGATTATTCATCCTGCCATCAATATCGAAAATTATACATGGAACAATGTGGCCGACCTGATTGCCGTTACCCAACAACAAATTCAAAAAGGGCTTGAATAAAACCATTTGAAAAAAAACAATATGAACTGGACAATACTGATTACTGATCACTCTTCTTTTCAACACAGAGACACAAAGTTACAGAGAACACAGTTTTCACTTCATTCTTATTTGAAAGTTCGGACTTCTTATTTCTTAATTATGACTTCTTAGCGTTTACTGCACTTAGTCTTAAAACAAGGATAAAGCTTAAGGACTATGAATAAAGCAAAAAAAAGGCTTCAAGTAAAATTCTTAAAGCCTTTTAAAAATTAGTCGGGGTGAGAAGATTCGAACTTCCGACCCCTTGCACCCCATGCAAGT
>Ga0209835_1000300_pt1 | contig 33197 bp, 37 predicted proteins | sample LakKivwa52mmetaG_FD_184138 | JGI IMG/M metagenome (GOLD analysis project Ga0209835, IMG submission 184138) | Anoxic lake water microbial communities from Lake Kivu, Rwanda to study Microbial Dark Matter (Phase II) - Lake Kivu water 52m metaG... | ecosystem: Environmental > Aquatic > Freshwater >... | reverse complement strand
ATCCGGTGTCGTTGGTAATAACCAATCTGGCCTGCTCCACCAAAGAGGCCGACTGATTAAGGCTGAACTTGCCACACGCCGACCAAACATGGCTACCAGCTTCGCTTTCGATTAAATTGCCCTCTGACGCATCTTCTCCCCCACCGAGAATTATCACAGGAAAAGCAACCTTTTTCAGCAGTGCAACCACCTTGTCCACAGGTAACTGTTTGGTTTTGTGCTTTCCGCCGATAACCACGGCCACATAACCACTCCGGTGGCCTTCGGGAATTTCATCCAGGCTTACCCGATCATTTTCAGGAATAAAATAATCAAGCCCTTCTCCATCATTTCGCACACCCAGTGGATTCACCGCTTTGAAATATCGGTCAACAATATGGATATCAGGCATCAGGTTGATTTTCAATGCTACCAGCAGCCATTTTTTAAAGTTAAACTTTGGGAATCCAGAATTTTTCATACCAAGCTGCCATCTTACCCCCAGCGAGCGGAAATTTTTGTGAAGGTCAACCACATAATCATACTTCTCAGCTTTCAGAATTGGGATTGCTTCGCCAATCTTTTGGTCAATGGTGATGATTTTGGAGAGATGGGGATTGGACTTCAGCACCGGTTCAAATGCCCGTTTGGTGAGATAATGAATTTCGCAGGCGGGATGCTGCTTCTTCAGGCATCGCACCACCGGAGTAGTGAGCACGATATCGCCGATGGAGCTGAACCGTATGATGAGAATCTTCTTCAACCTGAAATTTTTGGCGAAAGTAAAAAAAACGAATCTTCCGCCATTGACTTCTCATCGAAGGGGATTCTTGGCATTTCAGATTTAACAAATTCTTAATTTCCAGGCAAATGATTAGTCCGGTTCTTTTTCTAATTTTGCCTTTCAAAATTTGATTTTCAGGTGTTTACATTAAACCTTATGAAATGAAAAAACTCACCGCTAAGCAAGAAGGTTTCTTCTCATCCGGGGCAGCTATTCTGGTGTTATTCACCACTATGCTCAATCCGGTAATATCCATGACAATCGCCGTTGCTGCCTTAGTCGCATTTGCCGGATATAAATTTCTGATAGCCGAATAAGCTCCGGAATCATGGAAAGTTTTGCAATCAACGTACTGATTTTCATCTTTTCGGCTACCATCATTTTTCATTTGCTGGTTATGATAAAGATCGTCCCATCAGGCATCATCTGGGGCGGTCAAATCAAATCTGACAGACAAATGTATCGTCTTGAAATGGTTTCTATATCCCTCAATATCATCTTCCTGATTTTTATGCTGATTGTTGGAGGGATACTGAATCTACCGGTTCATAACACTGTGATCAAAATCAGCCTTTGGATTATGACATGTCTATTTTTGCTGAATACGATCGGAAATATTTTCTCTGCGAATAAATTGGAGCGTATGGTTTTCACTCCAGTTACTTTTATTATCACTTGCCTGCTGTTAGTTCTTGCCCTATCCTGAAATCTGGACAAATATATTGATTATGAGCAAAATAGCAAACCTCGTTCGCGTTAATGCAGAAAATTTTCTTCAGTATCCCGAAGTAGTGTGTTTTATCAACCCGAAGCATCCAGCCTTTCAACACAAGATCGAATGGCTGAAAAACAGATTTGCCGAAGGATTAAGGATCAACCTGATCTATGTGGAAGGGCAAAAGCGCGCTGCCGGTTATCTCGAATACGTTCCGGGGGAATTTGCCTGGCGCGCTGTCTCGGCAAAGGGTTACATGTTTATACACTGCCTGTATGTCTATCCCAACAACATCAAAGGCAAAGGTTTAGGTAGTATGCTTCTGGAAGATTGCATGCGGGATGCCCGAAATAATGGAAAGCATGGTCTGGCTGTTGTAACAAGCAATAAAGCATTTATGGCCATGAGTTCTGTGTTCCTGAAAAACGGATTTACCCTGGTTGACAATGACCTTCAGGGAAATGAACTACTGGTAAAAAGATTTGATAATGCTCCGATACCCTTTTTTAATGACTGGAAAGCGAAACTTGCAGAAATCGCCGGACTTCAAATACTTTACTCCAGGCAGTGCCCGTGGGTCGCAAGACTGATTGACGAAATAATGGAATCGGGTATTGCTGAAAAGCCTGGGATAAAAATCAGCGAACTACAAACTGCCGGAGAAGCACAGCAGGCGCCTTCGGTGTATGCAGTTTTTAACTTCATCCGTGATGGCCGGATTCTTTCCGATCGCTACATCTCCTTCACCCGGTTCAACAACATCCTGAAGAAGGAGCGATTGATCTGAATTTTCCAAGAGAGTTTTTCAGGGTCAATTCCGCAAAGTGAATGAACAAATTAATGAATTTGTAAAAGACCGGGAATTGCTGGTTTATGGTCGGTTGAGCTGATTTTCTACTTTTGCTCAACAAAAACGCATTATATGGATAGGAATCACTTGTCAGGTTATGGCCGAAATGCTGTAATCATCAACATGTTTGGAATCGTCTTTTCGGGACTGGTTTTCCCATTGCTGGCAATGATTTTCACCCCTCAACCACCCTGGCAGGATGCAGCGCTGTTTGCTTCCAGTTATCATCCGCTGCAAACACTTACTTTTTTCTGCGGGTTTTTTCTGGTAATCGGCTCACTGCTAACCTTCGCTGTCCTTTATCTTACAGCTCCGGCAAATAAAAAATTTCAGGCATTTTCAGGATTGATTATCAACGTGGTTTTCACTGCGGTTGTCTTTTTGAATTACATCATTCAAACCACCTATATTCCTTACCTTGCCACACATTTTCCTCCCGAAACCGATATGGTACTACCCGTTTTTACTATGGCAAATCCCGGATCCTTTGCCTGGGCGCTCGAAATGTACGGCTGGGGTGGCATCGGACTGTCGTTCATTTTTATGGCATTCATTTTCAGCAACAAAGGCGTGGAGAAACTGCTCAAAATCCTTTTCATTATCAATGGCGTTTCAAGCTGCGCTACCGCATTGATGACCTCGGTGGACATGACCTGGCTCTTTTCCAATGCAGGCCTGGCGTCGCTGATTATTTGGAACACCCTGGTTTTTGTGATTGATATTTTCCTGTTGAAATACTTCAAAGAAATCGGGAAAGCACAAAACATTGATGCAGATATGATTTGATCTTTGGCCACAAAACAATTTTTCAATATTTAAAATGAGCGACAATCCAACCGAAGACATCAGCATCTTCACCGACAAAAGCCTGCTACCTGATGAAAAGGTGTTGGCAGTAAAATTAGCTCATACTTATCCGTTCTGGACAGCCATCAGGGACTGGGTTTTGGGTAAATGGCCGCAAAGCCTGCCTGAATGGAACTTTCCAGGACAAAAGTTTGGCTGGAGTTTCAGGATAAAAGATAAAAAACGGGCAATCATCTACCTGCTTCCGCGGGAAGGTTTCTTCAAAGTTGCCTTTGTTTTTGGTGAAAAAGCCACCCGGGAAATTCTTGAAAGCAATGTTTCTATCGAAATCAAAGAGCAATTGAGGCAGGCCAGGCCTTACGCCGAAGGGCGCGGAATCAGAATTACCATTAACAGCGAGGATGATATTCAGGAAATTAAACTATTGACCGAAATAAAAATGAACAACTAAAACCACCATGAAAACCGCACTAATCATTGGATCAACAGGGCTGGTAGGAAGTAAACTTCTTACTCTGGCAAATGCCAGGAGCGATTTTAAGAAACTCTTTGCTATTGCCAGAAAGAAACCAGATCATCTCCCGAAAAATGTAGAATTCGTTGACTTTGATTCTGGAAATTACAGCATCCCTGCCAATGTTGATTTAGCCTTTTGCTGCCTGGGAACTACCATCAAAAAGGCGGGAACTCAGGAAGAATTCCTGAAAGTTGACCTGCAAATGGTTGTTGATTTTGCCAAAAAGTGCAAAACCGCCGGTATCGAAAGGCTGGCTGTAGTTAGCTCTATTGGCGCCAATGCGAAATCCTCCAACTTCTATCTTCAAACCAAAGGCATGATGGAGGAGGAATTGAAACGCCTTGATTTTAAAAGGTTGGTTATTGCCCGTCCGTCGCTGCTTCTGGGCGATCGCAATGAAAAAAGGCTGGGTGAAGATATTGGAAAGATATTCAACAAACTGTTTGGTTTTCTGATGGTTGGAAAAATTCGCAAATATCGTGGGATTGATGCGGAAAAAGTGGCTAAAGCGATGATTTTGCTCATCGCAAAAGGGGAAAGAATTACCATTACCGAATCGGATGAACTGGAGCGGATAGCGAACGGAATGTAAAAAGCGGAGAGATATAAAAAAAGCGCCTGAGCTTCGGGAAACCACTGCTCAGGCGCTTTTTGGCTGGATAAATCAGAATTAAAGACTGATCACTGAGTTTTCTGAATCTCCGTATTCGGTTACTTCGAAATTATCGGATTCCGGATCGTTGAACCAGCGCTGTCCATCGGCTACATAGCGGAAACGATAGTCGCTGCCGGTTTCTATCTCAAGGGTAGTGGAAAATGAGCCGTCTTTGAGGGCTTTCATTTCGCCGGCTGCCTCATCCCAGTTGTTGAAGTCGCCTACAACACTGATTTTGGCGGCGCCCTGTGCGTCCGATTTCTCAACTTTAAAGGATACTTTGCAAATTGGTTTCGACTTTAAAACTTGCTTCTTAATACTCATGTTTTGATTATTTGGTTTAAAATAAAACAGTTAAAATTTTCGGGTGCAAAGAAAACATTTTTTATTTAAAATGATTCCATACAACTTCTGACGTCCCTGATTAACATAGTTGTAGCAGCAGAAAAGAGTAAATTTCTCAGGCAGGTAAATCATTCAGATTAAAAAATGTTGCCCAGAAAACACCAAAACTGCATTTTTGCCACCAAAATCGAATTTCAATGAAGACTTTATCTCATTTGATCCTGCTCATCTCTCTGTCTCTTATAGCCAAGGTGGGCTTCACACAAACCGAGCTGGATGAGCGCGCCATGAGTTTTGATAATGGATTAGGATTTAACGCACCGGATTCGGTGTTTGGGATAACCATCCGTTTCAGAATGCAGAACCGGGTTGGTTTTCAAACAGCGTCAACGGACGACTTTTCGATAGACAATGTTGATTTCAGGGTGCGCCGGCTAAGGTTACGATTCGATGGCTACATTCTGAATCACAACCTGAATTACTATATCCAACTCTCCTTTTCGAGATCAGACCAGGAATGGGATGGACAAAGCGCTCCCAACATTATCCGCGATGCGATGATTTACTATCACTTTAATCCAAAATTCTATATCGGATTAGGGCAGGGTAAACTTCCGGGCAACCGGCAGCGCATCATTTCGTCGGGGCAGTTGCAATTTGCCGATCGTTCGAATGTCAACGCCGAGTTTAACATTGACCGGGATTTTGGTATTATGCTTTACTACTCGGATAACTTGGCCGGGATAGATTACAATTTAAAAGGAGCGATTTCGAGCGGTGAGGGTCGAAACGCACCCCCCACCGATGCCGGACTGGCTTACACTGCAAGGCTGGAGCTTCTTCCTTTGGGAAAATTTACCAATTCCGGCGATTTTTCGGAAGGCGACCTGGAGTTTGAACCCAAACCAAAAATTTCGCTGGTGGCCGGATACAGCTTTAACGACGACGCTAAAAAGCGTGCGGGTCAGCGTGGTACCGGACTTTATGAGCAGCGCGATCTGAAAAACTTTTACGCTGATTTTATGCTGAAATACATGGGCTGGGCATGGCAGACCGAGTATATGCAGCGGCGGGTGGATGATCCCTTTACCTACTCCGGAGAACAAATGGTTTTTGTTTACGATGGACAGGGATTGAGCGCGCAACTGAGTTATTGCATGCAAAACTACTGGGAACTGGCCTTCAGGGCTGCAAAAGTTACCCCTTCGGAAAAAGTAGAGACCTATACAGCATCTCAGGAGGAATACACGCTGGGCATCAACAAGTACATTTACCGCCATAAAGTGAAGGCTCAGGGGAATTTCAGCCTTATAAAAACCGGCGCCATTGAAAACCTCACTGCTGAAAAAGAGTTTTTTGTCGTCATGTTCCAGATCGAACTAGGGATTTGAGATGCGGCATGGAGATGATCTATTGTGAGAAACTGTAAGATTATGGATTAATCAGGACAACCCCGGCATATTCCAAAGGCATTAGTATTTTATTCATTTACAGCGATTAAGCCGGAATTTTGCATGATATAAGTTACGCAGGCATCCTGGATTTTCATGAACAATTTAAAATGAAAGGGTGTTATTGGTTTGTTGAACAAAAAAAATGGAACTTTATTTACCAATTCTTATCATTTTCGTTGCAGCGCTGGCAGCGCCTTTTCTGGAGAAGCTGCTCAAGGGCGCTGTAGGTTGGGTACTGGCCTTATTTCCACTTGGCGCTTTCGTGCATTTTACCACACTTTCGCTGCTGATCGGTGATGGTGAAACGCTTTACCGATCGGTATCCTGGATTCCATCTCTTGGGATCAATTTCTCCTTCTACCTCGACGGCCTGAGTCTGCTCTTCCTTTTGCTGATCACGGGTATTGGCACGCTGGTACTGATCTACTCGGGGTATTATATGAAAAATTACCAGCTCAAAGACCGGTTCTACATGTACCTGATGTTTTTTATGGCCGCTATGATGGGTTTGGTGCTGACCGGTAACCTGATTACACTGTTTCTGTTTTGGGAGCTGACAAGCATCAGTTCGTTCATGCTGATTGGTTTTTTCCATGAAAAGGACTCGTCACGGTTTGCTTCACAGCAGGCCTTGTTAATCACCACTATGGGTGGTCTGGCGCTGATTTCAGGTATTGTGCTGATTAACCAGATTTCCGGAACCTATGAAATACCCTACATTTTAAGTAACCCTGAAATACTTACCGGCAGCCCGATGTATCTTGCGGTGCTTGTCCTTATTCTGCTGGGGGCATTTACCAAATCGGCACAGTTTCCTTTTCATTTCTGGCTTCCGGGCGCAATGGCGGGACCTTCGCCGGTGAGTGCATTCCTTCACTCTGCTACGATGGTGAAAGCGGGTGTTTACTTTTTGATGAGGTTAAGTCCGGCGCTGGGCGGTACTCCCGAATGGAAACTAATTCTGACAGTGGTTGGTGTTGTAACCATGTTTTTTGGAGCCTACTTTGCCCTCACCCAAACCGATTTGAAGAGAATCCTGGCCTATACCACAGTGAGCGCCCTGGGAACATTGATTTTGCTGACCGGAATCGGTAGCGAAGAGTCAATAAAGGCTGCAATCGTATTTCTTGTGGTGCACTCGCTTTACAAAGGCTCCTTATTCATGGTTGCCGGTTCGATAGATAAAAAAACCGGAACCCGCGATCTGAATCTTCTCGGTGGTTTGGGCAAAAAGATGCCTTTCACTACCGCTGTTTCTTTAATAGCGCTCTTTTCAATGGCCGGCCTTCCGCCATTTATAGGATTTATCGGTAAAGAATTGATTTATGAAGCAAAGGATGCCATCCCAGATGCAGCCAATTTCCTGCTGATCATGAGTATCCTGTCCAATGCGCTTTTGGTGTCGGTTTCAGGGATTTTTGCATGGAAAGTTTTCTTCGGTCCGGCCGGCAATACTCCCATCGAACCAAAAGAAACCCCGGTGAATTTGTGGCTTGGGCCAGCAGTGCTCGCCTTTTTCAGCCTGATCCTTGCGATCTTTCCCGGGTTTTTCACCAGTAACGTGGCAGGCCCGGCAGTTAAAGCCATCATTGCCGATGATGTCAAAGTAAAATTGTCACTCTGGCATGGGTTCAATATGATTTTGCTGTACAGCCTTATCACGGTTGTTGCTGGTGTGCTGATTTTCGTTTTCCGCCAAAGAATTGTCCCGACGCTTTGCCGAATCAACTCAGTTATTGTAAGATTCAGATTTACAGAGGTTTTTGGTAAGATGATATCCCATTTTCTTACCTTCACCAAAAAGAAAACGAGTATTGTTCAAAACGGCAAACAACGGCTCTATCTGCTGGCAATTTTTACTTCAACATCGGTTTTGATTGGTTTTATGATCTTTAAATCGGAATTCTGGAAGCTGGATTTTCAATTCAGCCCTATCTCCTACTACGGTGTGGGAATATCAGTGCTGATGATTGCGGCTGCCCTTATCTCTGTCTTTTCGCGATCGAGGGTAACAGCCATAATTTCGATGGGTGTTGTTGGTTTTGGCGTGGCGCTTATCTTCCTTTTTTACAGTGCTCCCGATGTGGCCATCACTCAGATTCTCGTTGATACGCTCATTGTGATCCTGTTCGTAATGGTAATCTATCATCTCCCAAAATTCAGGAAATTCAGTAACAGGTCTGCGCGAATCAGAGATGGGTTTGTTTCCGTCATTTTTGGAGGCCTGATGACTTGTCTGGCACTGATATCCAATCAAGCCAACCTGTTTCCTGCCATATCCGGCTATTTCAACGAGCACAGCTACATTTCGGCCTATGGACGTAATGTTGTTAATGTTATTCTGGTTGATTTTCGTGCGATGGATACTTTGGGAGAAATTACCGTGCTCATTATCGCCGCACTTGGTGTTTATTCGCTGATTACCATGAAATTTAAAGAGAAGAAAGGAGAAATTGGAAAATGAGTTCACAAATCATCCAGATTTCAGCCAAATACCTCAAGCCGTTGCTATTAGCACTGTCGCTGTTTGTCCTTTACCGGGGTCACAACACTCCGGGGGGCGGGTTCATCGGGGGTTTGCTTGCTGCCAGCGGTTACATCTTATATATGATGGCCTATGGCGCAAAGATAACTTTGAGCAAAATGTGGCTGAAACCATTCAATCTTGCGGCCCTGGGACTTTTAATTGCCCTGGTTAGCGGATTTTTTGGGCCAGTGGTTGGCGAAGTATTTATGGCTGGCCAATGGTTTAGCTTTTTGGAGATAAAACTTGGTACCCCGACACTTTTTGATGTGGGGGTCTATCTTACAGTCACCGGAGTAATGCTGATCATTATGATTGCAATTTTTGAAAATCTTGAAACATGGAACTGATACTCTCAACAGTCATCGGAGTGATGTATGCTGCCGGCGCTTACCTGCTTCTTCGCCGGAGTATTGTAAAATTGATCCTTGGAATTATCTTCCTCGGAAATGCTACCAATCTGCTTATCCTTCTGGCTGGCGGACTTACGTGGGGAGCGCCTGCATTTGTCGAAAAAGGAGCCGGGGTGGTATCGCAGGGAAGCGCAGATCCCTTACCCCAGGCGCTGATCCTTACAGCTATTGTAATTGGCTTTGGCTTAACAGCCTTTGCTTTGGCGCTGATGTACAGGTTTTACCGCATCAGCGGCACCGATGATATTGACCAGGTAACCGAATAATAAGCCATGATACCATTGATTTTATTACCGGTAATTATCCCTTTGGCAACATTTATTCTGTTGCTGTTCTTCCGGCGATCGCTGGTTATCAATCAGACTGTTACTATACTCAGCGCATTTATCCAGTTTGTGGTGGGCTTTATGATTCTCATAAGTGTAGCCGGCGATGGCATCCTGGTGAGTCAACCAGGCAACTGGCCTGCACCCTTCGGAATTACTTTTGTTGCAGATCTATTCAGTGCTATCATGCTGATTTTGGCCGGGTTAATCAGCCTGGTGATCAGCATTTATTCAGTTTCAGCCTTTGGAAAAGATTTTCAAAAGGGAATTTACTACCCGTTGATTTCCATCCTGATGATGGGAGTAAACGGCGCATTTGTTACCGGAGATGTTTTCAATCTCTATGTCTGGTTCGAAGTTATGATTATCAGTTCATTCGTTCTGCTTACACTTGGCGGAACAAAAGCCCAGATGTACGGTGGCTTGAAATACATGACCATGAACCTGATATCCTCCATGGTTTTCCTCACCGGACTTGGGCTGCTGTATGGTCAAACCGGCACTCTTAATATCGCCGATCTCGCTCTGAAAATGAGAACGTTGGAGTCTTCTCCGCTGATTACCACTATCGCCATGCTCTTTTTCATTGCATTTGGCATAAAGGCTGCACTATTTCCTTTCTTTTTCTGGCTACCTGCATCTTACCATACTACGCCGGTCACGATCACAGCGCTGTTTTCGGGGCTGATGACCAAAGTGGGCATTTACGCCATGATCCGGTTTTTCACCATGATCTTTGTGCACGATCAGCAATTCTGGCAACCTTTGTTTCTGACTATTGGCGGCCTCACTATGGTGGTGGGTGTGCTCACGGCCGCATCACAGTATGACTTACGGCGGATATTATCCTTTCACATCATAAGCCAGATCGGTTACATGGTCTTCGGTTTAGGGCTTTTCACCATTTCGGGTGTGGCCGGCGCCATTTATTTCCTCGCCCACAACATTGTGGCTAAAACCAACACCTTCCTTATGGCAGGAATAATCAATCGTATCAAAGGTACTTTTGATCTTAAAGCCCTCGGGGGAATTTACCGCACCTATCCATTCATCTCTTTACTGATGTTCATCCCGATTATGAGCCTTGCAGGGGTTCCTCCGTTGTCGGGTTTTTTTGGAAAGTTGCTTTTGATAATCGCTGGTTTTGAATCGAAACAATGGTGGATAACAGGAGTGGCTGTGGCGGTAAGTTTATTTACCCTGTTTTCGATGATTAAAATCTGGAATGAGGGATTTTGGAAAAAAACTCCTGATGAAGATGTGCCGGCGGCCAAAAAGAGCGTACCTTTCACCATGGTACTTCCGGTGGTAATCCTTGCATTGCTTACTGTGGTGATGGGAATTGCAGCCGAACCAATTATCAGGATTAGCACGGCAGCAGCCAGTCAGATGATAAATCCTGACGAATATATTCAAGCAGTTTTAGGGAGGTAAATATGAAAACAGCAACCAACATTTTGACGAAAATTGCCAGGGGAATCAGCTTTTTGATCTATTATATCAAAGAGATGATCCTGGCTAACCTGCTTATTGCCAGGGATATTCTCACCCCGCGACCAGTCCTGACCCCTGGTATTTTAAAGTTGAAACTTGATTGTGTCTCTGACCACGAAATACTCACTTTCTTCAATCTGTTGACGATGACTCCTGGTTCGCTGAGCATTGACATTTCGGACGACAAAAAGTATTTGTATGTCCATTTCTGGAATGTAAAAGATATACCTGCAATGAAAGAAGAGATTAAAAAAACACTTGAAAAACGAGTAATGGAGGTTTACCGATGATTATTCTGAATTATTCAGTAATTGGCGTGGCCTCATTGGCGGCTTTTGCAATTCTCACCATTTCGATGATGTTTGCATTCTGGCGGCTGGTCAGGGGTCCATCGCTTCCCGACAGGGTGGTAGCGCTCGACCTGATGGCAAATCTTACCATCGGAATGATATTCTCGCTCGTACTTTTCACCGGAGAGATTGTTTATCTCGATGTGGCGGTGTTTATTGCCATGATTGTTTTTTTGGGAAACGTGGCTATAGCAAGATTTTTAAAAAGGAGGGTCAATGATCAGTGAATGGATTGTGGCGGTATTGCTTGTTCTGGGGGCAATGTTCATGTTCATTGCATCACTGGGCATTGTTCGCCTGAAGGATTTTTATATGCGGATGCACGCATCCACCAAAGCGCCATCGCTCGGGATTTTTCTGATGGTGATCGGGATTATCGTTTTCTTTTTCGATTTCCGCGCCACATTTGAGGGGCTGGTAATCATACTTTTTGTTTTTTTGACCACCCCCATCGGTTCGCACATGATATCACGGGTTGCCCACTCGATGGGAGTCGAAAAGGATAAAAATACCGTGATTGACGAGTTGGATGAGGAAACTAAGCCTGTTCAGAAAAAATTTCCTGAGGTTGTAGAGAAAATCCAGGGTAGAAAAAAAGATGGTTAGGAAAGGTTTGAGACCAGTTTAAAACCAATACCGTGTACGTTGATCAGTTCAACGTTTTTATCCTCCTTCAGGAATTTCCTGAGTTTGGTAACATAAACATCCATACTGCGGGCATTGAAGTAGCTGTCGTCGTTCCATATTTCCTTCAGAGCATAGCTGCGGTCGAGAACCTGGTTGAGGTTGAGCGAAAGCAGCCTGAGCAGCGCCGATTCTTTAGATGTAAGTTTCTGATCTCTCTCTCTGTAAGATAACATCTGGCGGTTGAAATCAAAAATATACTCCCCGATTTTGAAGATATTGTTTCCGATTTCGCCACCTCTGCGCTCTCTTGCCCGACGAAGAATTGCCGCCATTCTCACCAGCAACTCTTCCATGCTGAAGGGTTTGGTGAGGTAATCGTCGGCCCCGAGCGAAAAACCTTTCAGTTTATCTTCCTGCATTGATTTGGCTGTAAGGAAAAGCACGGGAATGGTTTTATCTTTTTCTCTGATCTCTTTCACCAGCGTAAATCCGTCCTTAATGGGCATCATGACATCTACGATGCAAAAACTGAAATAACCCTTTTCGAATGCCACTATTGCTTCCTGTCCGTTCACACAAAGTGTTGTTTCGTAACCTTTTACATCCAGATATGATTTCAAGACACTGCCAAGATTTTTGTCATCCTCGGCAAGCAGTACTTTGACTTTTTGTGGTACCTTCTCCATGGAAATCACTGTTTTGGATTAATTTTTTCGAGCGTAAAATTAACAGATTTTTTAAAAAAGAAATAAAAATCTCAATTTTCAGCTTTTTTTTGACTTTCCTGAAAAAGGTAGATACAAAGTGAATCTGGAGCCTTTTTTCAATTCGCTCTCCACCAGGATTTTCCCGCCATGGCGCTCGACGATCGTTTTTACATAACTGAGTCCCAGGCCGAAACCTTTAACATCGTGTATGTTTCCGGTGGGCACCCGGTACAGTTTGTCGAAGATCTTTTTTTGATCCTCTTTGCTGATGCCAATTCCATTGTCAATTACCGAAATCGTAACTCCCTCGCCATAATTTCCGGTGGCAATTTCAATCTGAGGTTTACGGGGTGAGTATTTGGTTGCATTATCCACCAGGTTGGAAATGGCGTTGGTCAGGTGCCATTTGTCGGCAAAAATAAAGGGACGATCTGCATGAAGGCTTGTGGTTATTTTACCATCTTTAACTTCGATATGCATTCCATGGGTATGAATCACATGGTTGATGATCTCGTTAACATTCACCTTTTCGCGTTTAAGCCTGAAATCTTCTTTTTCGATGATTGCGTTCTGGAGAATTTTCTCAACAATTCCCCCAAGTCGCTGATTTTCATCACCAATAATTTTAAGGTAGTTAGCGGCAAGGGTATCATTGTTTTTTACATCCGGATCATTCATTGCCTCACAAGCCAGTGATATCGTGGCAATCGGGGTTTTGATTTCGTGGGTCATGTTGTTGATGAAATCCGTCTTCATTTCCGACAGCCGGTTTTGCCACACAATTACTTTGATCACATATATAAAAAGCATCACTATTATGATGATCAGAATCAGTGAGATAAGGATCATTCCGGCTGTTTGCCTGAGTAGAAATCTTGTTTTGTAAGGAAAATAAACCATGAGATAATCAGGGTTTTCAGCAAGTTCGCCGGGATAGAGAATGTGAATAAATGCATTGTCTAACAGTTCATCGCTGAATTGCCCGGTTTTTTCGATAACGAGTTGTTGCTTGGATGTACTAAAAACACCAAATTCGAACTGGGTTGAGATTCTTTTTCTTTTGAATTCGGCCGTAAGCAACGAATCAAGGATGGCCTTCGTAAGAACTATTTCTACATCCGGAGCCTCCGGGTTGGCAAGCATTTCATCTAAAAGATCCCTTGCCATGTATGTTTTTCGGATGATTTCCCTCACCTGGTCAGCATTTGGCCTGGTGGCAACAGTATCTTCAAGAAACATGTTTATCGAATCAATCGAGTTGATAAACCGGTTTACGTTGGCGCGCTGAATCTTGGTGTTCCGAAGCTGGTCGTAGATTTCAATCTTTTCAAGTTTGGTAATGACTTCATTTACAGCTTCGTTAACCTTATTTTGAAAATCCATCCTTTCGACCTCAACCGTATTGATTACCCAATACACCTGCACCGCCAGCAAACTAAGCAAGACAAAAGAGGTAACCAGGATGATGAAATTGATCAGTTTTTTGTTCATGTTTTGAAAGAGGAAGATGCTTTTTCCGGCATCGTCAGGGAACAAAAATAGTTCTTAGAAAAGTGCTCAAAGTGAATGATTAACGTAATTTAACCTCTTTTATAGACCTTTAACTTTATGAATAAGCCGAAAGATCGGGCAATGGCATTTGACCGAATTTCAGATCTGATTCGTATGCGAAGTTCAGGCAAAAAAATGCAATAAAAAAAGACCATCTTTAACTGATGGCCTTAGTCGGGATGGCGAGATTCGAACTCGCGGCCTCCACGTCCCGAACGTGGCGCGCTAGCCTGGCTGCGCTACATCCCGTTTAGATCAGGCGCAAAAGTAGAATTTTTTTCTGTGCTGATAAGTTTCAAAAATTATTTCAGTGCAACCGGCGGACTTCCGGATCAAACCAATAATCGTACTTTTACCGCTTTAAATCAAAATGTTACGCGAAATGAATTACAGAAATTTATACCTGATTCTTATTATTTTAATCAGCATCAATGGGTTAGCTCAACATCAAAACATAATGATTGTGAATGTGAATGGCCCCAATGAACCTGCTATCGCCATTGACCCCAACAATACCCAGCGCATGATTGGCGGGTCGAATCTCAACTTTTACTTTTACTCCAACGATGCCGGGCACACCTGGCAATACGGTGTACTCACGTCGGCAACGCTTGGCGTTTGGGGGGATCCTGTAACACTGATTGACAACGACGGCGGTTATTATTTTTTCCACCTGGCCAATCCAGCTTCCGGAAATTGGATTGACCGGATTGTTTGTCAGAAATCCACCAATGGCGGGCTGACCTGGAACGAAGGCACTTACATGGGATTGAACGGTACAAAGGCGCAGGATAAAGAGTGGGCAATCATTGACCGTAACAACGGAAATATTTATGTAACCTGGACGCAGTTCGACCAGTACGGAAGTTCCAACCCCGATCATCGCAGCAACATCATGTTTTCGAAATCTACCGACAAGGGCGAAAGTTGGGCGCCGGCCATAAGGATTAATGAAGTTGACGGCGATTGCGTTGACAGCGACAACACCACCGAGGGTGCCGTGCCTGCAGTGGGTCCTGATGGCGAAATTTACGTTGCCTGGGCAGGCCCTGTCGGGATTGTTTTCGATAAATCCTACGATCAGGGCGAAACCTGGTTGGAAAACGACATTTTTGTGTCGGATATGCCAGGCGGATGGGACATTACCATTCCGGGAATTTACCGCTGCAACGGAATGCCGGTAACGGTGTGCGATCTGAGTGGCGGGCCAAATCACGGCACAATATACATCAACTGGTCTGACCAGCGCAATGGCGGGGATGATACCGATGTGTGGCTGATTAAATCCACCGATGGCGGCCAAACCTGGTCGGAGCGCAAACGGGTAAACGATGATCCACCCGGCAAACACCAGTTTTTTACTTGGATTGCTGTGGATCAGATAACCGGCGATCTGCATTTTGTTTATTATGACCGCCGCAATCACAACGACGATCACACGGATGTTTACATGGCGGTTTCGAGAGACGGGGGCGAATCGTTTTTCAACTACAAAGTAGGCGAAGAGCCCTTTCTGCCCAGTTCCTGGATATTTTTCGGAGACTATAACAACATTGCCGCCCACAACAACGTGGTAAGGCCAGTCTGGACCAGAATGCACAATAACGAGCGCAGTATCTGGACAGCCATTATTGACGAAGTGTTTCTTGGTACCCGGGATTTTGAAGAACCTTCCATTCCTTTTGCTCTCGAACAAAATTATCCCAATCCGTTTTATGGAAGCACAAGCTTTTCGTTCAGACTGAAGCGTCCATCGAAAGTAACACTCAGGATTTACAATCTTTTTGGCGCTGAAATCGCCATGCTGATCAATGATGAATTCAGGGCTGCTGGAAACTATACGGTCCATTTCGATTCACGCAATCACTCGCTTCAGCCTGGCGTCTATTATTTTTCACTGTCAGGCAACGAAGTAAACCAGGTTAGAAAAATGATTATCGAAAGGTAGAGAACCGGCTAAATTGCTGACCGCCTGAAACATATTTCTTTGCAGATTGTTTTTTGATCTTACATTTGCAAAATTCAAATTTCACACAAGGAACCCAAATGAACGAACGCTTACGTTTTATCCTGTCGAATATCCGCAAACTGGCGCTGGAAGAGGGAATTGAAAATCTATCCGTTCAAACGATCTGCGATCGTCTCTCCATCTGTCGCGACGAGCTTTTTACAATGATCAGCGACGAAAACGACCTGGCCAGCAAAGTGCTGGAGTTTGAGCGTGAGAGTTTTCAGGCAATCTTTAATGAATACAATTTCGATGGGATGAATGCCATTGACATTCTGATGATCGTAAGCCGCGAAATAGCAAGCCGTTACTATGATGTTACACCGGCAGTATCGAGGTCGCTCAAACAACGTTTCCCGGAAATTTACCAGGATCATTTTCAAAAAAGACTCGAATTTATCTTTGGAAAAATCCAGATCAACCTGCAGAAAGGCATCAGCCAGGGAATGTACCGCCCTGACCTGAGCATCGAAATGATAGCCCGTCTTTACCTGAGCCGCCTTATTGATATCCACAACGAAACGATTTTCCCTCCCAATCAATTCAGTTTCAAGACTTTATTTGAGGTAATGTTCGATAACTTTGTCAGAAGCGTTGCCACCCCTAATGGGCTGACATATTACGAAACAAAGGTCAAAAACCTCGACTGGCAGCAGTAATTCATAACATTCTCTTACAAACTCATCTTTCGAAGAACTCGTCACGTTGATAGTTGTTCCTTTGCAAAACTTTGGAAACGATTTATGTTGAAAACGTTTCCAAAATTAATCAGGAACTAAAAACTATATACTATTGGCAGAGTCAGAAAAAACCCGAAAGATCATCAGCGAAAGCATAAAGCTTTTCAGATACGGCATTCGCAGCGTCTCGATGGACGACATAGCCCGGGAACTGGGTATGTCGAAAAAAACACTCTACGAATATTTCGATAACAAATCCAGCCTTTTATCAGCGATTTTAAGAACCACTGTGGATGATTTTTCCGAGTGGTACGAAAATCTGAAATTACAGGATTTGAACGCTATTGACGAATTGCTGCAGATTAGCAAGCGGGTGAATGATGAGTTTGCCAAATTTTCTCCATCCAACAATTACGACCTTAAAAAGTACTACCCTGAGGTGATCAAGGAACATATCACCCACGAAAAAAAACTCACTTATACTATCCTGGTCGAAAACCTGAAAAAAGGAATTGCCGGAAACATCTACCGAAACGACATTGATATTGAATTGATTGCAGAATTGTACATTCAAAAAATGGTTGCTTTGCATACATCGGACGACTTTTGGTTTGACGCTGGGATTACTTTCGAAAAAATCTTTGAAACCATGTTCGAAAACCACATCAGGGGCATCGTAAACCCAATCGGGCTGGAATATTTTGAACAACGTAAATCACAATTAAAACTCGATAATTAGTTATGAAACATCAGTTGCTGTTAGCTTTAACATGCCTGCTATTAGGTGTAAGCTCTCTCTATTCGCAGGATACAACGAATAAGGCGGTGATGAAAATTTCGCTTGAGCAGGCCAAAGAGTATGCTTATAAGAACAATTACGATGTCATCAATGCCATGAAAGACATCGAAATAGCGCGCAAGCAAATGACTGAAGCCACTGCCACCGGATTGCCGCAGGTTAGCGCTTCGGTTGCCTACAACAATTTTCTAAGCATCCCGACACAATTGATTCCGGGAGAGTTTTTTGGAGAAGAACCGGGTACTTTCATTCCTGTGAAATTCGGTACCCAGCACAACATGACCCTTTCCGGACAAATCAATCAGTTGATTTTCAGCGGGGAATACATTGTTGCATTGCAGGCTACAAAGGCATTTATCAACATGTCGAACAAGCAGTACGAAAAACAAGTGATCGAACTGGAAAAAAATGTCAGCGAATCCTATTACCTGGTTCTCATTGCCGAACGCAATCTGAAAATCGTTGAAGAGACGCTCCAGTCGCTCACCGAGATCCGGGATGCCAATGCCGTTTTGTTTGAGAATGGTTTTGTTGAGGATGTGGACGTTGATCAGACGGATTTGTTGCTAACTGACCTGCAGGCAACGCTCATCAACATAAAGAATAACCTCGATGTTTCCAAAAATCTTTTGAAATTTCAAATGGGACTGAAGCTCGAGAACGAAATCGAGCTTACAGACAATCTTGATGTTTTCCTGGATCAGATTGAAAGGGATGTTCTTGTGGAAACCGATTTCAATTACAACAACAACATTGATTACCAGATTCTTCTAAATCAACAGGAGCTGGCGCATCTCAATATGAAACGCTTCAACTCACAGTACCTTCCACGGCTGTATGGCTATTTGACTTACTCCGAAAATGCCCAGCGAAACGAGTGGAACTTCCTCGAGAGCAACCAGGACTGGTATAATTCTTCCATCTTAGGCGTGCAGATGGATATCCCTATATTTCAAAGCGGAGCACGCTCCTCAAGAGTGAGCCAGGCCAAAATCCAGATGGAAAAACTGGATGTGATGGGCGACAAACTCAGGTCAGGCCTCGATATTCAATACGCAACCTACAGGAACAATTTCGTCAATTCGTGGAAGGTTTACAAAAACAAGGAACTGGCGCTGCAGCTCTCAGATAAAATTTACAACCGGACAAAGACCAAGGTAATCGAAGGCGTTTCCTCCTCCATCGAACTTCAGCAGAACTACAACCAATACCTCAATTCGGAGCGGGAATACATAATGGCCATGCTCGAATTGCTTGTTACTAAACTTGAACTCGATAAACTAACCAGATAACTCAAAACCATGAAATCAATTCCCATAAACAAACTGCCGTTGTTGTATTATGCCATTGTATTGATCTTAATAACCTCAGGTTTATTCACAGGTTGCGCAGCAAAAACCGACGATAACGCGCGGCTTCAGCAATTGCTAAGCCAGCGCAGGAATATTGATAAGGAAATCAGCGAGATAGAACAGCGGATGGCCGCGGCCCCGGATGCTACAGAAAAAAATGTCCCATCGGTAAATGTTATCCGGCTCGAGCAAAAGCCGTTTGCATTTTATTTGCAGGTCAGAGGCAAAGTAGAGTCGGATAATACCATTTTTGTTCCTGCGCAGCGTCCCTACATAGTAACAAAAATCCATGTGGATGCAGGCGACTATGTGTCAAAGGGTCAGCTACTTGCCGAACTGGATAATTCCAGCATATTGCAATCGCTCAACGAAATCGAAAAAGCGCTCGAACTTGCCACAACTTTGTATGAGCGGCAGAAAAATCTTTATGATAAAAAAATCGGCACCGAAGTTCAGTACCTTCAGGCCAAACACCAGGTAGAAGATCTGGAAATCAAACTGAAGAATGTGAAAACGGAGTTGGAAAAAACCAGGATCTACTCACCGATCAGTGGTATGGTTGACCAGATCACCTTAAAAGAAGGGGAAGCAGCAATCCCAAATGCCGGCGCCATAAGGGTTGCTAACTTGTCAGCTCTGAAGGTTAAGGCCAAAATTTCCGAGAACATGATTACACAGGTAAAGCGCGGAGACAAAGTAACCCTCAGCTTCCCGACAGGCGATGTAACCCTCGAATCAACGATCAACTCCATTTCAAAAGTGATTGACCCCAACAACCGCACCTTCGATGTGGAGGTTCTGATTCCTGATAATGCCAAAATCAACCCGAACATGCTGGCGGTTTTATCCATCAAAACTTACGAAAATCAGCAAGCCATTGCGATTCCGTTGAATGCGGTACAAAAAAATGAGAAGGAACAATTTGTTATGGTCGCCTCGCAAAAAAGCGGCCGATGGCTGGCCGAAATCCGCAAAATCACTACCGGGCAATCCTACGAAAACTGGGTGGAGGTAAGCGAGGGGCTAAATGAAGGAGATGTTGTTATCACCTTCGGGATGAACAATGTAACGCTCGGAGAGCCTGTGAATCCAAAATTTTCGGAACTCTGATCCACAGGAAACGTTTTTTCATACCAGTTTAATCTTTAATAATGAATACCGAAAAACAATTTGGTCTGACCAACATGGCGGTGAAAAACAGGATCACTGTCTATATTTTCACGGTCATTATGATCGTTGCAGGGACGCTTGCTTACCAGGGTACGCCGAAAGAAAAATTCCCGGAAATCACCTTCCCCTATTTCTCTGTGTCGACTGTTTATGTAGGAACTTCGCCCGAAGACATGGAAAACCTTGTAACCTATCAGCTTGAAAAAGAGTTGAAAAGCGTTAAAGGGGTGAAAAAAATCAGCTCCAACTCCATCCAGGATTTCTCGCTCATTTTCATCGAATTTGAAACCAACGTGGACGAGAACCGTGCAATGCAGGACGTGAAAGATGCGGTGGATAAAGCCAAAAACAACCTGCCGGCTGAGCTTGCTCAGGCGCCCAACCGCCTGCCGGAGGTAACCCGGATTGATCTTTCCGAAATTCCTGTGCTCTACATCAACCTGTCGGGGCCACTGGGACTGGTTAAGATGAAAGAGTATGCCGAAAATCTTCAGGACAGGATTGAAGGGCTGGAAGAGGTAACCCGTGTGGATATCGTCGGCGCATTGGACCGCGAAATCCAGGTAAATATTGACCTCTACAAAATGCAGTCGGCAGGCATCACCTTCGACCAGGTGGTGAATGCCATCCGGATGGAAAACATGACAATAACTGCCGGGATGTTCAAAATGGGGATGATGGAACGAAACATGAGGGTAGTTGGTGAATTTACCAGCCCGGAACAACTCAGATCCATCCTTTTGAAAGAGGGCGTTTACCTGAGCGATATTGCCGATATCCGGGATGATTTCCGCGAGCGTGAAAGTTATTCGCGCATGGACGGCAAAGAGATGATCACCCTGAATGTGATTAAAAAATCGGGGGAGAACCTCATAGAAGCCATTGACAAGATCAAAGAGATTATCACCGAATTTGAGAATGAAGTGCCGGGCAACTATGAAATCAAAGCCACCGGCGACGAAAGCGTTATGACCCGGAATAATGTCAGCGATCTTTTCAACACCATCGTGCTGGGATTTTTAATTGTAACGCTTGTTCTGATGTTTTTTATGGGGATTGATAATGCACTGTTTGTAGCTGTTGCCATCCCCCTGTCAATGCTTATCTCTTTCATTTTCATACCAATGGTTGGATTTACCATGAACATGGTAGTGCTGATGGCATTTATCCTTGTTCTGGGTATCGTGGTGGACAACTCGATTGTAATTGTGGAGAACATTTACCGCATATTCATGACCACCCCCAACCTCAATATCCAGGACTCGACGCGCCTTGCTGTGGGTGAAGTTGCCCTGCCCGTATTCACCGGAACCCTCACTACCATCATGCCATTTGTGCCGCTTGCTTTCTGGCCGGGGGTGATCGGAAAGTTCATGCTTTTTATTCCGGTTACGCTGATAATCACCCTGGTAGCCTCACTGCTTGTTGCTTATGTAATGAACCCGGTTTTTGCAGTGAGTTTTATGAAATACCGCGGCGAACAGGCACATGAGCGGAAACTTCACCGGAAAGAGTCCATATTTCTTCTGGCGCTGACAATTCTTGCTTTTCTGATGTATGTTTTTGGCGTCTTCTTCGCTGGCAACTTCCTTGCTTTTATTGTCATCGTGTGGCTTTTCACGAAATTCGTCCTGTTTTATTTCATCGAAAAATTTCAAAAGTATGTGATCCCGAAAATGATGGCTGCCTATGAGAAATCGCTGGCGTTCTTTCTTAAAGGATACTACCCGTATCTTATCCTCGGAGGTACGGTGATTTTGTTCTTCTTCACTTTTTTCCTGATGAGTATTAAACCGCCCAAAGTGGTGCTTTTCCCCACCGGCGATCCTAACAAAATATTTATCTATATCTCGATGCCCTCCGGAACCGATATTGAAGTTACCAACCGCGTGGCTATGCAGGTTGAAGATACGGTTTTTGCCATTCTCGGCCACAATAATCCTGATGTTGAGTCGGTGATTACCAATGTGGCAGTCAATGCCGGGCAAAATATTTTCGAACGAAGTACACAATCCCGGCTGGCAAAGGTTTCAGTGAATTTTCAGGAATACAAAAACCGAACCGGGCGCAATACTTCTGAAATACTGGAAGAGATGCGCAGAAGAGTAGTTGGAATTCCGGGCGCCGAGATTGTGGTTGATCGTGAACAAGGAGGGCCTCCCACCGGAAAAGCCGTGAACCTTGAAATAAGAGGGCAAACCGACCGGCCATACCGGGATCTGATCGCTCTTTCGGAACGCACCAAAATCTTTATTGATTCGCTCAATATCAGAGGGATTGAAGACCTGAGAAGCGATGTGGAAATGGACAAACCGGAAATTATTGTAAAAATTGACCGGATCAAAGCTAACCAACTCGGAATCAGCACTGCATACATAGGATTGGCACTTCGAACGGCGCTGGCGGGAACAACCGCATCCAAATACCGTGAAGGCGATGAGGAATACAACATCAATGTTAGGCTGGAAAAGAGCTATCGCGACAGGCTGGATGACCTGATGAACATCGTAATAATGCTGCCAGGCGGCGAAAATGGCACTATGAGAGAAATCCCCATATCCACAGTCGCAGAAATCGAATACCAAAACTCCTACGGTGGTGTTATTCACCAGAAGTACCGCCCTACAGTAACCCTTTCGTCCAACGTACTCACCGGTTATAATTCCAACGAAATAGTTCAGGAGCTGAAAAGTGCATTGCTGCGGTTTGAACTTCCCGAAGGCTATGAATTTGTATTTACCGGCGAGCAGGAAGACCAGCAGGAAGCTTCGGGATTCCTATCGGCTGCCTTCATCATTGCCATCGCCGTGGTTTTTCTGATCCTTGTTTCGCAGTTCAACTCCCTCTCCAAACCCATGATTATCATGCTGCAGGTGCTATTCAGCATGATAGGGATTTTCCTGCTTACTACCATTTTTGGAATGAGCATTTCGGTAATCATGACCGGCATGGGACTGATTGCAGTAATTGGTGTTGTAGTGAAAAACGGCATAATCCTGATAGATTATATTGATATACTCATTCAGCGGGGATATTCCTTCAATGAAGCTGTAATTACCGGAGGGTCAACCCGTTTAACGCCGGTTTTGTTAACAGCGGCTTCAACCATTTTTGGTTTGTTGCCACTTGCCATAGGGATGAATATCAATTTTGTGACCCTTTTTACCGAGCTCAATCCACACATCTATTTCGGAGGCGACAGCGCATCATTCTGGAATCCATTGGCCTGGACGATCATTTTCGGGCTTTCGTTTGCCACATTCCTCACACTCGTTGTGATTCCAGCCATGTATTATTTACTATTCCGGAATAAATACAGTAAACCAATTGCCGCCGAAATCGTTGAATAGTAAACTTCAACTGCAATGAGAAATTTGATTTTCCAGCTATTTGCCCTGCTGTTCATCATCAATGCGTGCAATCAACCTGTTGAGCAGGCCGATAAGATAATGCCCAAAAACCGGATAGATTCCATCAGTTACATCATGGGTTATGACTATGGTCAGGGTATCCGTTCGCAGGAAATTGAAGCCAATCCGCTGCTGGTTTACAAGGGTTTATACGATGCCCTGAAAAAAGATCGTGGTCTTTTTGACGATACCCTTCAAAACAGGCTTATTGATGAGTTTACTGCAGAACTGGAGGTTCTCGAAAAACAGCGATTCAGCGCAATGCTCGAGAAAAATCTGAAGGATGGAGAAACATTCCTCAGGGAAAACAAAACCAAAGAAGGCGTATTTGAACTGCCGAGCGGATTACAATACAAGGTGCTGAAACTGGGAGACGGCCCCTACCCTGCCGCAACCGACAGCGTTACCATTCATTACCGCGCAATGTACACCGACCGCACAACATTCGATATGTCCTACGATGAAGGCCCTGCAGGTATCCGTCTCGACCACCTGGTGAAAGGCCTTGCCGAGGGAATTCAACTCATGCAGCAGGGAGCAATTTTTGAGTTTTACATCCCATCACGCATCGCTTACGGCGACCGCAATTACCTCGATCTGATCCCAGCCGGATCCACCGTAATCTACTCCGTTGAACTGATTGCCATTAACAAATCAAAATAATTTTAGCCATGAATAATTTCACGTATTACAACCCGACAAAGATCATTTTTGGAGAAAATGTGATTCCGCAGATCGCTAAAGAAATCCCCATAAAAGCCAAAATATTAATCACTTATGGAGGCGGCTCCATCAAGGAAAACGGCGTTTATGACCAGGTGATGACAGCACTGAAGGGATTTTCGGTTTTCGAATTTGGCGGCATTGAACCCAATCCGCAATACTTAACGCTGATGAAAGCCGTCGAAATCTGCCGTAAAGAGAATATCGAATTCCTGCTGTCAGTGGGCGGCGGTTCCGTTTTGGACGGAACCAAATTTATCGCTGCAGCAGCTCATTTCAGCGGTGAGCCATGGAATATTCTAGAAAAGCAGGCCAAAGTCACTGATGTGATTCCACTTGGCGCTGTGCTGACTTTGCCGGCCACTGGTTCGGAAATGAATGCCTTTGCCGTGATCTCGCGCAAAGAGACAGGTCAGAAACTGGCCTTTGGCGCTCCGCCACTTACCAATCCGAAATTTTCGGTGCTTGATCCTGGCTTCACCCGATCGCTCTCACGCCGGCAACGCGGAAATGGCGTAGTGGATGCCTTTGTGCATGTAACCGAGCAGTATATGACTTTCCCGCAGAATGCACCCCTTCAGGATCGCTACGCCGAATCTATTTTGAAAACGCTGATCGAAGAAGGTAATGCCTATGTAAATGATCCCGAAAATATGACTGCTGCGAAAAATGTGATGTGGAGCGCCACTATGGCTCTCAACGGCCTCATCGTTACCGGGCTTATCCCCGACTGGGCTACCCACAGCATAGGTCACGAACTTACTGCTCTTCACAACATTGACCACGCACGCACGCTTGCCATCGTTTGGCCGGGGATGATGCGCGTAATGTCGCAGGCAAAAAACGAAAAACTGCTTCAATTTGCCAAAAGAGTCTGGAACGTCACCGAAGGTGAAGAAAATGAACGCATTACCCGTGCAATTGCCAAAACGGAATCATTCTTCAACAGCCTGGGCGTTCCCACACGATTGACTGATTATCAGCTCGACAAAACGACCATTGACAAAGTGGTGGAAAACCTCAAAAGAAACGGATTCACCGCACTGGGGGAGAGAAAATTGGTTACTCCTGAAAAAGTGGAAGCCATACTCCAGGATCGGTTTTAACAGGGCGATTCAGCTTTAAAAAGCCCCCGGATAAACTATTCTTACCGCTGAAAGATAAAAATTTCAGCGGTCTTTTTTTTTCAAATGAGAGCCATGAATACGGCAATGCTTTACTTTGCTCTAAAATCTCAGCAAAATGGCTAAAAAATCCTACCTCCTGATCAGCCGGCGCGAACGCTGGGGATTGACCTGGAAAGGCTGGTTGCTGCTCATGTTTCTGCTCGCAGCCTTCATGGCTTTCTTCACTTTCAGGATTGTGCCTTTTCTTTCCGCCGAAAATCCAAACTATTCCAAAATTCTGGTGCTGGAAGGTTATGTTGAGGATTGGGCATATCCTGAAATTATCAGCCGGATTGAAGAAATAAAACCCGAATTCATAATTACCACCGGAACTTCGCTGGATCAGGGTTTCTATCTCAGTGGCGTTCCTTCAACGGCTTACCTTACCGCCAGATCTCTGATAAAACTTGGGATTGACTCCTCCCTCATCCACGTTGTCCCGGTTGAACCCGATGTTTTGGTAAACCGAACCTATAATTCGGCCATAACGGTGAGGAAATGGCTTGAGGCAAATTCCCCGGAAACCCGCAGCATCAACCTGGTTTCCACCGCTGTTCACGCACGCCGCAGCCATTATCTTTTCAAAATGGCGATGAAACCCCACATCCAAACGGGCAACATTGTCATTCCGCCCAGATATTTCAATTCCAAAAACTGGTTCAGAACCAGCCGCGGCTTCAGGGTAGTGCTGTCGGAAACCATTGCCTGGTTTTACGTTCGGCTTTTCTTCAGTCCCGATGTGGAAAAGGATTTGAGCCGGCAAACAAAAGACATGCAGGGTTGTTTAATCAGCACTCAACAGATTAAAAATGAAAAAAATCGGGATATTTTACGGTTCCACCCTCGGGCACACCAAAGCAGTTGCTGAACAAATCCGCCAGGCTTTTGGCGCTGAAAATGCCGACATTTTCAGCATTGATAAAGCTACCGTTGCTGATGTGGAGAAATATGATTCATTGATTTTTGGCACCTCCACCTGGGGGGTCGGGGAGATGCAGGAGGATTGGGAAACATTTTCAAGGTCAATGGAAGGCGTAGATTTTTCGTCAAAAAAACTGGCATTATTTGGTGTGGGCGATCAGCGTCAATGGCCGGACAGTTTTGTAAACGGGCTTGGGAGTCTTTATCATCATTTCAAAGATAAAATCACCATTATTGGGTCAACCTCAACCGCCGGCTATCAGTTCGAAATTTCGCTGGCTATCAGGGACAATCGCTTTGTAGGGCTGGTAATTGATAATGTGAATCAGGCCGATCTCACCCCAACCCGCATCCAAAACTGGGTAAAGAGCTTGCAGGCGGAGTTCGAATAATCACCTCATGTCGGTTCAAAAAATCATAGTGATTGCAGCAGCCATAGCGCTCACCGTCAAGCTTCTGCAGGTCATGTTGCTTGTGAAGAGAGCCGGTGGCGAATTGTATGGCAAACCGGCAATACCCGGCTTTTTTGTACTCTTTGCCAAGTTTGCTGTGGTTTTTCCTTTTGTTTTTGTGGTGATTAACCTCTCCGGAACCAAAATTCCTGCCTTAGGAATTTCCGAAGTAATCATCGGAATTGGCAATTTTTTGATATTCGTGGCAGCTCTTTTCCTGGTTCTTTCTTTAGATCATCTTGGACGTTTCACCAAAATGGGACTTCCGGTGAAAGATATTATCCGGTTGCAAACTTCCGGCATCTATCGCATTAGCCGGAATCCGATGTACCTCGGGCTGATTTTGCTCTCAGTCGGTTCGATGATGATAATTCCCAATCTTCTAAGCATCGTTTTCGGGCTTTCCGGAATTATACTGCATCATCTGATTATCCTTAAAGAGGAACGTTTTCTCAAAGCCAGGTTTGGCCAGGAATACATTGATTATCAATCCAAAACAAGAAGATACCTGTAATTCATCAACAAAATTTCAAACCCATGACAACTTCCACCATTGAGTATTTGGGAGAATTGCGCACCCGTTTAACCCACACGCGTTCGGGTCAGGAGTTTATCACAGATGCACCGCCGGACAATGAGGGCAAGGGAGAGGCATTTTCGCCCACCGACCTGCTGGCGACATCGCTGGGTGCGTGTGCTGTAACCATTATCGGTATTGCTGCCCGCACACATGGTTTCAGCATTGATGGCACCAAAATCAACATTACCAAGATCATGGCAGCAAACCCGCGCCGGGTGAGCGAAATCAAGGTAGAATTCAATTTCCCGAAAAACGATTACACCGAGAAGCAAAAAACCATCATCCGGCAATCAGCGCTTACCTGCCCGGTGTTCCAGAGCTTGCATCCTGATTTGAAGAAATCGCTGGAGTTTAACTTTTAGACGCCCGGAATGCACGGCAACTCCCGCAGGGATAGTTAATGGGTAAATGGGTAAATGGGTAGATGGGGTGATGGAGTGATGGAGTGACGGGGATGTCTATCCACGGTGGCTGAGCCTGTCGAAGCCACTGCTGACTTTTTTCATCAACATTAAGCGAGAAAGTTGTTTTCACTCAACCGTTGAATCCCTTAGCCGCTGGATGGGCTTCTACTCCTTGTTTTTTGTGTCAATGATGATTGTTACCGGCCCGTCGTTGACCAGCGAAATCTTCATCATTGCTCCAAATTCGCCTGTTTTTACCCGCTTTTGGGTATCTGCTTCAAGCTGACGGATAAATTTTTCGTACAATGGAATGGCAATTTCAGGCCGGGCTGCTTTAATGTACGAAGGCCGGTTTCCCTTTTTGGTGCTGGCATGCAGCGTAAACTGACTGACGAGCAGAATTTCCCCGTCCAACTCGCAAACCGACCGGTTCATCACCCCATTTTCATCATCAAAAATCCTGAGCCTCGAAATTTTCCCGCTCAGCCATTCGATATCCTGCTGATCATCGGCCTCTTCGATCCCCAAAAGCGCCAGCAAGCCCACGCCAATAGCGCCTGTTACTTTCCCCCCGATGGTTACCGTTGCCTGCGTAACCCGTTGTATTACAGCTCTCATAGCCTGATTTTGAGTTGATTTCGGACGACAAACTTAGTAATTATTACATTTGCAAAAAACAGGAGTTATGGCAAGATTAAGCGTTAACATCAACAAAATAGCCACTTTACGAAATGCCCGCGGGGGCAATATGCCCGATGTGATCAAAGCAGCAATGGATTGCGAGCGTTTCGGCGCTCAGGGTATCACAGTTCATCCCCGTCCCGACGAGAGGCACATTCGCCGGCAGGATGTCTTTGATCTGCGGCCGGTGGTAAAAACCGAATTCAACATCGAGGGTTATCCTTCGGAAGATTTCATCAGGCTGGTGATTGCCGTTAAGCCTGAGCAGGTTACGCTGGTTCCTGACCCGCCGCACGTGCTCACCTCCAACGCAGGCTGGAACACGATAACCAACGAGAAGTTCCTGGTGGAAGTAATCAGCGAGTTTCACCGGCATGGAATCCGTACTTCCATTTTCATCGAAACCGATGCGAAAATGATCGAGAGGGCGGCAAAAACCGGAACCGACCGCGTGGAACTTTACACAGAAAGCTACGCTAAAACTTACCCTGTAAACAAAGAAGCAGCGGTGAAGCCATTTGCCGAAGCAGCCAAAGTGGCCGAAAAGGTTGGACTGGGCTTGAATGCCGGTCATGATCTGAGCTTTGAAAACCTGAAATTCTTTGCCCAAAATATCCCCAACCTCCTCGAAGTCTCCATCGGCCATGCGCTGATATGCGATGCTCTCTACCTTGGACTTGAAAACACTATCCGGTTATATATCAATCAGTTGAGATAGGTTTTCCCATCAACTTTACTGTTTTTGATCAAAAGCCGGATTCATCTCCCAGCAGGCGAACTACTCCTGAATTCTCCAAACTTTCCGGGTTATTGTTTGTTTATTTTCGGGAGTCAAAATTAAAACAAACCGAAACCGGGATAACATTTGATGAAAATCCACCTGGAAACAATCATAAACAGACCATTTCAACAGGTTGCCACCGATTTCGACCGGCAATTGTTCGAATTTTTGCTTCCGCCAAAAGCGGTTGCTAAACTGGTTCGCTATGATGGTTCCAATCCGGGCGATATTGTTCATATTCGGTTCAGGTTACCCTACGGCGCCGACTGGATCTCTGAAATCATCAGTCGCAGTGAGGATCATACCAAGATGGAGTTTGTGGATATTGGAACGAAACTCCCTTTAATGCTTACCAAATGGCATCACCGGCACATGGTTGACAAAGTTGATGATAGCAACACCCGGATAACGGATGAAATGATTTTTTCGACCTGTTGCAAACTACTCGACTACCTCGCTTATCCGGTTCTTTTCCTGGCGTTTTATCCCCGAAAAAAGAAATACAAACTCTATTTTGAAGGCAAATGAAAACAGCAAGAATCCTGGCCATATCCGGCACTTTTATTATGTTTTTCACCCTGGTTTACGGCTTTGTTTACGGGGATTTTTGGGCTGAAGGCAGCATCCTGACATCGTTGGTGTGGGGTCGGGTCAGCCTGATAGATGTTTATGTAGGTTTCTCCATGATCGGCGCCTGGGCGGCATTCAGGGAAAACCATACCGGGCGGTCAATTGCCTGGATTCTTGGATTTTTCGTCATCGGAAACCTCCTTGCCTGTATCTACATCTGGATTCAGATCGAGCGCTCAGGGGGCGACTGGAGAAAGTTTTGGTTTGGAAACAGAATTGTAAATAATTAAAAAAGAGATAGATATGGACACTACAAGCTGGCGTGAAGTCACTTATAACAACAAATTCGACGGAACGGTAAAATTTATCCGGAACATGCGTCAAAACGATCCGACATTCACCATCAACGACCTCGAGGGTATGCTGCAAAGCGAATATGCACGCGAAGGGCTTGCCTGGGATGGCCGCGGTGAGGTGGTGGAAATTTCCATCCAGGCCACCATCGCAGCCATTCAGCAGGAGCTGTTGCTTTGGAAAAAAGATATCGAAATGAAAGTGGCTTTGCCTTAAATAACTTATTGTCAGCTCTTTGCTTATTCCCAACCACCGGATTTGCTTCATGCCATGAAGCGATATCATTAATCAAAACTTTAAAAAATGACTTTCCTTCAAACTTTTCTTTTCGCCTTCCCGGTAATCATGACCCTGATGACTACCGTGTGGATTGCCAGCGTATTTCTGAAAAATGCCAGTATTGTGGACCCCTTCTGGGGATTGGGTTTCGTGTTGGCCGCGATATTTTATTTCTTCAGTATTGATGAAATTACAACTCGTTCGGTGATTGTAATGACTTTAGTAACCATTTGGGGATTAAGGCTTTCTATCTATTTATTCTGGCGCAATGCCGGAAAAGGCGAGGATTTCCGCTACCAGAATTTCCGCAAAAGCTATGGGGAGCATCGCTACTGGTGGGTTAGTTTTTTCCAGGTATTCCTGTTGCAGGGAATTTTGCTCTGGCTGATTTCAGCTCCACTGCTCGGTGCAATCTATTTTTCAGATAATGAGCTAAATGCATTCGATTATGCCGCCATCCTGATTTGGTTCACCGGGTTTGCCTTTGAAGCCGGGGGCGATTATCAACTGGCAAAATTCAAATCCAATCCGGCCAACAAAGGAAAAGTGCTCGATACCGGTTTCTGGAAATTCACGCGCCATCCCAACTATTTTGGTGATTCGGCTGTGTGGTGGGGCTATGGTTTGTTTTCCATCGCAGCGGGATGCAATCTGGCAGCACTCGGCTCAGTGCTGATGACAGCGCTGATTATCAAAGTTTCGGGTGTGGTGCTGCTCGAAAAGTCGTTAAAAGAGACTAAACCACAGTACCAGGATTACATCCGAAGAACCAGCTCGTTTTTACCCTGGTTCCCGAAAAAATCTGTTTAATCTTTGTCCTAATTTTCGGAGTAAATATTAAACAAAACAACGGTTTAGCTTGTTATTGTCTGAAAATTAGTGAGAAAATGAATTTTGAAATCTTCAATCTTTCCATAAGTGTGTGGCTGTTGCTTTTTGTTGCCTGGGGACTGCCGCTAACCTTTTATCGCAGCAAATTCCGCAAAATCGTTTACCAGACCAATAGCTGGATAATCAACTTAAAACCGGTTTTCACCAACGAACTCAAGGGGCTTTTTGGAAATTTATATCCTGATGATATTCAGTATGTTAAGATGAGAAATTTCTACCGGTTCTATCTTTTCGTTTAATTGATACTGTTTGCTACTTACACCTTAAACAAATAAGGCCATGCTGAACATCATCAAACAATCCGAGCGTTTCATTGTCATCATTTTAATTGTGCTGATGACCCTTATGCTTTTGGTGGCCACGCTGAATCTGGGTTACACGGTTTTTCTCAAGTTTCTCGAGTCTCCAACCTATCTTATTACTCCCAGGGGTTTGATGGATATTTTCGACAGCTTTCTGATTGTATTGATCGGTTTGGAGTTGCTCGAAACCATCAAGACTTTTCTAAAGGATAATGTGGTGCATGTTGAGGTTGTGATGCTTGTGGCCCTGATTGCCATTGCCCGCAAGGTCATCATTCTCGATTACGATAAATACACCGGCCTGGAAGTGATGGGAATTGGAGTGCTGATCGTGGCGCTGGCGGTGGGTTACTATTTTATCCGCCGTGGTATTTACAGGTACCATGATCATTCGTCTTCAAAAATAGAATCTGAAAAAATATCTCAAAGTTAATGAAAAAAGTTACCGTAATCGGCGCCGGCTTTTCCGGGCTTTCGGCTGCTGCCAGTCTCGCAGCCAAAGGGTTTGATGTTACTGTTCTCGAAAAAAACTCCTCACCCGGCGGAAGGGCGCGCCAATTCGAAGATCAGGGTTTTACTTTCGACATGGGTCCGAGTTGGTACTGGATGCCCGATGTTTTCGAATCCTATTTCAATTCGTTCGGCAAGTCGGTTTCGGACTATTACGAACTTTTGCGCCTCGATCCCTCCTACCGGATCTATTTCGGGAAAGATGAAGTGGTGGATCTTCCGGCCGACATCAACGAAATGTACCGGTTGTTCGATTCCATCGAGGCTGGCGCCGGCGGTCAGTTGAGAAAATTCCTGGCGGAAGCCGAGTGGAAATACGAGGTTTCGATGAAAGACTTTGTGCAAAAGCCAAGCCTCTCCTTCCTCGAATACGCCGACTTCAGGCTGATGAAGGCCGCTCTGCGCCTGCACATGTTCACATCGTTCCACAATTACACACGCAAATATTTCAGCAATCCCCGCCTGTTGCAGATGCTCGAGTTTCCGATTCTCTTCCTTGGCGGCACCGGTAAAAAAACTCCCGCACTCTATAGCCTGATGAATTATGGAGATATAAAACTCGGCACATGGTATCCGAAGGGCGGAATGTTCAAAGTGGTGGAAGCAATGGTAAAACTGGCTGAGGATCATGGAGTTAAATTCGTGTATGATGCACCGGTAGAGAAATTCAAATTCAGCGGAAATTCGATAAAAGAGACCATCGCCGGCGAGCGCTCATGGGCATCGGATTATGTAGTGGCTACCGCCGATTACCATCACATTGATCAACAGCTACTTCCGGCTGAAATGAGAAAATACAGCGCAAAATACTGGGATTCGAGGGTGATGTCGCCGGCATCGCTCATCTGGTATGTGGGGCTTAGCAAAAAAGTCGAAAAATTCATTCATCACACTTTACTATTTGATGAAGAGTTTGCTCCTCATGCCGACTCCATCTATGAAAAACCGGGTTGGCCGGAGAAGCCCTCCATCTACATCAGCGTAACCTCAAAATCGGATGAAACTGTTGCCCCAAAAGGCCATGAAAATCTCTTTTTCCTGATTCCCGTTGCTCCGGGACTGGAGG
>Ga0209835_1000299_pt1 | contig 33202 bp, 47 predicted proteins | sample LakKivwa52mmetaG_FD_184138 | JGI IMG/M metagenome (GOLD analysis project Ga0209835, IMG submission 184138) | Anoxic lake water microbial communities from Lake Kivu, Rwanda to study Microbial Dark Matter (Phase II) - Lake Kivu water 52m metaG... | ecosystem: Environmental > Aquatic > Freshwater >... | reverse complement strand
AGAATTAAAAGGCGAAAGCCAACGCAAAAAACTGTAATTTTGTCACGCCAAATCGTTCTTTGAAACCAAAACCTAAAAGGGGGGTCAATATCACCGATTTGGGGGGTCAGTATCACCGGATTATCCAGCCAAGGGTTTGAACGGTTGATTTAGATGTACGGATCAACCTGGCGGCAAAGCCTGTGTTTGGTAAAGTGATTGAATCGGCCATATGTTTAAGAATTTAATGAGTAATTGATTTGTTTTCAACACTTTTAACAAACAGTCGGGGAACAATAAAGTTTTAAAAAAGAATCCCTGAAATGAAAAAGCTCATCCAGGGATTTAAAAGTAAGAATCTTTTCATGGTCAATAATAAAGCAGAAGGAAAATGGTGGGAATGATGATTCCGGCAATTGTTATGATTGCGCCCCGGCGGGTAATCCCATTTTTGCCTTTCAGAATGAAAAGTCCGCTGAAAGCAAGAACTATTAAACCGATAGCAAAAGCATCCGAGAACCAAACCCACCATTTTTTCGGGTTGTAGTGCAGATAATTGACTGCGTGAAAGATAGGGCGGCGTTTTACTCTTTCGATTGTACCAACTCCGGTTTCGATATCAATATAAGCACTTCCGCCATCGAGGAAAATTCGTAGTATTTCCGAATTTACTATCATGTGGTGCTTGTAGCTATCTTTTTCACCTGCTTTATCAAGAATTTCGAGTACTTCGGCTTTGGTAATTTTTCGGTCAATCGAATGGCCGGTTTCAATACTTTTATTTATGTAAATGTAATTGGGATTCCAGTCGCTGATATGATTGATGGCGATTCCTGAAAGCCCGTAAATTACTGTCATAGCAAAGAAAAAATAGCCAAGGTCGCGATGCGTTGCCCGGTTCCATTTTCGCCACTTAAAATTTATCATGATCGTTTGAGTTTAAAAAAAAGGCCGGCTGTTTACCGACCTTTAATGACACCAAAACTTTTGAAATTACTTTACTTCAACAAAACTTTTGCAGATTACCGAGTAGAAAGAGAGATGATCTTTTCCTGACTCAGCAAGCATTTCACGGTAATTAGCGATCTGATCCCATTCTGCCTGAGGATCATCCTCACCATGTTCATGACCTTCTTCACCTCTGTGGATTTTCAATTCCGACTCTGGATTATCAGCTTTCAATTCGTTTTCCCAATTTTGAAGATAGGCTTCATCAATCCTCAATTCATCCACGAGACCAATAACCTCAACCAAACTTCCTTCAACTTCAACCGGAAAGGCAGCAATTTCTTCACTGGCTTTAATCTGAAGCCTTTCATCAGGGTTATCTCCAACAATGAACATTCTTTTACCACCATGCTGGCAAACATGCACAACTACGCCTTTCATATTCACTTCTTTGCCAACAAATTCATCGGGGTTGGCCAAAAATTCATCAACTGAGGCCTGGACAATTTCAACTGCCTGTTCCTGCTCCGTTGCTTTGTTGGTCGAACTTCCGCATGACGCAAAAATCATTGCTATCAATGCAAAAAAGAAAAGATTCTTAATCATTTTTTCCTGATTTAATTAATAAATTATTAGTTAGATGTTTACAAAACTTAGGGCAAAAATATTGTTTTTCCTTAAAATGCCGTTCATTTAGCTCGATTAGATTCAAATAACAGGCATAATAAATCAAGATTTTTAGATATGGAAGAGCAAACATTAGGAATTGGGTCCAGGGTAAAGCACCCTGATTTTGGGGTTGGGGTGGTGATTCAGGCATCATCGGAGTATTTCGAAATCGTTTTTGTGGAGCATGGCTGGCGCAGGATTAAAAGAGATTACGGTCAGCTTGAGGTGATCGAAGTGATGGAACCGGACCGTGACCTGGTAAGCCTCGAGCAAGTCGAAAATATGATTGTCAAGGTGTTGCGCCGCTTTTCGGATATTCAGGAAACGGTTGAGATGGGAGAGAAGTGGATTGGTGGAAACATGATTCTTGAACCTGGAAGAAAAGACCTGGCAACCAAAGAGATTCCGATCGAAGCATTTTTTCACAAGATAGTGATGGTGCGCGACCGCTTGAGGGTGATGGAACAGCGGATCAATAGCAGCAACCTCGATGATGAGGAGAAGGTGAATCTTCAGCAGTACATAACACGGATCTACGGAAGCCTGACCACGTTTAACGTCCTTTTTAAATACAAGGGAGATTATTTTACCGGGGAAAAAACATCCTGACCCGAAGATCAGGGCAAAATGCTACTCTGATGCCGATTTTCGGATAACCTTTATTCGCCAGGCTACAATGAAAAGTATTCCGGGTATCAAAAATGGGATACCATAATAAATAATTGAGGTAAACCCCGGAATATCTTCAAAAAAGTAAACAAATGATGGCAGCAAGATGGCGGATAGGGTAAGCAACATGCCACCAACAATTTCGGCCGACCAGCTGACAATGTAACTCACGAAGCAAAGGGAACACAACACCAGAACAATCGTCAGATCGCGGGTTCTGGATTGCATGGTAAAATCTTCAATTCCTTCGGCGGTAAAGTTGGACATAAAAAACACCAATCCAAGTATCCCCAAAAGCCTTGCAGCCCAACGGTACTGGCGGTATTTGATCATCAGCAGGAACCTTTTCATGCTTGCAAAGTTAGTTTAAAGTTACGGTTAGGGGATTTTTTACCTGCTCAGCCAACAGTGCATAATTCAGAACATCGAGCATGGTGTTTACGTATTCAAACCGAAGCCCTGTAATGTACTTTTCCGGAATTTCTTTTACATCCTTTTCGTTTTCCTTCGATAGAATTATGATTTCAATTTTCGCTCTCTTGGCAGCGAGGATTTTCTCCTTGATGCCGCCAACCGGCAGAACTTTCCCGCGCAAGGTTATCTCACCTGTCATGGCAATTTTATCCCTCACTTTTCTTTGTGTAAACGCAGAGGCAATTGCCGTCATCATTGTAATACCTGCCGACGGCCCGTCTTTGGGCGTTGCACCTTCAGGGATATGAATGTGAAGGTTGTGTTTGTCGAAAATTTCAGGATTAATGTTGATGTAATCTGAGTGCGCTTTAATGTACTCATAAGCAATTGTCGCAGATTCTTTCATCACGTCACCGAGATTTCCCGTCATAGTGAGAGTGCCTTTACCTCGACTGAGACTTGCTTCCACAAAAAGAATCTCACCGCCCACAGCAGTCCATGCCAGCCCGGTCACAACTCCGGCAATCTCATTTGAAATTCGCTGATCTTTCTGAAACTTAGGCGCCCCCAGCACCCGGGCAGCATCCTCCGGAGAAATTTTTCTTTCGTACTCCTGATTTTCAGCAATAAAGCGTGCCCTGCTGCGAATCAGTTTGGCGATATTTTTTTCCAAAAGCCTTACTCCTGATTCTCTGGTGTAATCTTCTATTAAAGTCTGGATAGTTTGTTTTGGAAAAGTTAACTGGGAGGTTTTAATGCCATGCTCTTTCATCTGTTTGGGAATCAGGTGTTTTTTAGCGATTTCCATTTTTTCTTCAAGCAGGTAACCGCTGATGTCAATCACCTCCATGCGATCGCGTAAAGCGGGATGAACCGTGCTCAGCGTGTTGGCTGTCGCCAGAAACAGTACTCTTGAAAGATCGTATTCAAGTTCCAAAAAATTATCATAGAAGGTTGTGTTCTGCTCAGGATCAAGCACTTCGAGAAGCGCTGCTGAAGGGTCGCCGTTAATGTTGGCACCGATCACTTTATCAATTTCATCAAGTACGAAAACAGGGTTCGACGATTTAGCCTTTTTGATGCTCTGAATAATTCTTCCAGGCATAGCGCCAATGTACGTTTTACGATGACCGCGAATCTCCGCTTCATCTCTCAGGCCACCAAGCGACATGCGGATGTATTTCCTGCCCAACGCACTGGCAATGGATTTGCCCAACGAAGTTTTGCCAACTCCCGGAGGGCCGGTAAGGCAAATAATCGGCGACTTCATGTTGTTTTTAAGTTTGAGCACAGCTAGGTATTCGATGATTCTCTCCTTCACTTTTTCAAGCCCAAAATGATCTTTGTCCAGAACCTTTTGAGCGTGCGCGAGATTAAAATTGTCGTCAGTGTATTCATTCCAGGGCAGTTCAACAAGGGTTTCAAGGTAATTTACCTGAATCGAATAATCCATTGAGTTGGGATTGATTCGGTTGAGCTTATTTACTTCTTTATCAAATACTTCCTGTACTTCCTTGCTCCATTTTTTTTGCAGAGCCAATTTTTTTAACTCTTCAATTTGTTGCAGATGGCTCGATCCGCCTAACTCTTCCTGGATGGTTTTTAATTGTTGATTGAGGATATAATCCCGGTGCTGTTTGTCCAGTTCATGTTTTACCTTGTCCTGGATCTGATTTTTAAGCTCGAGCATTTGCAATTCTTTACTTAATGCAGCTAAAACATTGGTAGCGCGTTGATTAACATCTGAAATTTCAAGAAGGGTTTGTTTTTCGCCTGTGGAAATGTTCAGATTGCTCGAAATAAAATTCACCAGAAAAACCGTACTTTCGATATTTTTGATTGCAAATGCCGCTTCTGATGGGATGTTTGGAGAAATGTTGATGATCTGAATCGAAAGATCTTTGAGTGAGGAGATGAGTGCCTGGAAGTTTTTATCATGAACGACCTTTTTGCCTGAGTCAAATGCTGAGACTCTGGCCACAAAATAAGGATCTTCGGTGATAACTTCGATAAGTTTGAACCTTTTCTTGCCCTGTATAATGACGGTAGTGTTTCCATCGGGCATTTGCAGCACTTTTAGAATGGTTGCAACAGTACCCACCTCAAAAAGGTCGGCCGGTTGCGGATCCTCAATCTCAGCCTGTTTCTGGGCTATGACGCCAATCGGTTTCTTTTTATTGTAAAACTCTCTGACCAACCTGATGGATTTATCGCGGCCAACAGTGATTGGTATTACAACTCCAGGAAATAGCACGGTGTTGCGCAAAGGCAGTATAGGCAGCGTTTCCGGGACTTCTTCTGAGTTTATCAGTTCCTCATCTTCCTGCGAAAGTAGAGGGATAAATTCGGTTTCGCCTTCAACGATTTCACTAAAAAGCAGATTATCTTTTCCTAAAGGTCCAAACATATTATTTGTATGTCAAAGTGGCAAAAAATGGTTACTAACGAACAATGCGTCATAACTGATCGGTTTACTTTTTGAATAATATTCAAAAATGCGCGACTAACACAATGAAAATCAATTTAAAAATCTAATTCAAGAAGTGCTTGCTGTAGGGTTGTCAACAAACATGCCATCAATGGCGAACCTGAATGATTGCGGGAAAATTTTCTCAATTGAATGTTCTGCAGAGATACTTATTAAGCGTTTTGTCAAACAGGTGAAGTTAGTACCGGCGGTTAATCTTGGTCATTTTATGGATGTGCCGAAGGATAAATTCCTCAACTTCTGAGAACTCAATACCCCTGCGTTTGTAAACCAGGCGCGCAACATCAATTGCTTTGTCAGCGTCATAGTGCGTAAAACCAGCAGTTCCACCCCAGGAGAAAGAAGCAATAAAGTTTCGGTGAAATCCTGTGCCAAAGATATTTGCACTAACACCTATTACAGTTCCCGTGTTGAACATGGTGTTGATAGCACATTTTGAGTGATCGCCCATGATTAACCCACAAAACTGAAGCCCGGTAGAGATGAAAGTCTGGTTTGGATAATTCCATACTTTTACTTCGTCGTAGGTATTTTTTAAGTTTGATGAATTGGTGTCGGCACCAATGTTGCACCAATCGCCCAAGACCGAATTGCCCAAAAAACCATCATGTGCTTTATTCGAGTAATTTCCAATCACTACATTGTTCAGTTCACCACCCACTTTTGAAAATTTTCCGATTGTGGTGGCGCCATAAATTTTTGCTCCCATTTTTACCACGCCGCCTTCACAGAGTGCAAAAGGGCCTCTGATGTTAGCTCCTTCCATTACTTCCGCATTTTTACCAATAAAAATAGGACCGGTAGAGGTATTCAGCGTGGCGCCATTTACATGGGCAGTTTTGTCGATGAATAGTCTTCCATTTCCAATAATCGTATTGGTAGAATTGGGCTTCTGGTTATGGCCTCCATGCGTTGCAGTATCGAAATCCTGTTCGATGGCATCACTATTCATCGTAAACAGATCCCAGGGAAAGTTCACCTTATTATATTGCTCTTCGTATTTGATGCTCGATATTTTATCAAAATCCTGCTCGGCCGAAGCTTCAAGATCACTGGAATCAATTCGCTGTGCGATGATGCTGTCGTCTTTGATCAACGATTCGTTCTTTTCCAGACGTTTGATTTTCCTTACCAGATCTTTATTTGGGACTATCGAACCATTAATCAGGATCGTATCCTGCGACGGTACCATAGGATATTTTCCACTGAGGTAATCTTCTGTTAAACTCGATGTTTCTTCTCTGAGAAAAGCTTCCCACTTTTCCCTGATCGTTAATATCCCAACTCTGAGATCTGCCACTGGTTTTGTGAAGGTCAGAGGCAACAAATTGTTACGTGCCGAGTCATCAAACAATACGTAATTCATAGAAATGATTTTTTTGGCAAATTTAGAATTTTAACTTTTCAGTCAGACCTTTTAATTGCCCAAATTGTCAGTAAAAAACACGAAACATTTACAATTCCCTGAAGATTAAACACATGGAGCAGGGGATTGATTGTTGGATTCTTTATTCTTCTTTGCCGGATTTCCGGGTTTTGTTAGTTATAGCCGTTGGATATGAACTTCACCAAAACAAAAAAAGCCCTCAGTGCAATGAGAGCTGAATTTTTTCCGATAGTTACCAGAGAGTCTATTCTTTGCCTTCGAAATGCTTCTTGTACCTGTTTCTGAATTTGTCAACGCGGCCGGCAGTATCAATCAACTTCATCTTACCAGTGAAATAAGGATGCGAAGTGTGCGAAATTTCGAGTTTAATGAGCGGGTAATCTTTACCATCTTCCCATTTTATTGTCTCTTTGCTGTTGGCTGTTGATTTGCTTAAAAATGCGTAGCCGTTGGAAATGTCCTGAAAGACTACAAATTTGTATTCTTTTGGATGAATGTCTTTTTTCATGATAAAATCTTATTAATTTGGGGGTGCAAAATTAGCATCTTTAATTTGATTCGCAATATCAGTGGCAAAAAAATTATTTCAGACCAGTTAGAAATTCCATAGTATCAACATTATCAGCATAATCCCAGAGTGCTGGCACTTGAGTTTTTCCGGGCTGGATATTCTTTTTTAGGTAGTTGATGTTGCTACTGGAGACCACGCATTGAATGCTTTCACTGTTGATTTTGATTACCTCCCTCAGTTCGTGGATGCTTTGATAAAGTTCGTAAAACAACACTGAAACCGGAGAACTAATTCCGGTGTCCTCCTTAAGGATGAGAAAGCCGTTATCAAGATGAGGTGTTTTATTGACAAGATAAACTGCCTTAACGTAGTCGTAATTGTTTCTGTATTTGTGATGATTGATCACCTCAACGAAATCCTGGGCTGCTTCAAAAAAGCGATCAAATTTATAATTACGTGGAACAAAGAGTTTTGATACGTTCCTGCATCCAAGGCCAAAATAGCTGAAAATGTCGTTGCATAGCGCATGCAGTTCTTCGCCGGTCTCATTTCCATTGATCACAGCAACCGAACTGCGATTTTTTCTGATTAGGTGCGGGTATTTCCCAAAATAAAATTCAAAATACCTTGATGAATTGTTGCTGCCAGTGGCTATCACTGCGTCAAATCCGGAAATCGTTCCATCGGCAAAGATTACCGTGTTCTTAAAAGCGGGCTCAATCTTAACTAGCAGGTTGTGAATTACCGGAAGCAGGATATTGTCGTCTGATGAAAGTTTTGCAATGAGCTTATGTCCAGATATCAGAACTGAAAGGTAATCATGGAAACCAACCAGCGGAATATTACCTGCCATGATAACACCTATTGATTTCGACTTTTTCTGTTCAAAAAGCTTTGGATCGTATTTTTTAACCCATTTCTCAAGCGTTGGTACTTTCAAAGTAAGTCCCAGGTTTTTCATGGCTGAAAGAACAGATTCCTCAGTAAACCAGCTGTTCTTCAAGTGAATGGTTTTTACCGTTTCATTTAATTTCCGGATCTCACCTGCCAAACCACGGAAATGCCCGGGATCGGGATTTCTTAAAATCTCGCCCAATTTAGCCATGGCATTAATCCTGTTGATGAGATTCACCTTTGAATAGTGTAAATTGATTTCAGGCTGCAAATCTAATTCAAAATCTCTTTTGCCTATAGCTTCCTTAACGAATTCCCAGAGGGTTGAAAGAAAATCCCGATTTTTTTTTGAAAAATGTTTGTCAAGTAAAAAATAGTTGTACTTTTGCCGCCGCTTTTAAGTGAAAAACTTAGTGTTTTCATTTAATAAAGCGATAAGTTTTTTGAAGAGAAATTTTAAGGAAACCTGATAAAATGAGGTAGTTAAAGGTTTCTAATGGCTTTTGGAAAATGTGTTCCCACGCCATTTTACCTCGACGATTTTTTTGTCCTTCCTTACTATTTCCCTCCTTTTATTGTTTTGATTTTATCCAGCTACCGAGAAAATTTTAAAAAAATCTCGTGGTGAATAAGAAAATTAATACTTTTGCACCCCCAAAAAACAGGGGCTTAACGTAATGAAATTAAAACTAAAAGTCTGATTATGCCGACTATACAACAGTTAGTTCGTAAAGGACGTAAGAAATTGACTGCTAAAAGTAAGTCTCCCGCTCTGGACAGTTGCCCGCAGCGAAGAGGCGTTTGTGTTCGTGTGTACACTACAACACCAAAAAAACCTAACTCTGCGATGCGTAAAGTAGCAAGGGTCAGGTTGACCAATGGTAAAGAGGTGAACGCTTACATCCCAGGTGAAGGCCACAACCTCCAGGAGCACTCTATTGTTATGATCCGTGGTGGTCGTGTTAAAGATCTTCCGGGCGTAAGGTACCACATCATCAGAGGAGCCCTGGATACCTCCGGCGTTGATGGTCGCAGGCAAAGAAGGTCAAAGTATGGCGCTAAACGTCCTAAACAGAAATAAACTGAATTAAATTCATCTCATAATAGTTTTTCAAATGAGGAAAGCGAGACCAAAAAAGAGAATAGTTCTGCCTGATCCAAGGTACAACGATCAGCATGTTACGAAATTCGTCAATAACATTATGCTTCGCGGTAAGAAGGAAACTGCTTACGGCATTTTTTACGAAGCAATGGATATCGTTGAAGAAAGAACTAAGGAGAATGGCCTGGAAGTATGGAAAAAAGCGCTTGCCAACGTTACCCCTTCAGTTGAAGTAAGAAGCCGCAGGGTTGGTGGAGCCACATTCCAGATTCCTACTGAAATTCCGCCATCACGCAAGCAATCAATCGGAATGAAGAACCTGATTTTGTTTGCCCGCAAAAGGAACGAAAAATCCATGGGTAGGAAATTGGCTGCTGAGATAATTGCCGGATTCAAAGAAGAAGGTGGTGCATTTAAAAAGAAGGAAGATACCCACAGAATGGCTGAGGCAAATAAGGCCTTTTCCCATTTCAGATTTTAATTAAACAAGCTACTGCTAAGCCAGTCACAATTGATGATCAACGATTTAAAGCATACAAGGAATATTGGTATCATGGCTCACATTGATGCGGGTAAAACCACAACAACTGAGCGGATATTGTTTTATTCGGGCATCAATTATAAACTAGGTGAAGTACACGATGGCGCAGCCACCATGGATTACATGGTGCAGGAACAGGAGAGAGGAATTACAATTACCGCCGCTGCTACTACAGTCTTCTGGAGTTTTGACAATCAGGAATACAAGATCAACATCATCGACACACCTGGTCATGTTGATTTTACCGTAGAAGTTGAAAGATCACTGCGGGTTCTTGATGGAGCAGTTGCTGTTTTTTGTGCAGTGGGAGGAGTAGAGCCTCAGTCAGAAACCGTTTGGCGCCAGGCAGATAAATACAGAGTACCCCGTGTAAGCTTCATCAATAAGATGGATCGTTCCGGGGCTGATTTTTTTAATGTCATCGGTCAAATCAAGGATAAACTTGGCGCAAACCCGATTCCATTGCAGATTCCAATAGGAGAAGAAGATAACTTTTCCGGCATTGTTGACCTTATCACCAACAAAGCCTACCAATGGGACGAAACCAGTTTAGGAACTACAATCAGAGAAATTCCGATTCCAACAGATTTAAGCGAAGTTGTAAAGGAATATCGCACTTTATTAATAGAAGGTGTTGCTGAAGAGAGTGATGAACTGCTCGAAAAGTTCCTTCTTGATCCAACTTCCATTACAGTGGATGAGATCCGGCAGACGGTTCGTAAAGCCACACTGGAAATGCGAATTACCCCTGTTTTGTGCGGTGCTGCATTCAGGAACAAAGGAATTCAAAAACTACTTGATGCAATTACTGCTTACCTTCCAGGTCCAATGGACCTTCCACCCGTGGTTGGAATAAATCCTTTTACTGAAAAAGAAGAAACCAGAAGTGCTGACCCTGAGGATAATTTCGCAGCTCTGGCATTCAAGATTAAGTCAGATCCATACGTAGGGAAAATTGCTTTCCTCCGCGTTTATTCAGGTTCCATCAAGCCGGGCGAACAAGTACTTAATGTCAATACCGGCAAGAAAGAGCGAATCACCCGCCTGATGCAGATGCATGCAAACAAGTATCAGCCCCTCGAAAAGGTTGAAGCAGGCAACATCTGTGCCCTGGTAGGTTTTAAAGAAATTCGCACCGGTGATTCACTCACATTGTTGAATCATCCTATTATACTTGAGACTATCAAGTTTCCTGAACCGGTCATCAACATGGCTGTAGAACCCAAGACCCAGGATGATGTTGAAAAACTCCAAAGTTGCCTGATTAAATTAACTGAAGAGGACCCAACATTTAAGGTAAGGGTGGATGAAGAGACAGGTCAAACGATCATTAGCGGCATGGGCGAGTTACATCTGGAAATCAGGCTGGATGAGCTTAGACGCGATTATAACATCGAATGCAACCAGGGGAAACCCCAGGTTTCTTATAAAGAAGCCTTCCGGAACAGTTTCACTTACCAGGAAGTTTATAAAAAGCAAACCGGTGGAAAAGGCCGCTTCGCCGATATTACATTTGAAATCGGACCAGCTGACGATAAGGATACCAGAGGTCTTCAGTTTATTGATGAGATCAAAGGCGGAGCGATCCCGAAGGAGTACATCAATGCTGTAAAACGTGGTTTTGAGATGTCTATGATGAATGGGGTACTGGCGGGCTTTTCGGTTTACAATATGAAAGTTGTGCTGAAAAACGGTTCATACCACCAAATTGATTCTGACCCGCTAGCATTTGAAATTGCAGCAAAAATTGGTTTCCGCAATGCTGCCCGCATGATGAGTCTTACACTTCTTGAACCGGTAATGCGGCTTGAAGTAATTACTCCGGACCAGTACCTTGGAGAAATCAGCAGCGATCTCAACCGTCGTCGCGGACAGATTGAAGAAGTCTCGACCAAGTACAACGCACAGGTTTTACATGCAAGAGTTCCTCTGGCTGAAATGTTCGGTTATATCACACAACTTCGGTCATTAACCCAGGGACGCGCACTCTATACACTGGAATTTTCTCACTATGCTGATCTTCCACATGATCTTCTGGAGCAGGTTCTTTATAAAATCAAAGGATACACAGTTAAAGTTTAAAGAATAATATCAAATCATTTAATCATATCTTACAGTGAGTCAAAGGATAAGAATTAAGCTAAAGTCATACGATCACAATCTGGTTGATAAATCAGCCGAAAAGATCGTAAAAACTGTAAAGACTACAGGAGCTGTTGTCAGCGGTCCTATTCCGTTGCCGACCAACAAAAAGATCTTCACGGTAAACCGTGCGACTTTTGTTAACAAGAAGTCAAGAGAGCAATTTGAGCTTTCATCTTACAAAAGGCTTCTTGACATTTACAGTTCAACCACAAAAACTATTGATGCTTTAATGAAACTCGAGCTACCCAGTGGAGTGGAGGTGGAAATTAAAGTGTGATAAAGCAGTAATTGCAGGATTAATTTGACAACATAAATCATTACAGATAATGTCAGGAATAATTGGAAAAAAGATTGGAATGACCGGGATTTTCGATGAGAACGGCAAAAACGTTGCCTGCACCATCGTAGAAGCCGGGCCATGTGTGGTAACCCAGGTAAAGACCAAAGAATCAGACGGTTATGATGCTATTCAGCTGGCCTATGACGAACGAAAAGAAAAGCATACCACTAAAGCAATGGCCGGTCATTTTAAAAAAGCCGGTGTTTCGCCGAAACGCATAGTCAGAGAATTTACCAGGTTTGAAGCCGGGCATCAAAAGAAATTCGGAGAAGAGGTTACCGTTGACGTTTTCATCGAAGGGGAATTTATTGATGTAGTTGGTATTTCAAAAGGAAAAGGATTCCAGGGCGTAATTAAAAGACACAATTTCAGCGGTGTTGGTGGTGCAACCCACGGACAGCACAACCGTTTGAGAGCCCCCGGATCAGTTGGTGCATCCTCATGGCCTTCACGTGTTTTCAAAGGGATTCGCATGGCTGGTCAAACCGGACGTAACAGGGTGAAAATGATCAACCTTAAGATCATAAAGATCATACCTGAGAAGAATTTGTTATTAATTAAAGGAGCGGTTCCAGGACCCATTGGATCATATTTAATCGTAGAAAGATGGAGCTAACAGTTTATAAAATTAACGGCGACAAAACCGACCGTACGATAAGCCTTGATGATTCCGTTTTCGGAATTAGCCCAAACGATCATGCCATCTATTTGGATGTAAAGCAGATCATGGCCAACAGGCGTCAGGGTACTCACAAGTCGAAGCAAAGAGGAGAAATTGCTGGAAGTACTCGCAAATTGAAGCGTCAAAAAGGTACCGGCGGCGCACGTGCCGGTGGTATTAAGAACCCATTGTTCAGAGGCGGTGGACGTGTATTTGGACCACAACCACGCGATTACAGCCTTAAGCTGAACAAAAAATTAAAACGCCTTGCGCGCAAATCAGCTTTGAGTTACAAAGCCGATGGCGGAAAGATCATGATCGTCGAGGATTTCAACTTCGAAAAGCCTAAGACAAAAGACTTTCTTGCAATCCTGAAATCACTCAACCTCAGCGAAGCAAAAGTACTTATGCTCACCCCAGGTGTTGATCGGAATGTTTACCTTTCCACACGTAACCTGGGCAACATAACCTACCTAAACGCCAAGAACCTCAACACCTATGATGTGCTGAAAGCTAATCAACTGGTGATTCTTGAAAGCTCATTAAAAGACATCGAAGAGATGTTCTCCAATTAATTGAAGTAATTATCCAAAACAGGAACAGTACAATGAATATCTTAATCAGACCGATAATTACCGAAAAGATGACCGAACTCGGCGAAAAGCTGAACAGGTATGGGTTTATCGTGCAGAAAAATGCCAACAAGCTTCAAATTAAACAAGCAGTTGAAGAACTTTACGGTGTAAAAGTTGAAGCCGTTAATACCATCATTAATTCTGGTAAAAACAAATCGAGAAACACCAAATCAGGTGTGATCGTTGGCAGAACTGCAACAAATAAGAAGGCTATTGTGACCATAGCCAATGGTGAAAAAATTGATTTTTACAGCAATATTTAAGATAAATGGCTTTAAAAAAATTCAAACCGACAACATCAAGTCAGCGTTTTAAATTGATAAGCGCATTTGATGATATTACCACCGACAAACCCGAAAAGAGTTTGCTCGAACCGCTGAAGAAGTCAGGTGGTAGAAACAACCAGGGCAGAATGACCATGCGTTACATCGGTGGCGGTCATAAACAAAAATACCGCATCATTGATTTTAAGCGTGAAAAGGAAGGAATGCCTGCCGAAGTTTTGACCGTGGAATACGATCCCAACCGCAGTGCACGTATCGCACTTGTATCATACACCGATGGTGAGAAACGCTACATTTTGGCACCAACCGGTATAAAAGTTGGTCAGACCATTATGTCAGGATTTGGCGCTACACCCGATATTGGAAATTCTCTTTATTTAAGCGAGATCCCATTTGGAACGCTGATCCACAACATCGAGCTTAGACCCGGACAAGGTGGAAAAATCGCCCGCAGCGCTGGTTCCTATGCTCAGCTGATGTCAAGAGATGGTAAATTTGCCATACTCAGGTTCCCTTCGGGCGAAACCAGAATGGTACTACAAACCTGCAAAGCTACCATCGGAACCATTTCGAACCAGGATCACAATCTCGAGATTTCGGGTAAAGCCGGTCGCAGCCGCTGGCTTGGTCGCCGGCCACGCACAAGAGGCGTTGTTATGAACCCGGTTGATCACCCAATGGGCGGTGGTGAAGGTAGAGCATCAGGAGGTATTCCAAGATCAAGAAAAGGTATTCCTGCAAAGGGTTACAAAACCAGGTCGAAGAAAAAAGCTTCCAACAAATACATTATTGAAAGACGGAAAAAGTAATTCTTAAACTACAGATAAGATGAGTCGTTCGCTTAAAAAAGGTCCATATATCCATTTCAAACTGGAAAAAAAAGTTCTTGACGCTCAGGAATCCAAGAAGAAGAGTGTGATCAAAACCTGGTCCAGAGCTTCTATCATATCTCCGGATTTTGTAGGACTAACCATTGCAGTGCACAACGGAAACAAATTCATCCCTGTTTACGTAACCGAAAACATGGTAGGTCACAAATTGGGCGAATTTGCCCCAACCCGTCAGTTCAGAGGTCACTCAGGTAAAAAGGATAAAGGCAAAAAATAAAGGAAACTAATCATGGGTACACGAAAACATAAAATGGCAGAAGACCGGAAGATGGCAAGAAAAACGCTTTACATCGCAAAGCTTACCGATTGCCCTACTTCACCACGTAAAATGAGACTTGTTGCCGATCTTGTAAGAGGCAAAGATGTTGAATTAGCCCTCAACATCCTCAAGTACACCCAAAAGGAGTCGTCGTTGAGGCTCTATAAATTGATGCTCTCCGCTATTGCCAACTGGCAGGTGAAGAACGAAGGTGTAAGGATGGAAGAAAGCAACCTTTTTGTAAAATCAATCATGGTTGACAGTGCAAGGCAGCTAAAACGCATCAGGCCTGCTCCGCAGGGAAGAGCACACAGGATTAGAAAACGTTCAAACCACGTCACCTTAATCCTCGATAGCCGAAACAAACCGGAAGTTGCAGAACAAGTTGAAAACCAATAAGAAAATAAAGTAATCATCTATATTTCATTATTTAATGGGACAAAAAACTAATCCAATAGGTCTTAGGTTAGGCATCATCAAAGGATGGGACTCCAACTGGTATGGCGGAAAGAATTTCAGCGAAAAGCTGATTGAGGACGACAAAATCAGAAAATACCTGTTTGCCCGTCTGTCAAAAGCCAGCGTTTCCAAAATTCAGATCGAGCGCACCCTTAAGCTGGTTACAGTTACCATCAATACTGCCAGACCCGGCATCATTATCGGTAAAGGCGGACAGGAAGTTGACAAGCTGAAAGAGGAACTAAAGAAGCTCACAGGAAAAGAGATTCAGATCAACATTTCTGAGATTAAACGCCCGGAATTGGATGCCAACCTGGTTGCCAACAACATCGCCAGGCAAATCGAAGGCCGTATATCATTCCGTAGAGCCATTAAAACCGCCGTCGCTTCAACAATGAGAATAGGCGCCGAGGGAATCAAGGTTCTTATCAGTGGAAGATTGGGAGGCGCCGAAATGGCCCGTCGCGAAATGTACAAAGAAGGTCGTACCCCTTTGCACACGCTCAGGGCAGATATTGATTACTCGCACGCCGAAGCCCATACAACCTACGGTAGAATAGGTATCAAAGTATGGATTTGTAAAGGCGAAATTTTTGAAAAAGTTGATCTTGTTCCAATGGCTGGTGCAGAGAAGAAATCAAAAGGCATATCCCCGGCACCTCCGCAAGGTGGCCGTCGCCCAAGAGCAAGACAACGCTTTAACGAAAAGAACTAATATAACAAGCTGACAATCATAAAACTAAGGAATAATGTTACAGCCAAAGAAAACAAAATACAGGAAGCAGCAAAAGGGCAAGATGAAAGGGAACGCCCAAAGAGGACACGAGTTGGCTTATGGCTCTTTCGGTATCAAGACGATGGAAGAGGCATGGATCACAGGTCGTCAGATCGAGGCTGCACGTCAGGCGGTTACCCGTCATATGAAACGTGAAGGCCAGATATGGATTAAGATTTTCCCCGACAAGCCGGTGACCAAGAAACCTGCTGAAGTACGTATGGGTAAAGGTAAAGGCGCTCCCGAATATTTCGTGGCTCCTGTAACACCTGGCCGTATTTTGCTCGAAGCAGATGGAGTACCTTTGGCAGTTGCCAAGGAGGCATTGAGGCTGGCAGCACAGAAATTGCCGGTGGAAACCAAATTTATCGTCAGACAAGATTACGTAGAATAATATCCGAACAGCAATGAAACAAAGTGTTATCATAGAATTATCGAATGATGATTTGCTCGAGAGGTTGGAAGAGGAGCAAAAGCAACTCACCAAACTGAAACTCAATCACGCCGTATCAGATTTGGAAAACCCGCAGAAAATCATTTACTATCGCAGGACAGTTGCAAGGCTGAAAACCGAGCTCAGAAAAAGACAACTTGAAGGAAAATTATAACAAGGCAGTACAATGGAAGAAAAATTAACAAGACCGTTGCGCAAAGAAAGAACGGGACTGGTGGTGAGCAACAAGATGGAGAAAACCATCGTCGTTCAGGTTGACCGCAGGGTTAAGCACCCCATTTATGGCAAATTTGTCCATAAAAGCACCAAACTCATGGCACATGACGATAAAAATGAATGCAATATCGGTGACACCGTGCGCATCATGGAAACCAGACCATTGAGCAAAAATAAATGTTGGAGATTAATCGAAATCATTGAAAGGGCTAAGTAGTCATGATACAGAAAGAAACAAGATTAACAGTTGCCGACAATAGCGGAGCCAAAACCGTGTTATGCATCAGTTTGCTCGGTGGAACCCACCGCCGCTATGCATCCATTGGCGATACTATTGTAGTGAGCGTTAAAAGCGCTATCCCTTCCGGCAATATAAAGAAAGGGACAGTTTCCAAAGCTGTGGTAGTGCGTACCAAAAAAGAAATTCGCAGGCCTGACGGAAGTTACATCCGGTTCGACGACAACGCAGTTGTTCTGCTGAATAACGCCGGCGAAATGTTCGGAACCCGTATATTTGGACCAGTAGCAAGGGAATTGAGAGAAAAACAATACATGAAAATCGTTTCACTTGCACCCGAAGTGCTCTAAAATTTTGATAAACGATGAAAAATCAAAAACTTCATATTAAAAAAGGCGACAACGTTCAGGTACTTTCAGGCGACTCAAGAGGCCTCAAAGGCAAAGTCCTTGTGGTAAACCCTGAAAAGCAAACCGCAATCGTTGAAGGTGTGAAAATGGTTAGCAAGCACACCAAGCCAAACAAAGAAAACCCACAGGGTGGCATAGTAAAGAAAGCTTCGCCTATCCACGTATCCAACCTTATGGTAGTTGACAACTCCGGTAAAGCCACACGCGTTGGCCGCAAACTGGATGAAAAGAAAAATAAACTGGTTCGCTATTCTAAAAAATCAGGGGAGGTAATTAAATAATGAGTTACGTACCAAGACTTAAGGAAAAATTCTCGAAAGAAATTCATCCTGCACTCCTGAAGCAGTTTGAATTCAAGAGTCCCATGCAAGTGCCCAGACTGCTCAAAATAGTAGTTAACCAGGGACTTGGCGATGCAATTGCCGACAAAAAGCTGATCGAGTTCGGATTAACAGAGATTACTCAGATCACTGGTCAAAAAGCAGTAGCCACCAAATCCAAGAAAGACATCTCCAACTTTAAACTCAGGAAAGGGATGCCCATCGGAGTAAAAGTTACCCTGCGCGGTAACCAGATGTACGAATTCCTCGATCGCCTCATCTCAGTTTCTATCCCACGTGTGAGAGACTTTAAAGGAATCAGCGACAAGGGATTTGACGGAAGAGGAAACTATACCCTGGGTGTTACAGAGCAGATTATATTCCCAGAAATCAATATTGATAAGGTGAATAAAATCAATGGCATGGACATTACCTTTGTAACCTCCGCAGCCAATGATAAAGAAGCTCACGCTCTGCTGAAAGAATTTGGATTACCATTTAGAAATCAACAATAAGAACTGATCTATGGCAAAAGAATCAATGAAAGCCAGGGAAGTCAAGAGGAAAATGCTCGTTGACAAATATGCTGAGAAACGTGCAGCTTTGAAAGCAGCCGGCGATTACGAAGCATTGCAAAAGCTGCCCAAAAACGCATGCCCGGTGCGCCTTCACAACCGTTGCCAGCTTACTGGCCGGCCAAAAGGTTACATGAGAGAATTCGGAATCTCACGCATCAATTTCCGCGAGATGGCCTTAAAAGGCCTCATCCCAGGCGTGAAGAAAGCAAGTTGGTAAAAATTGGAATTGAAAATAAATAATTAATCAAGGAAATATGTTAACTGATCCCATTTCAGATTATATCACAAGAGTCAGGAATGCCATAATGGCGGGCCATCGTATTGTGGAAATTCCTTCTTCAAAAATGAAAAAAGAGATCACCAAGATACTTTTTGAAAAAGGATACATCCTCAACTACAAATTTGAAGATGAGAAATTTCCCCCTGTGATAAAAATCGCATTAAAGTATCATCCGGTTACCAAAATGCCGGCCATCAACTCCCTCAAAAGAGTCAGCCGTCCCGGGTTGCGTAAATTTGTCGGTGTTGATGAACTCCCACGCGTCCTGAACGGCCTCGGAATCGCTATCATCAGCACATCCTCAGGATTGATGACCGATAAAGAAGCACGGAAAATGAATGTTGGTGGTGAAGTAGTTTGTTACATCAGCTAAAAAGGAGAAGAAATGTCACGTATAGGAAAATTACCAATAACAATCCCGGCAGGAGTCGAAATAAAGGTTTCAGAGAAAAATCTCGTTACCGTCAAAGGCAGCCTTGGTTCACTTCAGCAGCAGGTTCATCCTGATATGATTGTGAAAATTGATGGAGGAATACTCACCGTTGAGCGCCCCACCGACCAGAAGAGACATAAAGCAATGCATGGCCTTTACCGTGCACTGATCGCCAACATGGTTCATGGCGTTTCAAAAGGATACCAGATTAAACAGGAACTGGTAGGTGTTGGATTCAAAGCCTCGGCCACCGGTAAAGCTCTTGAACTTTCACTGGGTTACTCACACAATATCGTTTTCCTGATGCCCGATGAGGTGAAGGTTGAAACAGTTACTGAAAGAAGTAAAAACCCTGTGATTACCCTCACATCGCACGACAAGCAACTTGTTGGCCAGATCGCTGCAAAGCTCCGCTCGCTGCGTAAACCAGAGCCATACAAGGGTAAAGGTATCAAGTATGTGGGTGAAGATATCAAGCGTAAGTCAGGTAAGACTTCAGCCAAGTAATAAATTGAATTAAACAAGTTTATCAATAAGATAAAACCCATTGAGAAAATGGCAATTAAAGACAAAAAGAAATTCAGAAGATTTCGGATCAAAATGCGGATCAGGAAAGGCGTTTTTGGCACAGCCACAAAACCCAGAATGACCGTTTTCAGAAGCAACAAAGAGATTTATGCCCAGCTGATTGATGATCTGAACCAAAAGACATTGGTTTCTGCTTCCTCCTTAGGCAAAGACTTTGACACCGAAAAGATGACAAAGATCGAACAGGCCAAACGGGTTGGTAAACTCATTGCCCGCAAGGCAACAGAGGCAGGTATCGAAACCGTGGTATTTGACAGAAATGGATATTTGTATCATGGCCGTGTTAAAACTCTCGCCGATGCAGCAAGAGAAGCAGGTCTTAAATTTTAACTAAACTATGGCAAACGTAAACGTAAAGAGAGTTAAATCAAGCGAAATCGAGTTTAAAGACAGGCTTGTTCATATTCAGAGAGTTACCAAAGTTACCAAAGGTGGTAGGACATTCAGCTTTTCGGCCATCGTTGTGGTTGGTAACGAGCAGGGTGTTGTAGGTTATGGCCTGGGAAAAGCCAAAGAGGTTACTGCTGCTATCGCCAAGGGAATTGATGATGCAAAGAAAAACCTGATCAGCGTACCTATCCTCAACGGTACCTTGCCGCACGAAGGAATTGGCAAATACAGCGGCGCCAAGATTTTCATGAAGCCTGCCGCAGCCGGTACCGGAGTTATTGCCGGTGGAGCAATGAGGGCTGTTTTGGAAAGTGTCGGTGTGAAAGACGTACTTGCCAAATCAAAAGGGTCATCCAATCCTCACAGTGTGGTAAAAGCTACTATTGACGCCCTGATGAAGATGCGCGATCCATACACCGTTGCCCAGGTAAGAGGCATAAGTCTTGAAAAAGTATTTAACGGCTAAAAGCGACAGAAAATGAGCAAGATAACAGTAAAATTAGTAAGAAGTGGAATCGGTCGCCCAAAGAGGCAGAAATTAACTTTGTTGGCTCTTGGCCTTACCAAAATGAACAAAGTTGTTGAGCATGAAGCAACCCCCCAGATTTTAGGGATGGTTGACAAAGTGAAACATTTAGTGGTGATTGCAAACGTATAAACCTCGCAAACAGTTTAATAAGATGGATTTATCAAATCTGAAACCAGCAGAAGGTTCAACAAAAAACAGGAAAAGAATTGGCCGCGGCCAGGGCTCGGGTAGGGGAGGAACCTCTACAAGAGGACACAAAGGCGCCCAATCAAGATCAGGCTATTCATCCAAAGCCGGTTTTGAAGGTGGGCAGATGCCTTTGTATCGCCGCATTCCAAAAGGTGGATTCAAGAATATCAATCGCGTTGAGTACCGGGGCATTAATCTTGATGCCTTGCAAAAACTCGCCGACGATCATAAATTAACCGTCATTAATCTTGATGTTCTGATCAATAACGGTCTCGCTCAGAAAAAAGACCTGATTAAGGTTTTAGGAAGAGGAGAACTGAAATCAGCAATTCAAGTGACTGCCCACGCTTTTTCAAAATCAGCGCAACAAGCCATTGAAGACAAGGGGGGTGTTGCAACCAAAATTTAATTTTGAATGAAAAGATTTATAGAAACCTTAAAGAACATCTACAAAATTGAGGACCTGAGAACCAGGATCGCCTACACCTTAGGTATCATACTTCTCTATCGCCTTGGTTCATTTGTAGTGCTGCCCGGAGTTGACCCGGCGATGCTCAGCTCTTTACAACAGCAGGCTTCAACCGGATTGCTGGGATTACTGAATATGTTTTCTGGTGGCGCATTCTCCAATGCCTCCATTTTCGCATTGGGTATTATGCCCTACATCTCAGCCTCCATCGTTGTCCAGTTGTTGGGTATGGCTATTCCCTACTTCCAGCGGTTGCAGAAGGAAGGCGAAAGCGGTCGTAAGAAAATCAATCAGCTCACCAGATACCTTACGGTGATCATTCTGATCTTCCAGTCCCCTGCCTATATTGCCAACCTCGTAATGCAACTCCCGCCCGAAGCTATTTATCCGTTTGATCCGGCCACCACATCCCATTCAATATTCTCATTCTTCGGTATTTCATCAGTAATTATGCTTACCGCAGGATCAATGTTTGTTATGTGGCTTGGCGAAAAGATCACCGATAAGGGCATCGGTAACGGTATTTCGCTCATTATTATGATCGGTATTATTGCCAGGTTACCATTCTCTTTGTTTGCCGAATTTATTTCCAGACTTGAAGAACAAGGTGGTGGTCTGATCATATTTATTGTCGAAATCATTGTTCTCGTGGGTGTTATTCTTCTTACGATTCTCCTGGTACAGGGTACCCGCAGGATTCCGGTTCAATATGCCAAGAGAGTAGTCGGAAACAAACAGTATGGCGGTGTTCGTCAGTATATTCCTTTGAAGGTTAATGCAGCAGGTGTAATGCCGATCATTTTTGCCCAGGCAATCATGTTCCTTCCACTCACCATCGCTCAGTATGCTCAAACTGATGCCCTCACAGGTTTTGCATCGGTTTTTACCGACTTTACAGGCTTTTGGTACAACTTCACTTTCTTTGTGATGATTGTGCTTTTCACTTATTTCTACACTGCCATCACGGTTAATCCAAACCAGATGGCTGACGACATGAAGAAAAACGGCGGCTTCATTCCAGGTATCAAACCCGGCAAAAAAACCGCTGAATTTATTGATAACGTAATGTCGCGGATTACACTTCCCGGATCATTGTTCCTCGGATTTGTAGCTATTATGCCTGCCTTTGTCACAATCGCAGGAGTAAGCCAGCAATTTGCGACCTTCTACGGCGGTACATCCCTCTTGATTCTGGTTGGGGTTGTGCTCGATACATTAGACCAGATCAACAGCCATCTTTTGATGCGTCACTACGATGGTTTAACCAAATCAGGCAGGATCAAAGGAAGATCAGGATATTAATAGGGGAAAACTCCTGAAAAATTTCCGGAAATGATTTTGATCAAGTCAGAGGAGGAGATAGAATTAATACGCGAGAGTTCTTTGCTTGTTGGTAAAACGCTTGCTGAAGTTGCAAAACTGATTGCACCTGGTGTAACCACCCGTCAGCTCGACAAAGTTGCCGAAGAGTTTATAAGGGATAATGGCGGAACACCCGGATTTAAGGGTTATCACGGATTTCCCGGATCGCTCTGCACCTCGGTAAATGAGGTCGTTGTTCACGGAATACCATGTGATTACGCTCTTAAAGAAGGTGACATTGTTTCGGTTGACTGTGGAGTAAAGAAGAACGGTTATTTCGGCGATTCAGCCTACACTTTCCCGGTTGGCGAGGTGGATAAAGAAACCCTTCTTCTCATGAAACGAACCATTGAGTCGCTCTACCGGGCAATTGATGTGGCCATCGAAGGAAACAGGGTTGGTGATATTGGTTACGCCGTTCAAAGTTATGTGGAAGGCTTCGGTTATTCTGTGGTCAGAGACCTTGTAGGCCATGGCTTGGGTAAGGATTTGCACGAAAAACCTGAAGTACCTAACTACGGACGAAGAGGAAATGGAAAAGAGCTACGCAGCGGAATGGTGCTGGCAATCGAACCTATGATTAACCTCGGTGTGAAGAATGTGTACCAGGAACGCGACGGATGGACCATAAGAACCAGGGATCACCGCCCATCCGCTCATTACGAGCACGATGTGGTGATAAGAAAAGGCAAAGCGGAAGTTTTATCAACCTTTGATTTTATTGAAGAAGTAACCAAAGTAAGTATTTTAAACATTAGTATATAGAGCGAATGGCAAAACAGGCACTCATCGAACAAGACGGCACAGTGATCGAATCGCTGGGCAATGCAATGTTCAGGGTCGAACTTGAAAACGGGCATGTCATCATCGCACACATTTCGGGTAAGATGAGGATGCACTACATCAAGATTCTGCCGGGTGACCGCGTGAAAATTGCCATGTCGCCTTATGATTTATCGAAAGGTCGAATAACATTCAGATATAAATAATTGATAGCGATGAAAGTAAGAGCATCAGTAAAAACAAGAACACCGGACTGCAAGATTGTCCGCAGAAAAGGCAGATTGTACGTGATCAACAAAAAGAATCCTAAGTACAAGCAAAGACAAGGTTAACAAATCATTAAACAGATAAATTACTATGGCACGTATTGCAGGTATTGACTTACCAAAAAATAAGCGGGGCGTGGTCGGTCTGACATACATCCATGGCATTGGCCGCAACCTTGCAAAAGAGATTCTCGACAAGGTTGGAGTGGATGAAAGTAAAAAAGTGCAGGATTGGTCTGACGAAGAACAAAACAATATCCGCGCACTCATCAGCGACGAATACAAAGTAGAAGGTGCGCTTCGTTCCGAAACCCAGATGAACATCAAACGACTGATGGACATCGGTTGCTACCGCGGAATCCGTCATCGTCTTGGATTACCATTGAGAGGACAATCCACCAAAAACAACGCCCGTACACGTAAAGGGCGCAAAAAAACCGTTGCTAATAAAAAGAAAGCACCAAAAGGTTAATCCTGAATCAAACCTCTTTCATTGGTTGTTTTCATTAATCAAGTCAACAAGTAAATTTCAATATGGCAAAAACAGCAAAAACAAGTAAAACCACGAAGAAGCGGATCGTAAAGGTAGAACCTATGGGAAAAGCTTTTATCAGCGCTTCTTTTAACAACATCATCGTTACCCTTGCCAACAACGATGGTCAGGTAATTTCCTGGTCATCAGCCGGAAAAATGGGTTTCAGAGGCTCGAAGAAAAATACGCCTTATGCCGCTCAGACTGCCGCTGAGGATTGCTCAAAGGTTGCTTACGACCTGGGGCTGCGCAAGGTGAAAGTTTATGTTAAAGGCCCGGGAGCAGGCAGAGAGTCAGCTATCAGAACTATTCACTCAGCCGGTATTGAGGTGCTCGAAATCAACGACATCACCCCATTGCCACACAACGGCTGCCGCCCTCCAAAACGCAGAAGAGTTTAATAATTTATTGATTATCAAATAAAATTTCAGATAAAATGGCAAGATACATTGGGCCAAAAACAAAGATTTCCAGAAAATTTGGTGAAGCACTCTTCGGATCAGATAAGTATTTCGAAAAGAAAAACTATCCTCCGGGACAACATGGCTTGAACAAAAAGCGCAAAAAGCCCACCGAATATGGTATTCAGCTGGCCGAGAAGCAAAAGGCAAAATATACTTACGGCATTTTGGAGCGTCAGTTCCGCAATATATTTGAAAAAGCCAGCCGTAAGAAAGAGGGTATTACCGGTGAAGTATTGCTTCAACTGATCGAAACACGACTCGATAATATAGTTTACCGTCTTGGCATTGCGCCGACACGTGCAGCAGCCCGTCAATTGGTTTCCCATCGTCATATCGTGGTAAACGGCGAGGTGGTGAACGTTCCATCCTATCACATCAAACCCGGCTTTACCGTTGGTGTTCGTGAGAGGTCAAAAACACTTGAGGTGATTACCAACTCTTTGTCAACACGCCGCTCTTTGTTGCCCTGGCTCGAATGGGATCAGGAGAAAGTTGCCGGCAAGGTGCTAAGCTATCCGCAAAGAGACGAAATTCCGGAGAACATCAACGAGCAAGTCATCGTCGAGCTCTACTCTAAATAATAACCCATTACTTATTTGCAAACCTAAAGGTTTAATTATGGCAATTTTAGCATTTCAAAAACCTGAAAAAGTAATCATGCTCGAAGCGAGCGATTACAAAGGTAAATTTGAATTTCGCCCTCTGGAACCCGGATTTGGAATCACCATCGGCAACGCGCTTCGCAGAATTTTGCTTTCCTCTCTCGAAGGCTTTGCCATCACAAGCATCAAAATTGAAGGCGTTGACCAGGAATTTTCCACTATCAAGGGCGTGGTGGAGGATGTGGTCGAGATAGTTCTTAACCTCAAACAAATTCGTTTCAAACGGCTCGTTGAACAGGAAAGCTCTGAAACCGTAAAGGTCGTTATTAAAGACCAGGAAGTTTTCAAGGCTGGTGACTTCAATAAGTATTTATCTGTATTTCAGGTGCTTAACCCCAATTTAGTGATTTGCAATATGGAATCTTCAGTCAAATTGACAATGGAGATGACCATAAACAAAGGAAGAGGTTACGTTCCGGCAGATGAAAATAAAGATCCAAACGCACCCATCGGAACCATCGCAATGGATTCTATCCACACACCGATTGTTAATGTGAAATATGATGTTGAGGATTTTAGGGTTGAGCAAAAAACCGACTATGAAAAACTGACCATCGAAATCACCACCGACGGATCCATCGAGCCAAAAGGCGCCCTGAAAGAAGCTGCAAAAATTCTGATTCACCATTTTATGCTCTTTTCAGATGAAAAGATCGCAGTGGAAAAAGAAGACAAAACGGTTACCGAAGAATTTGACGAAAATTCACTCCATATCCGCCAGTTGCTCAAAACCAAACTGGTTGACCTCGATCTCTCAGTGAGAGCGCTCAACTGTTTGAAAGCTGCTGATGTGGAAACTTTGGGAGACCTGGTAACTTTCAATAAAAATGACTTACTCAAATTCAGGAATTTCGGAAAAAAATCGCTCACCGAACTCGAGGAGCTGGTTAGAAATAAGAACCTTGAATTTGGAATGAACGTTTCGAAGTATAAATTAGACAAGGAATAATTGAACAATGAGACACCGCAAGAATTTTAATCATTTAGGCAGGACAAGCACCCACCGCAAGGCTATGCTGTCGAACATGGCTACATCCCTTATCCTGCATAAGCGGATTTCCACCACGGTTGCAAAAGCAAAAGCTCTTAGAACTTATGTAGAACCGCTGATTACCAAATCGAAGGAGGATACCACTCACTCGCGCAGGGTCGTATTCAGCTACCTGCAAAGCAAAGAGGCTGTTACCGAGCTCTTCAGAGAGATTTCACCAAAAATCGCCGAACGTCCGGGTGGATATACCCGCATCATCAAAACCGAATACCGGTTGGGCGATAACGCCGATATGTGTCTGATGGAGCTGGTTGATTTCAACGATGTGTATGTAGCCAAAGAAGGCGCAGCAACCGAAAAGGGTGGTCGCCGCAGAAGAAGAGGTTCAGGAAAAACCCGTAAAGAGGAAGTAGCTGCTCCGGTGGTTGAAGAAACAAAGCCGGAAGTTGTCGAAGAAGAGACCCCGGAGGTTGTGGCAGAAGAACAACCCGCTGATGAGCAGGTAGTTGAAACTCCAGAAGCATCCGCTGAGGAAGTTACTCCGGCAGCCGATGAATCCGAAGAAAAGAAACCTGAATAAATCTTCGTTTCATAAACAAAACTTTTTGGGGATAAGGCATGTTAAACTATGCTTTGTCCCTTTTTCATAAATAGTAACCAATAACAAATCACTATGAGTACAATAGTAAACATTCATGCACGTCAGATTCTCGATTCGAGAGGAAATCCGACCATCGAAGTCGAAGTTTTGACCGATAATGGCGTTGTAGGCCGCGCGGCCATACCTTCCGGCGCCTCCACCGGTATTCACGAGGCAGTTGAACTCCGCGACGGAGAGAAAATCCGCTATATGGGTAAAGGCGTTTTGAAGGCTGTCAACAATGTAAACACAGTTCTTAACGAAGAATTACAGGGCTTTTTTGTTACCGACCAGATCGAGATTGACAAGAAAATGATCGAACTCGACGGCACAACCAACAAAGCCAACCTTGGTGCAAATGCAATTCTCGGAGTATCGCTGGCTTGTGCCCACGCCGGTGCAACTGAAACAGGGCAGACCCTTTACCGTTACATCGGTGGAACCGGAGCCAACACCCTTCCGATCCCTCTGATGAACATCCTTAATGGTGGTTCACATGCTGATAACAGCATTGACTTCCAGGAATTTATGATTATGCCTGTTGGAGCACCAAATTTTGCTGAAGCCTTGCGTATGGGCGCTGAAGTATTTCACAACCTGAAAGCTGTTCTTAAAAAAGGCGGTTACTCCACAAATGTGGGTGATGAAGGTGGTTTTGCTCCCAATCTCAAATCCAATGAGGAAGCCATCACCGTTATCCTCCAGGCTATCGAAAATGCTGGCTACAAACCCGGTGAAGATATCTACCTGGCTTTGGATCCCGCTGCTTCTGAATTTTTTATCCCCGAAGAAAATGTTTACCACCTCAAATGGTCAACCGGCGATAAATTAACTCCAGCTCAAATGGTTGACTATTGGAACGGTTGGGCAACCAAATACCCGATTATTTCCATCGAAGACGGTATGGCAGAAGATGACTGGACTGGCTGGAAGTTGATGACCGAAAAAATGGGAGGCAAAATTCAACTGGTAGGCGATGATCTTTTTGTTACAAATACCGAAAGGCTAAAAATGGGTATTGAAAAAGGAATTGCCAATTCAATTCTTGTTAAAGTAAACCAGATCGGAACACTCACCGAAACCATCAACGCAGTGAACATGGCTTACCGTCATGCTTACACGGCTGTAATCAGCCACCGCTCAGGCGAAACCGAAGATACCACTATCGCCGACCTTGCAGTTGCGCTCAACACTGGTCAGATTAAAACCGGATCAGCCAGCCGCACCGACCGTATTGCAAAATACAACCAGTTGCTTCGCATCGAAGAGCAGTTGGGAACCGCAGCTTACTATCCCGGTAAAAATTTCAAATACGCACGTTAATCGTTCGTTCAATATTGATAATGAGGCTGTTTTGATTCGAAACAGCCTTTTTTTTATCCGGGAAGAGACTTCACTGAGAATATCTCCTGTTGAAGCTGTAAGAATTGCTTCAACCTTCTGTCAGATCAACAGAAGAATAGCAATCATCAAGTACAAAAAAAGAACTTGACCGAACCTGCAATTAAAGGTCAATAATTTCGCTAAGGTGCAAAACTTCCACACCTTTTTTTGTCATTTTTGCCAATGTCTTTTCTTTCTTTTGTATTGATTTACTGGTTATTGCCTCTGGAACAATGTAAATATCGTACCCTCTTTCCTTCCCTCCAATTGCGCTATCGTAAACACATTTCTCTGCCAATAAACCTACGATTATTATCTCTTCAACGTCATTTTCCTCCAGAAAATCCCTCAAATCAGCAACGCTAAAAGCATCGCCCTCCGTTTTGATGAATAGGTTATTACTGACAATCAGCAAATTGGTATCCAGATCTGGGGCCGTGGTCATAGGCAGTGCTTTTATTCCTCTAAACGAAATTGAAAGTACTTTACCGGTCGCCTGAATGTAAATTACTTTTTGAGGGTCTGTATTCCCGATAAGCTGGTTGATGTTGACGACCATTTCGTTGGCCTCATTTTCATAATCTGTGTTTTCGTAAAAACTCTTCTGCACATCCACTATCATCAGATAGCTGCGTTGAGCAAATGCGCCATTTGCAAACAAATGCAAGATGCTTGTCAGCGCCAAAATCAATCTCATCTTTTTCATTTTTTTGGATTTTAATTGTTAGGATTGATAAAGTCAGCTTTTTCCAGTTTCATCAATTATTTGATAATATGATGATATTCAATTACTTGTTACATGTTCGTATGATTGAATTCCATACAAATTTAGGATGTTTTCTCAAAAGGATACTTTCAGAAAATGATCTTCATTTGTAGTAATGGGTTCATTTTGAGGCTATCATCCTTCAAAGCCTTTATCAAAATTGTCTTCATCAGAAATGGGTAAGGCTGAATTGGCTATTTTTGCCCAGAATTCACGTTTAGAGATGTGTATTCTTTTTGATACCAATAAATTGATTTGATTTTATGTCGAACCTGGAGCAACATTTCAAGCCATTCCGCGAAAAGATAATAGGAATAGACCAAGCTTTTGATTCGCCTTTTGGCAGACAGAAAATTATTTACGGCGACTGGATAGCAAGCGGTCGGCTGTATCGCCCTATCGAAGAGCGCCTTGCCAATACTTTCGGACCTTTTGTGGGCAACACGCACACCGAGACCAGCGAAACAGGTACGTTGATGACCAACGCTTATCACTATGCCCACAAACGGATTAAGGAGCATGTGAATGCCGGGCCGAAAGATGTAATTATTACGGCCGGTTCAGGGATGACAACTGTGGTTAATAAGTTTCAGCGCATCCTTGGCTTCAGGACGATGAAAAGCATGGACGCCCACAACTGTTTGCCAGAGGTGGAGCGCCCTGTAGTTTTCATAACCCACATGGAGCACCATTCCAACCACACTTCCTGGTTTGAGACTATTGCCGATGTTGTTCAGCTGAAGCCCGATAAAAACCTTCTGGTGGACATTGACGAGCTGAAGCAGGAATTGGAGAAGTATAAAAATCGAAAAATGAAGATCGGGAGTTTTACGGCTTGCTCCAATGTTACCGGAATTTCTACCCCTTACCATGAAATGGCCAAAGTGATGCACCAAAACGGCGGGATTTGTTTCGTTGATTTCGCTGCCTCTGCTCCCTATGTTGACATCAATATGCATCCGGAAGACCCTTTGATGGCGCTGGATGCTATTCTTTTTTCGCCACATAAATTCCTTGGTGGCCCAGGCACACCCGGCGTGTTGATCTTTAACTCCTCCCTTTACAATAATCCTGTGCCCGACAATCCTGGCGGCGGAACGGTGGATTGGACCAATCCATGGGGAGAATTTAAATATGTTGAAGATATCGAAGTGAGGGAAGATGGCGGAACCCCACCTTTTTTACAAACCATCAAAGCAGCATTGTGCATTGAATTGAAAAATAAAATGGGGGTGCACAATATCGAATTGCGTGAAAAAGAGTTGGTTAAAATTGCGTTTGATGAACTACCCAAAATCCCCGGAATCCGAATCCTCGCCGATAATGTAACCGAAAGGCTCGGAGTTTTCTCTTTTTATTTCGACGATATCCATTTCAACCTTGCTGTTAAATTGCTGAACGATAAATTTGGCATTCAGGTGAGAGGGGGCTGCGCCTGTGCTGGTACTTACGGTCACTTTTTGCTCGATGTAAGCTATGACAAATCCAGGCAGATCACCGACCTGATAAATCACGGCGACTTGTCGCAAAAGCCTGGATGGATAAGACTTTCGCTTCATCCCACCATGACAAATGACGAACTCTACTATTGCATTGACGCTATTCGAAGCCTGCAGAAACACCACAAAGCGTGGGGCAGTGAATATGTTTACAACAGCAAGACCAATGAGTTTCATCATTATCTTCAGCCGGAAGACAAATCGGTTTTAATTAAAGACTGGTTTGAATTGTAATCTATCGTTTCTGAAAGTCAAATTGACATTTTTCGACTGAAAAAAATGCAATGTACTGACAATGTTGCAGTTGAGGAGTTCGTTGATACAATTTTTCTGAAAAATCATAACAGAAGTCAATTTTAATTTTATCTCACTTTATTTCAATACATTATACTTTGTTGTCCGTTATCAGACTGAAAATTTCCCTTTCTCACGAGCTTTCCGTATTCTTGTTGGTATTTATTTTGTCAAAAGCCCGGCGTAATCTTTAAATGTTTAACCTTAAAATTATAGGAGGACAAAGAAATGACACTGGTAAAATTCAGAAACAGAGACGTTTTTCCTGCAATGTTCAGGGAATTTTTTGACAGAGATTTATTTGATGCTTCCAACATGGGTTTCAACGACTCAACAATGCCAGCTGTAAACATCAAGGAAGGTAAGGATGATTTTGTGGTTGAGGTGGCGGCTCCGGGTATGAAGAAAGATGACTTCAAAATCGAGCTTGATAATAACATCCTGACCATTTCGGCTGAGACTGAGAATAGGAGAGAGGAAAGTAAAGAGGGGCAATACACCCGCCAGGAGTTCAGCTATCAGTCATTCAAGCGGACTTTCACCTTACCCAATACAATTCAGGAAAATGATATCAAAGCATCTTACAGCGATGGTATTTTGAATATTGTCTTGCCAAAAAGGGAAGAGGCAAAAGAGAAGCCCAAGAGGATGATAACCATCGGATAATTCCGGGATGAAACACAGCGAAGCAGGGAGATGCAGGACATTTCCCGGTTTTTTTATGTTGTCAGCTCGATTAGGGTAATTTCAGGTAAAATACCCACCCGCCCGGGATAACCCACTGTTCCAAGTCCGCGGTTAACATAAAGGTATTGTTCCCGCCCGTCTGCTAACTCTTTGGTATAGAGTCCAGCCCAGTACTTGTAAGCATATTGCGCCGGCGACCACTTTAAATATTTTGTTTCTACACCAAACTGGAAACCATGTGTGTGACCCGACAGTGTAAGATTGATGTCAGGATGCTCGGTGCTGATTAACTTTTCCCAATGAGACGGATCGTGAGATAACAAAATCTTCACATCGGCCGATTCAGAACCGGCTTTGGCTTTTTCGATATCGCCATATTGCGGGAACCTTGCAATTGCCCCCCAGTTTTCAACACCGATGATGGCAATCTTACCATATTGCCGTTCGATGATAGCGTGATTGTTTTTCAATAATTTCCATCCAATGCGGCGGTAAAAGTTGAAAAGATCAGACATATTTTTTGATTTTGCTTCAGGAGATGACCAGCGAGTGTAGTCTCCATAGTCATGGTTTCCCAGGGTCGCAAATACGCCGTATTCAGCTTTAAACTTCGAGAGGATGCTTTCGAACTCAAATGCCTCATCAGTTTTGTAATTGACAAGATCTCCGGTAAAAAATATAACATCAGGATTCAACTCGTTGATGCGATTGACGGCGTTTTGGAGTTCACCCTTTGCCGACCAGCTACCAAGGTGAAGATCAGAAATCTGCACTATCCTGAATCCATTAAAACTTTGTGGAAGATTGGCGAAATTGATCGAATGACGGTGTATCTTGAAGTCGTGCACCCATTTCATCATACCAGCAATCAAACCAGAAAAGAGCAATCCTCCGCTCACAAGTCCAATCTGCTGAATAAAAACGCTACGAGTGATTGGCTGACCGGGCAGTTTGTCTTTTGCTGTTTGATGCTTCCGGTGAGAGAATTTTATCATCACCTTTCCACCTTTAATGAGGTCAGCGATGATCAGGAAAAGAACCGGTAGAAGTTTTGATGCGTAAGCGCTGAAGATAAAACCCTGAATTAATAAACCTGCCCGCTCATCAGCAATGAGTTCGACATCAGCCATTCGCGCTCCAACAAGTGAACTCATTAAAATCAGCGGGCTCCAATACAGCAACCCGAGTGTAAATTTTACAAGCCACTTTTGTCTTTTCATCCATGCCCTGAAGGAGTTCCATAGGTATAAATCACTGAGAAACAGGGCTACTATGAAAGGGAAACGACCGGCTTCTTTGGGGAATTGACTAAGGATAATCAGGTAGGCTATTACAAGGATGAGTATAAATCCTGCAATCTGAAGAATACGTTTCATTCACATCAATTAATAATGACCAGTAATAAACAGAGGGAGGGGGAAATTGTTGCGCCGAAAAGAATTTGAAATATTTCTTGGAAAAGTTTGTCGGTGCTACTTCTTTTTATATTTTTGCACCCCCAAATTTTAGTAACGGTAGTTCGTTGAGATGATGGAGAGATGGGTGAGTGGCTGAAACCAACAGTTTGCTAAACTGTCGTACCTAATCACGGGTACCGGGGGTTCGAATCCCCCTCTCTCCGCAGAGTTCTTTAAAAATATCGGGGTATAGCGTAGTCCGGTTAGCGCGCCTGCTTTGGGAGCAGGAGGTCGTAAGTTCGAATCTTACTACCCCGACTGGAGTAGAAGCT
>Ga0209835_1000296_pt1 | contig 33241 bp, 35 predicted proteins | sample LakKivwa52mmetaG_FD_184138 | JGI IMG/M metagenome (GOLD analysis project Ga0209835, IMG submission 184138) | Anoxic lake water microbial communities from Lake Kivu, Rwanda to study Microbial Dark Matter (Phase II) - Lake Kivu water 52m metaG... | ecosystem: Environmental > Aquatic > Freshwater >... | reverse complement strand
GGGATGCAAAAGGAGCTTGAGCGCGCGTCAAAGGCCGTCCGCGACTCGATTTTCGCCCCAAAGCAGGAGCAGCCGCAAACCCCTGCCCAGCCGCAAACGCCCTCCGGGCAGAATGCTTCTGGAGGGCAGGGCGGAGCCGGGGCTTTCGGGCAGGGCGGCGCATCGGGCTGCGTTTCTGAAAATCCGGCGGAGCGAGACTCATGCCTCGTCGCCTACGCGATTTCTTCAAAGGAAGTCGGGCACTGCGGAATCGTGTCGTCAAAATCCGGACGCGAGGCATGCATAACGCAGGTGGCGAAATCCACGAAAAACCTATCCGCCTGCGAAAGCCTGCCGCTCCAGTCAGACTTCGAGCTTTGCAGGTCATACTCGCGGGGCGGAGTGCAATAGGAAAAAGAGGGGGGAAAACATGGCGCAGGCAACAAAACAGGCAGAATCATCATTTTCATTAGATGCAAAGGCATTCTACCTCTCAATACACACGCCAAACGATGTTGCACCTAGGGGCAGAGAATCACTTTTGATTTCGTGCAGGGATAAGGTGAGCCAGACATTTTGCTCAACGCTGAAAATCAACGACCCGCTTTCTCGTTCAGGACCGCTCAACCTCACACAATCACAGTTCATCTCGCTGAAAAATGAAATCGACAAGGCAATAAGTTCTGCGGGTAAGGATGGCAAATACTCTGCAAGCGAAATAGCCTACGTGCAGGGGCAGTACCGCGAAACCCTGAACACCGCAGCAGGATTCTATAAAGTGTTCAACGCATCAAGCATCTGGGGCAATGACAACGCGCTTGAGTCAAGCTCAAAACCCCTTCTATCAAACGCCCCAAAATCGTCTTGCCCGGTCTTATACGAAACTGCCGTCCGTGTGGCAATTTCGAATTTCCTCCGAAGCGAAGGCTTCAGCAATCCTGAGAATGGAGGCATCATCCCGCTCACCGAGCCTCAGTACAACCGGATGCTTAAGGAAGTTGACATTGCAATAGTGGAATACTTCAACAATACCTTCATGCCAAGAGGTTTCTTCAAAGCAAGTTCGCAAATCAAAGACGACATTTTCAATTCCGGCGAGAAGAACACCATCAACAGGATGGCAATCGACGCGCTCCAGTTGCACTTCCATAATCGGCTCAAGAGCATCAACGACTAGTTCAGAACAGCGCGTCCCGCAACTCATCAACATCAACAGGCAGCATGCTCTCAAAGCGCATGCACTTTTTCATGTCCTCGCCGACAAGCGGGGCGACTTCGCAGGAAAGCGCGCTTCCGACAACGGTTGCAAGCTCCTTCCCCTGCCTTTTCGCGGATGCGACCGCCTCCTCCTTGCTCGTGCCTGAAGCGGTTGTCGAGAGGTAGAATAGCACCTCGAGGGGCTTCTCGCCCGACGTAAGCCTTCCAATCTGCGCCTCCCACATGGCGATTTCACGCTTGAGCCTTGCAAGCTCGGCATCGTTTTTTCCCCCCGATGAAAGCCGTTCTTTCCTCGACTCGGCAACCGCCCTTTTTGTGCGAAGCTCCTCAAGCTCGCTTCCCATGTCAAGCGGGCAAAGAAGCATCGACGCCTTGAAGGGAAAGCCGACTGATGAAATCGCCCGCTCGTACATCGCGCACATCGCCGCCCTGCCCCGCTCGTCGCGCTCGGATGCGGATTCATAGAGCTTTGCCGAAAGGAAAACCGTCGCAAGGAATACTCCGTTTCCCCGGGAGACCGCGGCATCCTGCGCGGAAGTTATCTCAAAACCCTGCCCGACCTCGACAACGCCTGCTTTTCGCGCAAGGCGGGGCACAATCAGGTAGCCGTATTTCCATAGCGCAAGCGAGGAGAAAAAGCAAATCGCGGCAACCGAGGCGGCAAAAGGCGAGGAATAAAGCAGGGAGAGCGCTAGGCAGAAGAGGCCCCCAGCGAGGCACAAAACCGTGTAAAGCCGGTTTTCACCCTCCACACCGCCTTTTGGCAGCCAAACGTTATATTTTTTCCCCAAAAAGCCAAAGCTGGTGGTTTTTGTGCGCACAATCGACCAATTTGATTTTGCCGGCAGGAGGGCATTCGTGCGGGTTGACCTCAACTGCCCGGTTGACGAAAAAACACTCAAAGTCGAGCCGAGCGAGAGGATAGCCGGCCACGCGAAAACCGTGCGCGAGCTCTCGGGCAAAGGCGCAAAGGTGGTGGTGCTTGCGCACCAGGGCAGGAAAGGCGACCCGGACTGCATATCGCTTTCGCAGCACGCGCTTCTTCTCGGCGCGGAAGCCAAAAAGCCAGTCAGGTTCGTTGATGACGTTTGCGGGGCAAAGGCAAAAGCAGCCATCTCCAATCTCAAGAATGGCGAAATACTCCTTCTTGAGAACGTGCGCTTCCTTGACGACGAGACAAAATACAAATCAATCGAGGAGAACGCAAAAGCGACGCTGGTGCGCGAGCTTTCGCCCCTTTGCGATGTTTTCGTGCTTGACGCATTCTCAGCCTCGCACCGCGCGCAAGCATCCATAGTCGGATTTTATCAAAAGCCGGTGGTAGCCGGAAGAGTGATGGAACGCGAGGTAACCGCTCTCTCGAAACTTTCCTCACCGGCGCACCCCATGGTTTTCCTGATGGGCGGAAGCAAGCCCGAAGACTCGATTGGCATAATGGAGAACTGGCTTTCGCAAGGCAAGGTGGACGTCGTCCTCACCTCGGGTGTTTTGGGCGAGCTTTTCATCCTTGCCTCAGGCAGGAAACTCGGCAAGACCGAGGAATTCCTTTCTGAGAAAAAGGCAGCCGACCACCTCCCCAAAGCAAAGGAGCTTCTTTCAAAATACCACGGAAAAATACTCTTCCCGAAAGACGTTGCCGTTCTTGAAAATGGCGAGCGTGCCGAGCTTCCAATAGAAAAACTCCCATCAAGTGGGGCAATTGGGGACATCGGCAAGAAGACTATGGACGCTTACTCCGAAAGGCTCGCTTCAGCTTCAACCGTGCTTGTCAACGGCCCGGCAGGGATTTATGAGAAAAAGGAGTTTGAATGCGGGACAAAAGCGCTTCTTAAATCAATCGAGAAAAGCAAGGCATTCTCCGTGCTTGGCGGAGGGCACACGCTTTCCGCACTTGAGAGATTCAGGATAAAGAAGGAAAAACTCGGCTACGTCTCATTGGCAGGAAAGGCGCTAATCGAGTACTTGTCCGGAGAAGAGCTTCCAGGCGTGAGAATACTTGGCTGAAAAGCCGCAGCATGCCTAAAAAAGCCACCCATCTTCCCGACAAGGCCAAAACCGGCTCCCGCAAAACACACAGCCCCAACGGCGTCCAAAACCGGGTGCAGATTTATAAAGAAAGCAAAGCAGAATAATGCCCGTTGAGGTGGGGCAAATGCAAACTACGAAAACTCCAGATACGCTTGAGAATATCCTTAAAACATACACCGACATTCCGGAGGCGATAAAAAAACTCCTGAACACGCCCGGCTATTCCGCGGTGTTCGGAACCTACACGAATGCAAGAACCGGTGTTGTCCACAGAAGGCTCCTCGTGCAACGCGACTCCGATGCAAAGCTTTTCGATTACCGCATAAGCGGCAGTAATAAGGCCGACGAATGCTGGGTCACGCTTGACAAATGGAACCGCCAACTGGGCTCCAACTTTACGGTCGGGCTTCAACCCATAACGCCCAGCGAAATCAGCGCAGGCATCCGGGAAAAAAGTAGCCCCGAACTCCAGGTCTATTCTTCAATTGCGAGCCAAAACTCCAAGGAAAAGCAGTATGCAGCGCTTTTCGAGTATGCCAAAACCGCGGTTGGGTCGCAAGACGGTTACGAAATCGCGCTTTGCAAATCAATAGTGGGCCTTCTTTCGGGCGAAAGCTCCTTTGCGGACAGGGACGACTTCAAGGCTTTGAAGGAAGCCGCAAACAGGAAAATGGCAAGCGATGAGGAAACATTGCGCGCCCGCAATTTCCTCAACGCAGCCCTTTACTCGGGCCGCCTGAGCGCCACAGACAATTTCGGGCAAGTAAGAACATTCGCAAACATCTTCAATGAAGCAACCATAGAATCCCAAAGGCAAGGGATTACCGACACCTGGCGCCTCCTGTTCAAAACCCCCGATGCAGCCCAGAAGTTTGCCGATTCGCTCAATACCGAGATACCGGGCATGGGCCTTCTTGCTTATAGGATAGTGGAAAACCCCCGCTACCCTGAAACCGCAAAAGGCCTATATGCGCTCGATTTCTGCCTTGCCCCAAGCAAAAACAACGGGTTTGTGCAACCCGCCGCGCACAACATATTCACGTCTTCAGAGCCGCCATTGAGCATATATCAGCTGCCAGCTTACTCCAAGAGCGAAACAACCCCCTCGGCAACCAACTCGCAAGTGCAATTGCCAGCAGTGGAGTTCCTTCCGAACAACACAGCCAATGACAAGCTGAAAAGCGCTGGGGAAGGCACACAGGCATATTCGGCATCAGGAGGGGTTTTCTACACGCCCTATTTCGAGAAGCTCGGCAAGGGCGACCAGGCGACAATAGCATTGCTTCAGGCAATATATGACCGGGCGTCCGCGCTTGGCATAGACGCATCTTCGCTTCTTGGCGCAGACCATAAGGATGGCTTTGGCCACATATTGAAGTTCCTCAACAGTGATAATGGGCAGAATCTCATAGCCTGCTGCGATGGCAAGCTCGACGTTGTCGGCTGGGCGACAATGGAGGCAATTTACCATGGAACCGCCGGAAGCTACGCCTATTTCGGCGAGCAGTTCGTTGCCAATCTCAAAGTGGCAGAAGACAGGGCGAACCGAGTGGTTGAGCTCTTAGCAGAGATATGCTCGAAACTTGACGCCGGCAAGGCAAGGCTTGCCGCAATCGGGAAAGGCAACGTTTATTTCTACCAAGCCCTTTCACCAGAGCTTCTAGCCAAAGTGCAAACAGAGGGGTTCAGCAACAAGCATACCGGCTGGAAGACCCGGAAATACAACCTGTCGGAATTCGGCTACAGCCCTGAAACTTCCCAGCAGCACCTCAACATGCTGATGAAATACCTGGAAACAGCCGAAAACGGCAAATATGCCAACACCTACAACCTTCTCATAAACGGCGGCAAGGTGAACGGGGCGGCAATCCCCGCATCGATTTCTTTTGACGGCACAAATTACTCGATAAAAGACACGCGCACCTTCATGCACAGGTTCATGGTCAAGCGGAGCGAAGTTCCGGGAATTGCGAAAAAGGACATAATGCCCGGCATGACCGAGGCAATTGTGTTGTCTGGAATCGGGTCAGGAATCGGCAGGGGCTACTCGTTTGACACAAAGGCGGACATTGTTGTGAGCGCCGAGATAACCTCCCTTGACAGCGCAAACGGGGTTGCGACAATAACGCCTGGGCTTACAGCCAACGGAATCAGCCTCCCGTCAGGCAACCTCGGGTTTGAAGCATGGTTCCAAAAGCAGGGCGAGCGGTCGTCAACCAGGATTCCAGCCGATAAAATCCGCTTCGAGAACGGCGTTTTCATCGTGCAAATCCCCAAGGACACGCCGGGCAAGCTGATTGCCAACGTTTCGATTGAGGGCGGCAATCTTGAATCCGGCAAGGTTTGGCAAAGCATAATCAAAAAAGAGGAGCCAACAACGAAAGCACCACCGCCAAAAGAGGAGCAGACGCCGGTTCCAGAACGAGTAAAAGCAAACGTTCCGATCTCCCGCGTCGAACTCCCAACATCTCGCAGAAGAGTTCTTCATAGCACGGTTAGGCTACCCGGTACGATGGAGCTATCAGACGATTCCTTTAATTTTGCATTTGGTCAAGATGAAGGGGGAGCCCTACTGGGAATAATTAATAGCATTAACGTCATACAAAATCAATCCCCACCAGGAGTTATCAACTATCTATCTAACCTCAATAACTGGGTAGATCGACAGATTGCAAATCCCAATAGCCCATTAAATAATCTGGATTATTTCGTAGGGGGAGAATCTGGGCGGAACAACTTCATTACTTTTTTCAGGAGAGGGGATTTCGAAAAAGCCAATACGTATTTAAATCCAAACAACTCACTTAGTGAATCAATTGGCTACATAAGCAACGCTAGCACACGCAGAATGATTATTAAAGGAAAAGACCTATACAAACTCCTCGACGGATGCTTTCAACAACGTGCCGAAGCAAAAATCAACTTTTCAAGCCCGCAAGTGCACGTTGTCACCGTGCCTTCAGGTGAATATGCAAACCTAAAACAATACGGTTTTAAGGAAAGCGAATTGAATGCGCTTTCGCAAAGGAAAGGGCTCCGGGCAGAAGCCAATGGCAAATCCTACGTCGCTGTCAAAGGGGACCAGGGGCAAATATCTGTTTACGAATTACCTTCCATAACGGGGGGCATCAACCTATATCTTCAGCATGATGGCTACCTCCTAATAACTGGCGACAAAGTCGATGTCGCTTCCGCCGGTGCGACGCTCATTGCCAGCATACCTCTTGCAAAAGGGGTTAGGTTTGAACCTTCACTAGAAGTTGCAGTTCAACGGTCGCTTGGAGCTGGGAGTCAGAGCTTAGCGATAGATAGCTACGACCCAACAGATACAGTCATCATAACTCCAGGAGCACGCATAGAAGCAGGTGGTGAAAAACTCATGGCATATGTCGAAGGCACGCTCGCAGCATCCTTCAATCGTGGGAACAAAGCCATGGTTGATATGGACGTACTTGGGGGATTGCAATCGAGCCTCTGGAAAGGCGGCAAAGCAGACATCTATGTAAACCCATATATCTACGGCTTGAATTTGGAACAAGCAATATTTGAGAATGACCGTACGTTCTTTAAGTCCGTGAAACTTTACGGGAGCGCCGAACGTGCTTTCGAAACGAACATCTTAGGTAAGAAGCCAGTCAGTTTCATGACGGGCATCAAACTTGATTTCTAGGTGTTAGTGTGAGGTTCCAGAAACTACCTGTGGCGTCTGTTATCACACTGTTCTTCTTAGTTTCTCTCACACAGGCGCTCCCATACGAAATAAATTTCACTCTTGCAGCCAATCCTGCGCGTCACATATATACCGACGTTGTGGCATCCCCAACAATCAATGTCAATCAAATCTACTGTACCGGTTCAATGCTGACAAACCCAATCAATATCCCACCACCATCATGGTATTCGGCAGTATACTCTGCAAAACTGACAAATTCAATTGCCGGCTATGCAAACCAGCAAACATGCCCGATAGCATCCCAGACATCGAATCTAAATGTTCCGGTGGGTTGGTTAAGTCCAACCGGGTACTCACAACTAGCTTCCTACCAAGATATAAACTACATTTCAAATCAACTCTCCCAAAACATTATTTCTCTCGGACCGGTGCCCTCAGATATTCTGATTGAACAAAAATCACAGTTAATGAATGTGTCTTCCCTTCCAATAACGGTTGGTGGCAACCAATATTTCCGTGCTGATGTTGGGGTTTTTTGCAAAGGTTCTACATGGTTAGCGTCCTCCAATCCCGCTTATACAACTGCGCCGGTCAATTATTTAGGAGCAAATCCTTCCTTTAACCTAAACCTAAATGTACCTGGAAACCACATACTAGTTTCAAATCTCAATGTAACTGGCTGTATAGCAGCAGTGCAAATTCCCCTTGTTGGTCCTTGTGCAAGCAATACAAACTTCGGCTATCTCTATCGTAATATATCGGCGTTCCCGCACACATTCTCAAGCTCTCCAGTTACAATCACCGTCCAAAACCCATTTGTCTGCCAGCTTTCATCAAATGGCGGAACCTACACCCCATCCCCCGCATCGCCTTCAGGCACGGTGAACTTCTCCTTCAGCCTTGCAAACGGGGGCAACCTTCCCCTCGTAATTCAGCAGTCGGGAATCTCGCTTGCAGCAGGAAGCCAGTTTTCAAGCCTTTCCATAAACCCGCCATTCCCAAAAACAATTCCTGCCGGCAACAGCATAACAATTTCAGGCACGGCGGTTGCGCCAGCAGCCCAAGGGAGCTACCAGCTCAATCTCAGCATAGCATCGCAGACGCAGACTCCAAACTGCACCGGGCAAATAGCGCAATGCAACGCAGCCTCGCTTTTTGTTGTAAACGTCAATGTCGTGCCCCCCCACCCTGACGCCTGCGTGATTTTTGCGCAGCAAGGGCAGACAAACAACATCCTCCCGGGTTCCTCCCGCCTGCTTGCGGCAAACTGCACGTCGGGTGGCAATCCCATCAACTGCCCAGCCCTCAACTGGGCGCAGAACGCGCAAGGAGGCTCGTTGTCCCAAGTGCAGACTCCCGCAGGCGCCTCTCCGAACTCCACGCTTTCAATCGCCTCAACTGCGCCATTCCCGCAGCCAGGAAAGTCGGTTACAGTCTCCCACACGGGCGCCAACCCATTTTCCTGCAACTGGCCATTCAGCGTTGCAACGCCCCCCCATCCCGATTCCTGCACGCTCACCCGCGCAAACGACGGGCAGAACAACAACTTGGTGCCAGGCGAGCAGTATCCATTGATAGCCCAGTGCCGATACCAGGGCGCGCCTTACAACTGCCCGAATCTCACCTGGACGCAGAATGCGAATGGCGCCTCAATGTCACCATCCCACACTACTCCAGCCGAGGCGCCGCAATCAACGCTGATAATCGATTCAAGCGCCTATTACCCGCAGCATGGGCGCATGGTCACCGCGACCTCGCAGAACTCACCATTCCCTCAGTTCTTTTGCACCGCGCCCTTCAGCATCGTTTCACCCAACTTCCACATACAGTGCGGCTTTACCAACCACAGTTCGGAGTTTTTCCCGGGTGAGGGCGCGCAGGCTCAAGCCTCCTGCCTGCAGGGCGGGAACGCAATAGACTGCCCGGCGCTCAACTGGACCACCACGATTGTGCAAGGCAGCCTCACCCCCCCGCAAACCCCGGCCGGGCCTTCGCCTCGCACAAGCAGGTTCGGGACGGATGCAACCGCCCCAGCTCCGCAAATCGGAGTAATCAACATAACCTGCGCCGACCCTGCGCAATGCACAAACTTCTGCACAATCAATGTGACACTCCACCCCTATCCAGACAGGCTCGTCTGCAGCCTCATCAACCATTCGAACACATTTGCCTCAAACGACAGCGCTCTCGTGCTTGGCAACTGCACAAAAAACAACCTAATAACCGCCTGCCCGCCCCTTCACTGGTTCACCACGATAGAAGGGGGGGGCCTCAACCCGGCATACACGCCAGCAATCCTCTTCCCAGTAACCAATTTCACCACGCATAACGCACCAGTCAACCAGACTGGCAACATTAACGCCCAATCCGACCTTCCCGGCTTCGCCACACTCCGCTGCGATGCCGCAATTCCCATCACCGTGAGCGAACTCGGCCCCGACTATATTGTGACTGGTGTTACGCCCAGCAAGCTCATAGCCCAGCCTGGAGAAGTCGTGCAGATTGCAGTGAAGGTGAAAAACCGGGGAAATCAGAACGCGACCAACCAGACGCACACGCTGCTTTCCGGGAACTGCACCGCGCAGACACGCCCCCTTGCTCCACTCAACGCCTTGGCGGAGGTTGAGGATAGGTCTTTCACATGCACCTGCGCGCAGGGGGGGATAACCTTTGTGGTGGTGGAGGCAAACCATATCCGTGAAGAGCAGTACGAATACGATTACCAGAATAACCAGGGCGTAGGCTACTTCTACTGCGGCGAGCCTTTCGCGCCATTATGCCCTGATTATGTCTAACTAGGCGCCTAGAAACACGCCAACTCACCAGTTTACACCAAACATTATAACCTTCCACCACAAATAAGCATTGTTATGCCTGGCATTTTCGACCTCGCATTCAAGAAGCAGGAGACGCGTGGGGAGGGCAAGCCCACACCGCCGCCTCCAAGCGAGAGCGAGCTTCTTTTGCGGCTTTGCAGGCTCATAATCGAGCGCTACCGCGACCACATAGAGGCTGAGGAGCAAAAATCCGTGCTTGACCTCCAGCGCCAGGTCAAGCCGTTTGACGAGCGCATCGCCAAAATACGCGATTCAATCACCGAGGGTTTCCACCCCTATGTTTATGACGAGCACTTCCTTTCAGCCGCAAAGGAGGCGTTTTCATTCGTCTCGGCGTTTGCGACCATGCACGCGCCCGTGCCCTTCTGGCTTTCGTTTGCCGAGATGGAGGAGCTGATGGCGGGCGAGGAGATAGACAAGTCAATATTGCTCTGCTCCATTCTCCGTTCGCTTGGGAGCGAGAACGCCAAGGTGTTTGTCACCGACAACCGCCGTTCCTACGTCCTCTTCCAGTTTTCTGGCAAAAGTTTCGTCGCCGACCATTCCGAGGCTGCAATTGCCGAAAAGCCAAGCGGAGCCGAGGCTCTCTCGCACCTTTCGGGGAAAATACTTTATTCTTTCAGCGACAAGGAGTACGATGATTTCCAAGAAGAGGCTTGAGGGATTGCCATGGCTTCGAAGGCAAGGCATGTTGATGGGAAGGTGATATTCGTGTGGATGGCCCCCACATTAGTAGGGCTTCTGACGCTTTGGCTCATAGGCTCGCTAATATACATAATCCTCCCGCAGGATTTCCAGCTTTTCAATCTTAGCAAGCTCGCCTTCCCGCTAGCTTTTTTTGCCGCAATCCTTATCTTCGCGGTTGCGCCGCTTTACTTCTGGATGCGCCTCACCTACGAAAATTTCACCTACGAGCTTATGGAAAACGACTTGGTCGTGCGCGAGGGCGTGCTGACGCGCAAGTCCTCGGTCATCCCTTACGCGAAGATACAGGACATCTCAAGCGAGCGCACGCTTTTCGAGCGCACACTCGGGCTTGCTACCGTCGAAATCGAGACTGCGGGGGTGCACCATTCCCGTTCAGACGTGGTCATACCCGGGGTTGCCAACAAGGATGAGCTCATATCGGAAATCCTCGCAATAGTGGAATCCAAAAAGCAAAAGGCCGCCTCGGAGCCTGACATGCCAACGCAGGAACAGCTTCTTGCCGGCATCCTGAAAGAGTTAAAAACGCTTTCCTCCAAATTCGACACCCTGGCGCACAGGAACATGCGAAGCGAGCCTGGCGCGGCGTTTGAAAGCGCGTTTGCCCCCTCCAAGAGGAAATGAGGCTCCGGGTTTTTGGTGATTTGATGGTCAACTTGAGCAAATTCGAGCTTGCAAGGATAATCGGAGCGCGCGCACTTCAGCTGTCATACGGCGCCCCGCCGCTTGTTGAAGTGGCGCCGGCCCAATCCTGCGTCGAGGTCGCGCGCCGCGAGCTTGAAGTCGGGATAATCCCGCTTGTCGTCCTGAGGCAGGCTTAGGTGCGCTTATGGGAAAAAGAACAGCCGGCTTAGCGCAAGCCCTCACTTCCCCTCTTCTGAAAAATCAAGAAGCTTTTTCTGCCTTCCTTCCTTGAGCGTGGACCATTTTGTCCTTAAGTAAGGCGCAAGCGCCGGGTATTCGGCTCGCCTGGCGACATAGTGCTGCGTGAGCGGGTCGGAGGTATAGCCGGAATTGAAGTCAATGCCAATCTCGCGCTTTATCTTCTCAATCTCGCGGTCGCGCGTGACTTTTGCGATTATGGAGGCTGCGCCTGTCACCACATAGGTGTCATCCGCCTTGTTCGCAGGGACCAGTTTCACCCGCGTCTTCAGGTATTTTTCAATCCGCCGCGCGAATTTCGACGGCACGTTGTCAGGCGAGTCTATGAAGGCGGTCGCGCCGGCAAGCGAGAGCGAGTCGAGAATGTGGGCGATTTTCATCGCCTCTATCTCGTTGAGGTTGTGTTTTTCCATGAGGAGGTTGAGCTCCTGCGCGCTCACCTTCGCAGTCATATATCGGCACAGTTTGGCGACTTTGGGGTAGAGCCTCTCGCGCTGCAGGGGCGTGAGCCTTTTGGAGTCCTTGACGCCAAGCTCCTTAAGCTTGTATTCCTCCATCGGGTTTATGGCGGCTGCGCAAATCACCATCGGGCCGATTATGCAGCCCCGCCCCGCCTCGTCAATTCCTACAATCACAAAATCCCCTACTCAACCTCTATATCCTTCACAGTTATTGAATCCGGACGCTTCGAATCCTTCATTTCCACGCTCGCCCCGGGAAACCTTTTTTGGAGCTCGGCGGCAATTCTTACCTTTGAGGCAGAAACCGACCTCCCAACTTCGAGGCGTATCCGGACGACCTTTTCCTTTCCTGCGGCGTTCCTCACAATGGTTTCAACTTGGTCGATAAGCGCCAGGCCTTCCGCCCCCGACACATCATCGCCTTCCTCTGCAATTGTGGTTTCCTCCCCGGTTTCGGCATCGGATGGCGCCCCTTCAGGCGAGGCCTCCTCAATCCCGCCATCATCTTCATCCTCCTCATCCATGGGAAAAATTCCCCGCCAAGCCTTATAAAACGAATGAGAATCGCGCAAGCCAGCCCTAGAATTCAGTGAGCCTCTTCTGGGAAAGCACCGCGCTTTTTTTCACATACTCTTTGAGGGGCACGGCAAGGCGGCGCGACAATTCAGCCATCGCTTCCTCTTTCGAAACGAACTTATCCGGCTTTCCAGCCATCGCGTGCCTCACATTCTCCCGGACTTCCCAAACCCCCACAGGCACCGCATAGCCGCTCCCGATTTCCCTAAAAACAATTGCCCGCGCCTGCCGCCTCATGCCGAAAAGGGCCTCGGCGACCGCGAGGCGCGCAGCATAGTAGCCCCCACCCTGCCTTTCCGCATAGTCGCTTCTCCCATGATATGGCTCGTGCTCCCGGGAGAAGTTCACCCTGCCGTCGTATTTCCATTCGCCCCATGAAGCGTGCGACACCGCCACGCCTTCCCTCCGCTGCCGCTTTCTCATCGTTTCCTCAAGCTCGGGTGTGAGAAGTGCCTCGAACTGCTCATATTCCCAGTTGCCTGGGAGAAGCAGGATTTCGAAATGGTTGTCAAGATAGGTGTTCGAATAGAGGCGGATTTCGCCAAGCCCGCGGCAGTCGCGCACAGATTCCATGAAACGCTTTGCCGCAATGTCGTCCGTCGCGGTAATCGCCCATTTTGTCGGCACGAGCTTGCGGTTCTCCTTTTTCCCAAGTATGCCTGAAGTAAGAAGCCTCGAGAGATAGTGCACATCAAAGCCAGAGAGGAGAAGCTCGCGAAGCGCGGTGTTGGCAAGTACGCTTTCGTTGTAAAACTGGTCCACCCTCTTTGGCACCGACGGGTTTTCGGCGACGAGGAAGCGTTCGATTGGCGCCGATGCCCCGATAGGGTGGGCAACTTCGTCAAGCTCGAGCGAGAATGTCGGCTTTTTGGAAAAGCGCGCCTCGGCATCGACAGGCCTTATGCTCATCACGGCTGCCTGCGCCTCCTCAAGCATCCGATTCGAAAGCGACCGCACGCTACCCCGCCTCATCCCCCGCACCATGCTTGCGCGGCTTTCGATTATCCCCTCAAGGCTCATGCCATACATTTTGGAAGGGTCGTCTTCAACAGGCTCGCTTGAGACCATGGGCCCCCAGTAGACATTCGGGTAAAAGTTGTGCCCCACAAACATCCCGGGCGGGGTTGGGCCGAAAATCTCCTGCTTTAATTGCGGCGCTATCCTCGCGCGTATCTCAATCGCCGCGTTGTGCGGGCACCACACCCTTCCCGACCGCCTGCAGCCATCGCACAACCTGTTCATTGCAAACCCCTTAGAAGGCCGCCCAGCCCCATAGCACGCCCCAGCCATTTCTTGCGAGACCGCCGCAAGCCCCGCAGCAACCCGGGCCTGCAGCACCCCAGCCATCCGAATCGCGCCTTGCGAGACCGCCTTAAATTCCGCACCTGCGGCTTTGCCAAGCAAGAGTTTTGGGGTGCGCAAGCGTTAAAAGCGGTTTGCGGCCTATCTGCCGGTTATGGAAAAGCCATCATTATTCCTTGTCGGCATCGGCATTTCAGACGAGCGGTCATTGACACTGGAAGGGGTTTTTGCGCTCAAGGAATGCGGGGCGGTGTTCGCCGAAAGCTACACCAACCTTCTTCCCCAAGGCACAATTCCGCGCATAGAATCCCTCATAGGGAAAAAAATCACCCGCCTCTCCCGCGAGCAGGTGGAAGGCGAGCGCAAGCTTCTCGCGTCAGCTGCGGAACGCCCGACCGCGCTTATTGTCGCAGGCGACCCGCTCATCGCGACCACACACGTTTCCCTCCTGCTCGAGGCTAAAAAACAAGGCATTGCCATACGGATAATCCACGCTTCATCAATATTATCTGCGGCAATTTGCGAATCCGGCCTGCAGGCTTACAAGTTCGGCAAAACAGCCACGCTTGCCTACTGGCGCAACAACTACAAGCCCCTCTCGGCTTACGACACGCTCGCAGAGAACCTCTCGCGCGGAGCGCACACCCTTCTCCTTCTTGACATCGATGAAAAGCTCGGCCCCATGAAGCCGTCGCAGGCGTCAAAGACGCTTCTTCTCATGGAGGAGAAGGCGAAGAAGGGCATACTGTCTGAAGAAACAAGGGTCGTGCTCCTGGCGGCGCTTGGAAGGGAAAACCAAAAAACAGCCTATCTTGCGCTGTCAGGGATTTCATCGGGGGAACATGACACTTCCATTCCGGCAGCCATCATAATCCCGGGCAAGCTGCATTTTGTCGAAGAGGAATTCCTGCAGTCGCTCTAATCAGCGTCAACGCGCGCCCCTGCATCTGCAAGCGTTATCCCGTGGCAGGCAAAGCCCGTTTCATCACGCACCTTCCCCACCAGTGCCCGCACGTTTCCTTTATTGCAAAGCACAAGAGCCGCGCCGCCCTCGCCGCCGGCGCCAGTGATTTTAGCTCCGAGCGCGCCGTTTTTTTTCGCTGCGGCAACCGCCCTTTCAATGCCTCTCGAAGACATGCCCCTTCCCAAAAGAAGCGCGTGGTTCTCATCCATCAGGCTTCCAAGCACAGCGGCGGAAGGTTTCTTAAGCCATTTTTCTGCCTTGAGCCAGAGGGGCGCATACTCGGCAAGCACGCGCTCGCGCGCGGCGTCGCCCGCCTCCTTCGGCGCGGAGCGTATGCCGAAGGATTTGCCGAACCTATCGACCATTTTTCCAGTCCCATCTCTCTTTCCAACATTCGTGTCGACAAGAAAAAGCGAGCAGCCTGGAGGAAACGCGAGTTTCAGGCGGGCAAAATCGAACCTGGGGGGTGAAAAGCCCCTCCGGAAAACAATGGTTCCGCCTTCGCAGACGGTTCGTGCGTCAATTCCGCTTGCCTTGCCGGAATGCGCAACAAAATCCCCCGCCTGTGCAGCGTCAAACAAAGCCGCGGCATCCGGTTTCCTTCCGCAAAGCCTTGCAATTCCGCAGGCAAACGCCGCGCAAAGGCTGGCGCTTGTGCCGACACCCTTAAGCTTCCATGCCGACAGGAATTCTGCGGTGCAGTCCGGCAGCTTCCGCCCGCCAGCTGCTTTCCTGGCGACCGCTTCGAATAACGCAAGCTCCACTGCCCCTGAAAACTTTCCCGAAGGCGAAATGGCGCCCTTGCCAAAAGGAGAGAACATCCCGATGCCTTCTTTCTGCGCGCCTTTTGAAAACGCAACGACATTCCTCGGCTCAATCGCAAGCGCGACTGCGGGCGCGCCGTAGACCGCATAGTGCTCGCCAAACAGTATGCACTTGCAAGGCGCCGATGAGGAAAACTCCATGCTTCAAATCCCGCGCTTCACTTTATAACCTTTCAACTCCACACGCAAATCATGGATATCGATGCAACCGGCCTAATAGCCCTTTCCTGCGCCGTCCTCGCGCTGCTTGTTTACATGATGTGGCGCTCGGCAACGGATGAAAGCTGGCAGAAATTCAGTTCTGGAGAAAAGGCCGAATGGAGAAAGAAGGAAGATGCGCACAAATAACCGGCAGAAACAGGCGCGTTTCATGAGAAAGGCAAAAACTCCTGGGAAAAAAGGCAATTGCGCTGCCAAAGCCCCCCAAGATGCGGGCAAAACCGGGTTTGCTGCCGAGGGGAAAAAACCCGGCTTTCTCAAAGCCGCATACAACGCGATACCGACCATTCCATTTTTTGACCGCACGGCGTCAGCAACAGTATACGCATCAATCCTAATTTTCATCGCATTCGTGGGGGTCACCCTGCTCACCATGCCGCCACTTGAATTTTCCGAGCAAATAATCGAAGCTGCGCTTCACAAGAACTCCCCCCTCCGCCTCGAGGCCGGCGAAACCTACGTCTATTCCGTGCAGGTCGAAAACGGGACCGCCGCCCTTTCATACAGGGTGGAAAAGAGGCCGGGCTGCGGCGGGCTTTTGGTATTGGAACTGCAGTCGGGCGCGTCAGAATGCGTCGACAGCCTGGGTAACGCCGCAGGGTCGGGCTCGAACCTGTCCCTTGGCAACAGCTCCTTCACGCTTTTCTCGCCTTGGATGCTTGCGGCGTCTGACGATTTCAGCTGGACGGCAAACACCACGCTTTCAGCAGGCTTCACCTCGGTCGAGCTTCCGCTTTACTTCCGCTCGAATGGCGCAAAAAGCGTTGCCGGGCGGCAGGCGTTCGACATAGAAATAGCCGCAGGCGGCCCGGGCACGGTGCCCCCCGAATACGCCCCACACGTGTTCGTCGACACAGAAAAGCGCATAGCCCTGGCGGTAAGCATTGGCAATTTGACGACACGCCTGGTTTCCGCGCCCTTCCAGCTCAACTGGAGCGACGGCTGAAGGAAGCTAACCCTTCCCGGTGCACGCCTTGACAAATGACAGAAACAGGGGAGATGGCCTCTCAAGCCGGCTTTTCAGCTCGGGGTGCGCCTGCGTGCCTATTCCGAACCCATCAGGCCACTCTACAATCTCCACGACGTTCCCGTCTGGCGAAGTGCCGGCAATCACAAGCCCGCCTTCCGAAAGTTTCTGCACAAAATCGTTGTTGACCTCGTAGCGATGGCGGTGCCTCTCCGAGATATTCTCGACTCCATAAGCGGCATACGATTTCGTTCCCCTCTTAAGTCGGCACTCCCACGCGCCAAGCCTCATGGTTGCGCCCTTGTCTGTTATCCCGCGCTGCCCTGGCAGGAAATCAATGACAGGGTATTTCGTCTTCGGGTCGATTTCGGCGGAGTTCGCGCCATCCATGCCGCACCTATGGCGCGCCCATTCCACAACCGCCATCTGCATGCCAAAGCACAGGCCCAAGAAAGGCATGCCGTTTTCGCGCGCGTGCCTTATGCACGCGATTTTCCCCTCGGTTCCACGGCTTCCAAAGCCCCCCGGCACAATAACGCCATCGCATCCGGAGAGAAGCTCTTTAGCACCCGCCTTGCCATCCTCGATATCCGAAGTCTCGACCCATTTGACCCTTATTCTGCAGGAATGGTGCGCCCCGGCATGCACGAGTGCCTCCTTTATGCTCACGTAGGCGTCCTTCACCGCGGTGTACTTCCCGGTTATCGCGACCGTGATTTCCTTCTTCGGATTCTTTATCCTTTCAACGAGCGCGCGCCATTCCTTGAGGTCTTCGTTTTTTTCCTCAATCCCTAGCTCGGAAAGGAGAATCCCCGTAATCCTCTGCTTCTCAAGTATCTGCGGAAGCTCATAGATAGTGTCGATTTGCGGGTCGTCGAAGACATGCTCGGGCGGCACGTTGCAGAACATCGATATTTTCTCACGGGCCTCCTTCGAGAGCGGCTCATCCTGCCTGCATACGATTACCGAAGGCTTTATGCCCATCGAGAGTATGAGCTTGTTCGCGTGCTGCGTGGGCTTGGTCTTGAGCTCGCCTTCCGAGAGGCTGTGCACATATGTGAGCTGGATGAAAAGCACCTGCTCCTCGTTTGCGAATTGTCTCATTGCCTCGAGGAAGTAGCCGTTCTCGAGGTCGCCGACCGTCCCTCCAACCTCGACAATCACAATGTCCGCATCCTGCTCCTCGCCCACCTTGCGCACCCAGCCCTTTATCTCGTCCGTGAGGTGCGGAACTATCTGCACGTCCCTCCCGAGGAAGCCCCCCTTTCGCTCCTTCTCGATTATGTTCCTGAAAAGCTTGCCGCCGGTGATGCTGTTCTTTCCCGAAAGGTCGATGTTCAAAAAGCGCTCGTAAGTTCCGAAATCCATGTCGCACTCGGTTCCGTCGTCAAGCACGAACACTTCACCATGCCTGTAAGGGTTCATGGTGCCGCAGTCGACGTTGAGATAACCGTCGAACTTTATCGGCGAGACCCGCAAGCCCTTGCTTTGGAGGAGCTTCGCGATTGAAGAAGACAGTATGCCCTTGCCAAGCCCCGACATAAGCGAGCCTAAGATTACAATATGGCGCCTTGTCTTGAGCCGCATGGAAATATTGCCACGCGCACATATTTATAGTTGATTTTTCTCCCCGAAGGAATTTTCACGCCGTAAAATCGGCGGGAAAAAACAAAAGCAGCCAGCCAAACCCAGCACCACACACAAAAATCCGGTGTCAAACAGTCGCCATTTTATAGGCTTGCATCCACACCAATGGCAGGACAAAGACTTGGCTATTTTTGGTTTCAGCCCTGGGCAATTTGCGCTTGTGGGCTGCGCGGAGGATTCCGCGAAGAAGCGCCAAGGCAAGGGTGAACATAATGGGATTTTCGAAAATGGGGCTCAACCCCGAGATTTACAAGGCGATAAGCGAGATGGGTTTTTCCAAGCCTACGCCCATCCAGGAGCAGGCGATACCGCTTCTTTTGCAGGGCGAGGACATCATAGGTCAGGCGCAAACAGGCACCGGAAAGACCGCAGCATTCGCAATCTGCATTCTCGAGAGGATTGCGGCAATGCCCACAATTGGCAGGCGCGCTGTCCGTGCGCTTGTGCTTGCGCCCACGCGCGAATTGGCTGTGCAAATAACGGGGGAGATACAAAAAATCGGCGCGCACCTTCCAGCGCGCACGCTTGCGGTTTACGGCGGGCAGGATATAGAGAAGCAGATTGCGCCATTGCACGCGGGGGTCGACATCGTTGTCGGCACGCCGGGAAGGCTTCTTGACCATATCGAGCGCGGCACGATTTCCCTCTCCAACGTCGAAGTGGTCGTCCTTGACGAGGGCGATCGGATGCTCGACATGGGCTTCATAGAGGACATTGAGAAAATCCTCCAGAAAACCCCTCCGCATCGGCAGACGCTTCTCTTTTCTGCAACAATGCCCCCGGAAATCGTGGAGCTTTCCAAGCGCTACCTCAAGACGCCGCAGACAATAAGCGTGAGCACGGACTCGCTTTCGGTGAAGAACATCAAGCAGTATTACATCGAGACTTCCAAGTTCGACAGGCTGAACATACTCCTTATGCTCCTCAAGCGCGAAAACCCGGGCCTTGCGCTCGTATTCACAAGGACGAAGATGGGTGCCGAGCGGCTCAACGGGATACTCTCCGACCGGGGATTCCATTCACTTGCGCTCCATGGCGACATGTCGCAGAACAAGCGCGACCGGTCGATGGAGGCGTTCCGCAAGCAGCACATCAACATCCTCGTGGCAACCGACTTGGCATCCAGGGGGCTTGACGTGACGGATGTTTCGCACGTGGTGAACTACGACCTCACCGACGACCCCTACACCTATCTCCACCGCATAGGGCGGACGGGCAGGATGGGCAAGGAAGGAAAGGCGTTTTCATTCGTACTCTTCGACCAGGTTTCGCTCATCAGCATAATCGAGAAGGTGACAGACAGCAAGATGGAGCAGCTGAAAGTCGAGTTCAGCCCAGGCGAGCTTCCGCCACGCGTGCGCCATTCATTCCAAGACCGCGAAGGCGGGCGCGACACGCATGGAAGAAGCGGCGGCTTCGCAGGGCGCGATTCGCATGGGCGAAGCTTTTCTTCCGGCGGCAGGAGCGGCCATGGCGGCTCTCATGGCGGAAGAGGAAGTTATGGCGGCTCGCGCGAAAGCGGACGGGGCGGAGACCGCGGAAGCTCGCGCGAAGGCGGGCATAGGGATGGAGGGCGCAGTTACGGCGGAGACCGTGGAAGCTCGCGTAGTGACAGGAGAGGCGGCTTCTCGCGCGGGCGAAGAAGGGGAGACGAGCGCCCAAGGCAGGGCAAGGAATACTCCTCGCGCGGCGGGCACTCGTATTTCGGCAGGCGCTCATGAAAGATTCCTAAAACAGCAGATTCCCGCCCGCAACACGTGCAAATAACCCGCATTCTCCTCAGCCCGCACGCCGGCAACCCCCGCATTTGCATTTCTTCCTCGTGCGACCGAACAAAAACAATTCTCCTTTTTAAAACAGCGAATCACCCCTCTAGCGGTGATTTTGATGGAACTGAAGATTGGCGCACTGGCGTTTACCCTGTTTTTGCTCACCACCGCGCTTATTGCGCAGGAAGGGGCAACAGGATTCTATCCGCATTTCAAATACACAGCCGGGATATCCTCCTCGCAAGACGCGGTTGTAACCGGCAGCAGGGTCGTTGCGTTCGGCGAGATTTATCGCGCCAAATCAGAAAACCGCGATTCTGGAACAGAGGATTTCAAAGTGGTCATGAGCCTCATCGGCCCAAACGAAGACCTTGGACTGGCAACTTCCCCGAACGAACATGCGGGGGATGAACAGGTGCGCTTTATCTCGTTAAACCCGGGCGAGAGCGAGAAGCTTGAGATGAAGTTCGCCGCAAAAGAGGCCGGGCAAAATACCTTGCGCATACTTCTTTACAGGCTTTACTCTGCGCAGGGGTGCGTTTCTTCCGAGCGCGACGAATGCACAAAAACAAAGCAAGAGCTGGTCACCTGGGGGGTGGCGTATGTGCGGGTCCACCCCGCGGCCGAGCCCATAGAGCCGATAGTCGCCCCAACACTCAAATTCGCATCCGGCTGGAACATGGTTTCAGTTCCTACGCACACCAAGGTATCCATGGCAGAAATAGCCAGCGCATGCGGCACAAGGGACCACGCGTGGCGTCATGTGCCTGGAAAAGGCTATGAGAGGTCAACGGCTCTTGAGCCGGGGGTCGGCTACTGGGTGAAGGCGGCTCGCGACTGCGCATATGGGATGAAGCAAGGCTTGCGCGAGGCAAAGCCGGAATTCTCGCGGAAGCTCTCAGCAGGCTGGAACATGGTCGCAGGACCGCTTTCGGCGCTTGGCATGGATGGCAATGCGGGCGATTGCAAGATTGAGTCAGGACCTTGGCATTACTCATCTTCAGCTTACAGCTACGCAGGTACGATTGAGCCAGGCAGGGCGTATTGGGTGAAGGTCTCGTCAGCATGCACGCTTGGCGGAAACGAAGTGCCGCCATCGCCGCCGTCCTAAGTGATAAAATGAACCGCACACTGACTTTGGCAATTGTGGCACTCGTGCTTTGCTTGTTTGTTTTTGGCTGCTTTTCTGCACTTGAGAAGCCGCTTGACCCAAGGAGAGGCGAGCCGCCGCCAGCCCCTCCGCAGGACGACGATTCGCTCCAGCAGCCTTTAGCCCCAATCGGCAGCCCGGATGATGTGCCTCCGGCTCTGCCCGAATGAAAAAAAAGAAGGAACTATCTCATCCGCACGCCCCGGGCGGCCATTGGAACCACCAGTCTCCTGGCGTCGAAGGTGCCAGTGGAGGGTTGGCTGCGCGCTCATTAATTTCTTTCTTGAGCTCGTTTACCCCGCCAACAATTTCCCCAGGTTCAACAAGCTCCCTGCCAAGGAGCGCAGAGGAAATTTCCCCAAGCCAGTCGCGAAGCTGGCTGTTTTCAGACAATTTTTTCTCAACCGCCTTGTCGGTGTCGTTGAAGAAAACGTAGTCCGAATAGGCAATTTTCCTCTCAAGCGGGCGCGTATACCAGAAAATGTTGTATTCTGCCCCGAGGAGAGACCGTATCAGGCTGTCAAACGCGGTTTCCGAAGTAGGTCCGAGCTTTGCGGCAACCCCGTATGCATCGTAGAGGTACTTCGCCTCCCCGAGCACCAGCGGCGTGTACCATTTCTGGTATTCTTGGTTGTAGCGGCTGTATTGCGCGCACTTGCCGAACCTGAACGGTTCCCCTTCCTCTTTAATTTCGGCTACGAAGTCAATCGCTTCCTGAAGGCGCTTTGCATAGGCGTCGTTGTCGCGCCACAAATCCCTCGCAGAGAGGACCTGACAGGCCCCGTTGGGGAGAAGCGAGGCAACCGCCCTCAAGTAGCGGTTCCTTATGCCTTCGGCTTCTTTCACAAGCCGGGAAACCCCATTGCCATCTTCAAGCTCAAAGCAAAGGGCGTCAACCAGCATCTTCGCCGCGTTTTTCGAGTACACCTCAACAGGCATTCGCCCCATCGCATTCACGGTCCAGTAGAATGATGCGTCAAGCACCAGAAACTGGAAAAGCGGCTCAGCTTTCTGCACCCTCGCCCCCCAAGCAAAGAAGTCGAGCATGTCGAACCTCTCTCCAAATTGCGGGAGAAGCGGGTTGTAGCTGACGCCCTTGTATGTCCTTGGCAGGATGCTTCTGTCAGGTGCGAAAGCCGCAGCAGCCATTTCAAGGTCGGTTTTCGGCTTGCGACAGCCGGATTCCTCACATAACATGTAATTGAAGAAGGACCTGACCGTCGGGCAGAAAACTTCCTGCGAAGTGTTGTTCCTTTGGAACACCGCCTTTGAGGCCATTACGATCCGTTCTGCCCCTTCCGGGCCCAGCTTCGCCCTGTTCATGGCAGAAAGGACGTAGTTTTCCGGGGTGCCTTTCCTGCTATTCCCGATGAAGACCAGACTGCCTTATCTCCGTCCCTTCGCACATTCTTCCGCCGCCAACGGTCTGAACCAGTTGGCGCGCGGTTTCCGTCCCTATCCTGTTTTTCATCCCCATTTTCCCACCTCAATTTTGTTTTTCTTTTTTATTTTTCCAATCACTTGGCATACGCTTGAACTTAGGTTTGACTAGTGGCATACGTATGACCTAGATTCACCGATTTCGCCGCGCCTCCTCTTTCTTAAAAGCAAGATACCAATTCCGGCAGCGATCAATCACCTCGCCAATCTGTGCCTCAACCGTTTTGTCTCCAAAACCCGGAAGGCTTTTTTCAATAAGCTCGATTCCGTCTAGAAAACGTTTGCGAGTCGCATCAAGACACGCAACCACAATGGCGCAAGCCCCAATCCCGATCCCAAACGCTATTGCAAACCCAGATGCCATTCTGCAAATTTCACTACTCGTACTGGGTATTATCAGTGCGATTAACGTGGATACAAGCGAAAAAATGCTAAAATTCAAAGTATCCCGCCCGGATAGGTCCCAGCCTTCTTTCGCACAACCCAATAGGCCGCTATCCCTGAGTGTCAGCGCAGCCTCAATTTCCTCGGGCTTGTTTTGGAGCTTGCGCTTTGCGTTGTATCTAAACCGCTCCGCCACTGCCTCAATGGCAATATCTGGTTCCTTCTCCAAAAGGTAATTTCTAAAGGTCGTCGCCCCTCTTTTCTGGCGGCTGAGCCGTATGAATTTGCCAGAAACAGGTGACAATGCTTCATCTGATTTTCCTTCGGTAGTGAAGCCGACCCCTTCCGTTCCCTCCATTCTTCATCCCCATTTTCCCACCTCAATTTTGTTTTTCTTGTTCTTTCACATAAGCTCCATTTCTGGAGTATGCGCGCGATTCCGTTCCTTCCGGCGCTTTCGCTAGCCTGATTCTCATTGCGCCGCCCTTGACAGCGCCAAGGCTAAGGAGGATTTTCCCATTCTTCCCGATTCCAAGCAGTTGGCGCACTTCGAGAGGGAGAACTAGCCTTGACTTTGAATCAAGCCGGATGAAGCAAAGCCCTCATGAAGAGAGCACCTTTTTTCCCTCATTTTTACACCAACGCTTGTTCTATTTTTCCCACTATTTAATACTATCCACTTAGAGAAGAAAAAATGCGCGTTTTGCGGCGGTAGTTTTGCAAAGCAAAACTGCGCCCCTTCGAGCCAGGGCTCGAAGAGGGCGGCAAAACGTGTTTCCTTTTTCTGAGGAAAAAGAAAGAGCGCTCCCAACGGGATTTTCACATGCTCCCCACAATGGAGGAAGCAGGGAAACCCGCCATCTGTCTTGCAGGTGGGTTTTCCTTTTGAACCCGTGTTACAGGCTTTCTTCAAACCAAATGGCTTGTGAAAGGCCCGCGTCCTTACCGGGCTAGACTATGGGAGCCTGAAATCTGGTTTTCCCCCAAGTGGTTAAAAAACTGCGCCCCTCGCAAGGGATAAAAACACCATGCGAATACTTTCTTGCGGAGATTGGATGGAATTTGAAATAGGCGCGCTTGTGACCGCGTTCATTGCGCTTTTCATCGTGATGGACCCCTTCTCATCGGTCCCTGTCTTTATTTCGCTTACAAAGAGTTTCTCTCCAGAAAAAAAGCAGGAAGCCGCGCGAATCGCAGGGATGGTCGCCGCAGGCGTGCTCGTCGGCTTCCTCCTCCTGGGCCCCCTCGCGCTTTCAATACTCGGAATAAGGATGGCAAGTTTCGAGATAGCTGGCGGCATACTGATGCTCCTAATATCGCTTTCATTCGCGCTTGGCATCGATTTTGGCAAAAAGGAGGACGCATCGGTCGAGGCGGTGATAATAGGCGTCCCTCTCCTCTCTGGGCCCGGAGCCGTGCTTACTGCGATGCTTCTTTCGGAATCGGTCGGGTTTGCAAATGCGCTTGCGGCTGGCATCCTGACCTGCCTTGCGAGCTACGTAATACTTCTTGCTTCATCGTCCATTTACCGTTTCATCGGGAAGAACGGCCTTGAGATACTCTCGCGCGTGATGGGCGTGCTTCTTGCCGCTTTCGCTGTCGAGTACATACGGCGGGGCATGGGCCTCTGATTCCCATCCGGCAACCGAATCCAGCCCCAGGATTCCATTTCTGCTTTCGAAGAGGGTTGCATCTCACGTGCCGCAAGCCATGCGGAGCAAGTTCCGCAATCCTGGTCCAAAACCCATCACAGCAACTAGGATGAGCACGAAGGCTTTGTCCTTATGCGGGACATCCTCCTTCGAGAGGAGATAGACTATCGCGCCAGCAAGCGCAGCCTTGAGAAGAAAAAAGAGGAAAAAGCCAAGCGGGGTCGCCTCGCCGATTCCAGCGGAAAGGACATGCTGCTCAAAATAGCCCTTGCCGCTCTCCAAGGAGAAGATGTCAATAACGACAAACGTCGCAGCCCCGTCAAGCGCCTGCCCGGCGATGGCGAGCTTTTCATGCATGCCCAGTTTCAAGCCGGCTCTCGAGAGGATGAAATACACGGCAAGCGAACCGGCTGCGGTAATCGCAAGCGCCAGCGCGGCGTAGTATGGGTGCGCTACGAATGGCAGGAGCAGCAGCAGGCATGGGAGCGCGAGTGAGAAACCGGCGATGGCGACAAACCACCTCATGCCAAGTGCCCTGCCGGTTGCGAACGAGAGGAGGAAGAATATCGCAGTCAGGATATAGATTCCCGGGGTGACGGTGAGCAGGGAGTAGTGGAAAATGCCGGTTGCGTCGACTGCCCCGTAAACGCCGCCAATCGCGCCCCCCTGCGCCGCCATCGCGGAAAGCAGGCCGGAATCCGTCAGGTCGGTAACCGTCCGGCAGCCAGCGCCGAAAATTACGAATGCCGCAACGCCAGCAAGGAATTCCTTCGAGGCAAACTCGACATGCCGCGCTTTCATCAGCCGCCAAATCACATATACTGCCGCAAGCGCGATTCCAGCATAAACAAGGGTGTTCGTGAGATTGTAGCCCGTCCGGTCGAAAATCGGGTTTATGAAATATTCCGAAAAGAAATCAGCCATCGCACATCTTCCTTTCAAAAAGGTTAAATTGCTTGGCTGCGCCCATCCCACTGGTGGTGGCATGGTTGACGCGATAGCTGCATTCAAGGAGGCGTTCTCATCTTACATGAAGAACCTCAAGGGCTATCTTCTCTATTCCCTAATCGTTTCAGCGATTTCTTTCCTCATGGCTTTCGTATTGGCCGTGCTTACTGCGACCATCGGCGTGCTCGCCATCGGGGGGGTCTACCAGGCGATAACATCCGGCACGTTCTCCATCGGCACGGCAGCAATAATTTTCACCCTCCTCATCACAGCCCTTTCCTTTTTCTTATTTGCCTGGGTGGCGGCAGGTCTCCACGGGGCGTATATAGACACGATAAATGGCTTCCTCTCGGGAAGGAAGCAGACAGTTGGCAACCTTCTCTCATCCGTGCCCCGTTTCGCAACGCCGGTTTTCCTGACGGCGTTCATCATTTCCGCCATAGTCGGAGTGCCGCTTGTGCTTCTGTTTTTTGCAGCGACCCTGATGGACAACGAAGCTGCGAAATACGGGCTTCTTTTCGTGGCGCTTATCATCGCATCCTTTATGGCGTTCTTTTTCGCATTCGCAGTGCCCGCCGTGGTTATCGACAGGAAATCGCCTCTCCAGGCGGTATCATCATCTGTCAGCAAGGCCGTGAGGAACATCTTCCCCCTGGCGGTGTTCTTCATCTGCACGATTCCGCTTTCACTCGGGAACATAATCCCGCCTGTCAACTTCATTTACGCACCGTTGTTCTACATGCCGTTCACCCTTGCCACGCTTATCGTCATTTACAGGAGGGCGAAATAGCCACAATTTAAAGCTTATTTGGCAAGAAGAAGGCAAGGCGGGCCCGTAGCTCAGCTGGTTAGAGCGGCATTGCCCCACTCGACGAGGGGGGCGACGCACGTCTTATATGACACGCTCTTGCAAAAGTGTCTAGGACAGCTGTAGGTCACGAGTTCGATGCCGGAACCCGAGAAAAATTTCCGGAATGCGGGTTCCTATCATCCCCTCTGGAAGTCTTTCCTGGGGCGACGGGCGGACAAATCTCGTCGGGCCCATTTTTTTTTCCGTATCTGCCCGACTTCGCAGCCTGCGGGCTGCGTCTGCCCAACGCCAGCGTTGAGCATCTCGTCGGGCCCATTTTTTTTACAGAAAAATGCCCCGTCGACCCATGCGAGAGTCGACTACCCATTTTCACCGCAATAGGCGGCTTGGTGCGTCTTGTTTATTAAGGCGGAATCTCATTCTTCTTTTATGGCGGAAAAGAAGGGCGGCGCGCTTCGGGAAATCGTGGCCGAGCGGATAGGCATCCTCCTCTCACTTTCACAATCCATGCTCCGCAAAGGGGACGAAAAGCGCGCCAAGCGCTATGTCTACTTGGCGCGCAAGCTATCAACACGCTACAACTGCCGGTTTTCCCCGCGCCAAAGGCTCCTGTTCTGCAAGTCCTGCGGCATGCCCTCGGTCCCTGGGAAAAACACAACTGTCCGGCTTCGGAAAAGGCAGCGTGCGGCGGAATACTTGTGCCCGTGCGGGGCAGCGCGCAAAATAAGCTACAATAAGAAGCAGGCATAACCCGCGCTTTCAGGCGTTGGGCGAAGCATAGGGTTTTATATACCCTTATCGTCTTATTAGGCGGCGAATTCTAGTCGTTAGCTTCGGGTTCGCAATCAAAACAAGCATATTTGCAATGCTTTAGGGGTGTATGGATGGTTACGGTTTACGACGTGACTCCGAACAAGCTGGTGTCAAGGGTGGCTGAAAAGCTGCAAGGCATGGGAATCGCCGCGCCAAAATGGATCGGCACGGTCAAATCCGGCTCTCACAACGAGAGGCTGCCGCAGCAGAAGAACTTCTGGTACATCCGGATGGCGTCCATACTCCGCAATGCATATGTGCACGGTAATGTCGGGGTCGGGAAGCTCCGCTCCCACTACGGGGGAAAGAAGGCGCGAGGAGTGCGCCCGGAGAAGAAGCGCAAGGCAGGCGGCTCGATAATCAGGAAGGGCATGCAGGCGCTCGAGAAGGCAGGCCTTATGGTCAAAAGGAAAAAAGGCAGGGAAATCTCGGCTTCGGGAAAGAAGCTTCTTGACTCTTGCGCCAAGGAGGCGTCGTCCCAGTGATGGTGATGGAAGAGGAAGCTTCTGCTACCGAGAACCTGCGGCAAAAAAAACTGCAGCAGCTCCAGCTTGAAATGCAGAAAAAGGAGATATTGCGGCGCATGCTTGATGATGGCGCGTATTCGCGCATGATGAATGTGCGCATGTCGAGCCCCGAGCTTTATGACAAGGTCGTAAGCTCGCTTGCGTATCTTGCGCAATCGGGCAAAATCCGCTCGAAGCTCTCGGACGAGCAGGTCCGCGCGCTTCTCGTGCAGATGACTGCGAAACCGGAAACGAAAATAGAGTTCCGCTCGAAATAAGCGGGCGGCGTTGGCCCGGGATGCATGCGAAAATGATGTTCGGTTGCCGATGAAAAAGTTCTGCCCACGTTGGCGGGAAGTAGCGCGTTGTCGCGGGTGCAACGGGTTGCGCCTGTGGCGAAGCGGGAAGTGATGTAAATGTTCCATCCAGGAAAAGTGATTGCAATCCTTTCCCCGAAAGACAAGGGGATAGCCTCCTCCGACGCTTCGGTGCAGGCGACCATGCGCATGTGGGACGAGAACGTTCTCACGATGGAAGTCGCAGGAAAGCTTGTCGGGAAAATCGCGGTCGGCGACATAGTGCTTGCCGACTACCGCCCGCAAAAAGGGCTCTCCGTCCCGGTGCCGAGGAACACAATAGTCAAGATACTCAAGGGCAGGCAGGCTGACGCGATGTGGCGCGAGTACCGCGAGGTCAACGAGCGCCGCAGGAAGCACGACACTCGCGAGAAGGACGCCTCGCAAAGCTACATAGGGTGAAATCATGAGCAAGATAAAATCAGCAAGGAAAAAGGCAACGCTTGGCAAGATGATGAAGAGGAACCGGCGCATACCGCTTTTCGTCATCGCAAAGACCAACCGCCGCGTGGTGCAGAACCGCGAGCGTCGCAGCTGGCGCACGCAGAAGCTCAAGATGCGCTCGCAGAAGCGAAACAGGCTCAATTAGTTTTACGGGGGAGAGAAAATGGCGAACCTTGAAAGGATTTACACCATCCCGCTTCGGGAGGCATTCGAGCACAACCGGTCCACGCGGGCAAAGCGCGCGGTTAAGGTCGTGCGCGAGTTCGCGCTACGCCACATGAAGGCGGAAACCGTGAAGGTTTCAGAGGGCGTCAACAGCCTTATTCTCCGCGACGGGATACAAAAGCCGCCCCGCAGGATAAAGGTGAGGATAGTGAAGGATGATGCGGGTGTTGCCAAAATCTGGCTTATTGGCGAGCAGGAGAAAATCGCCGCGCAAAACGAGAAGAAAAAACAGGAAGAGGAGGCGAAAAAGAAAGCTGCCGAGGCAAAGAAGGAAGCAAAGCCGGCAATCCAAGCGCAAAAGCCCGCCACACAAACAAATCAGCCGGCAAATAAAATCGCGCAGCCCGCAGAGGCAAAGCCAGCAACGCAAACGGCAAACCCGCCCGCGAGCAAGCCCGCAGCTTCCACGGGCGCGGCGCAACCGGCAAAACCGGCGCAGTCAGCCTCCCCAAAGCCGGCTTCAGCCAAGCCGGCAGAGGCTAAGAAGTAATCCGTTCTCTTTCCGCCAAAAGGGGCAAGTTATGCCTGTTTCAAAAGCCAGCAATTTCGGGAACCCGCACATAGGGCTTTTTGCCAAGGCTTCAGACGGGCTCGTAGTGGCTGACGCCTCGTGTTCCCCGAAATTCATCAAGTCTCTCTCGGTTCTCGGCTGCGAGGTTGCCGCCCCGTCGTTCGGCGGGGTTGGCGGGCTTGCCGGCCTGTTCTGCGCGCTCAACTCGAACGGCATAATCCTGCCCTCGTTCGTTGAGAAAAGCGAGATTGCATCCTTCAAGAAGCTCGGGCTGAACGCAATAACGATGCCGGGCAGGTTCTCGGCAACTGGCAACAACATCGCAGCAAATGATTTTGGCGCAATTGCAAACCCCGAGCTTTCCGCCCAGGATACGAAAAGGATTTCGGATTGCCTCGGGGTGGAAGTTGTGCGAAGGTCGGTCGCAGGCTACCTGACGCCGGGCTCATGCCTTTTGGCGACCAACAAGGGCTTCCTTGCCCACAACCGCGCAGGCGAGGAAGAGTTAAAAGAGCTTCAGTCAATACTCCGTGTCGGAGGGGCGAACTGCACGCTCAACACAGGGACCGCGTTCGTCTCGATTTGTGCGGTTTCAAACTCGCACGCAGCTATCCTGGGCGAGTCAAGCACGGGCTTCGAGGTTGGAAGGGCGGCAGGAGCGCTCGGAATGGGATAGTGGTCTCATGGCAGAAATATCATACGACGAATTCTCGAAAATCGAGCTCAAGGTCGGGAGAATAACCGCCGCCGAGCCGATAGCCGGCGCAGACAAGCTCTACAGGCTTTCGGTCGACATGGGTGCAGGCGAGGTGCGCACGCTTGCCGCAGGAATTGCAAAGCACTACGCGGCGGAATCGCTTGTCGGGAAACAAATCGTCGTGGTGGCGAATCTTGCGCCACGCGCGCTTCGCGGCGTTCTTTCGCAGGGCATGCTCCTTGCGGCTGACTGTGCGGATGGCGGCATTTCGATACTCTCGCCCGACAAGCCCGTTCCAGAAGGAACATGTGTGCGGTGAGAAAAATAGCGCTAAACGGTGAGAAAATGGCAAAATTTTTAGTGACGGGGGTCGCGGGAGGCAGGAAATTCGAAAAACAGGTGGAGGCGCGCTCAGAGAAGCTCGCGCGCGAGTACACGCTTTCGCTTTTCGGCGCGAACGCAGGAATTAAAAGGTCGGCTATCAAGATAGATGCCGTCGAGAAGCTCTAGGGCCGATGCCCAGGGGGTGTTTGGGATGGCAAGCGTCGAAGAACTCAACAGGGTTGCCGGGCAGCTCCAGTTCCAGCAGGCTCGCGGCGAAGCCATCCGCCAGCAGATGGGGCAGATACAGGCATCGATCATCGAGATAAGCGGGGCGATGGAAACAATAGAGAACCTCGGCAAGGCGAAGGGCGATGCGCTCGTGCCAATAGGCGCGGGCGCCTACATTTCCTGCCCGAAGCCGAACGCCGAGCGCGTGGTCATAAACGCGGGCGCCAGCGTGCTTGTCCAGAAAAAACCCGAAGAGGCGGTCAAGCTGCTGAAAGACAGGCAAAAGAAGCTCACAGACGCTATCGCATCCCTCCAGAAGGAGATGTCGGCGGTCATTGAAGAAATCGAGGGGCTGACAAAGACGGCAAGCTCGTATGCCGCTGATGAGGAGAGGGCGAATGTTCGGGCTTCTAAAGAATAAGCTGTCGAATTTCATTGCCGGGCTTGTCGGCAAGGAAAAAGAGAAAGAGCCCTCTGTACCCACACAGGAAAAACCAACAGCGCAAGCCCAAAATGAGAAAAAGCCAGAACATTTTCCCGATCCAACCCTGGCGCATGCCCCAATGCCAGAAGAATCCGCGCAAACAAGGCAGAAACCGGCTCCGAAACCAGAGGCGGCAAAACCAGCTCCAAAGAAAGAGCATCCAAAACCATCGATCAAGCCAAGGCCGCCGCCGGAAATCCGAGAGCAAGAGCCCGCAAAACCCGAAGCAGGCGCGCAAGCCCAAAAGCCAAGGCAGCAAGTTTCGGTCCAGAATCAAGAACCAAACGAGCAAGAGCCCGCAAAACCCGAAGCAGGCGCGCAAGCCCAAAAGCCAAGGCAGCAAGTTTCGGTCCAGAATCAAGAACCAAACGAGCAAGAGCCCGGCAAACACATTCCAAAATCCGAACCAGACCCATTTTCCGGTTCCATCCAAGTTTCGAATGGCGGACAAAAGCAAGGGAAGAAATCATTTCTCGATGCGGTTGCCGGGATGCTCCCCCAAAAAAAAGGGGGAAATGATGAGGGGCCGGACCTCTCGCGCCTGGCGCGGCGCGCACAGTCCGAAGAGCGCAACGTCGCCCCGAGGATAGGCATCGGCACGGCGGTCAAATCCATCTTCTCAAACGAGATAACCATAGGCGAAGGCGACGTTTCAGGCATGCTTGAAGAGCTGGAGCTCTCTCTTCTCGAGGCGGATGTCGCTTACGAGGTTTCAACCGAGGTGACCGCGCAGCTCCGTGAAAAACTCATCGGGATGAGGGTGCCCAAGGGCGAGGCCGAACAGCGCATCAAGGATGCAGTGAAAGGAGTCCTTTCATCGATAATGGACAGCGGCAGGAAATTCGATTTTGTCGAGCGCGTAAGCGGCTTCAAAAGACCGGCAAAGGTGCTTTTCGTAGGCCCGAACGGGGCGGGCAAGACGACGACGATGGCGAAGGTGGCGCGCATGCTGATGGACGCCGGGCTCACAGTGGTTTTTTCGGCATCGGACACCTTCCGGGCCGCTGCCATAGAACAGGCAGAGGTGCATGCTGGCAGGCTCGGGGTGCGGGTGGTGAAAAGCAAATACGGGGCCGACCCTGCCTCGGTGGCATTCGACGCAATCAACTTCGCGCGAGCCAATTCAGTCGACGTCGTCCTCATAGATTCCGCGGGCAGGCAAGACACGAATGCGAACCTCTTGTCCGAGCTTAGGAAAATCGTTCGCATTGCCCAGCCCGACCTGAAGATATATATAGGCGAGAGCATAGGTGGCAACTCTGTGATAGGGCAGATACGCGCATTCAACGAGGCGATAGGGGTGGATGGCGCGATATTGACGAAAATAGACTGCGACGCAAAAGGCGGCACCGCAATTTCAATCGCGCACGCGACCGGCACACCGGTGATTTTCCTCGGGGTAGGGCAGGGCTATTCCGACCTCGTGCCATTCGACCCGGAAAAAATAGCGCAGGAGATAATGTCCTAGCCTTCTTCCTGCAAACCAATTTTAATGTTGCAAGCGAATATCAGAAAATGGCAGAAGCCGCGCTCCTGAGGAGAGAAATCGAAGATGAGGTGAAAACCTCGGAGGAAATCCAGTTGAAGGCAGGGGCGCTCCCGTTCCTTTCCCTAGTCACTTTCCAGCCGACGGGAAATCCGCTTGAAAAGACTTCAGAAGAGCAGCAGAGGCATTTCCTGGAGGCGCTTTCGCAGTCGGTTTTTGCCAGATGCCGCCAAACCCTTCCAGTCTCAGGATCCTCCAAAAGAGCCACCTGGCGCGGCACGCCACTTTGTCCAGATGCCGCTCAAGCCGCGAAAACCGTGCACCTAGAACGGAACCTCAACCTGGCGTATGGCGCGGCTGAGCGAAGAAGGGAGGAACTGCGCTTTGAAGGTGAATCGAGGGCAAGGCTTGCGGCAGGCATGCAACAAAAGGGGAACCTCAACCTGGCGTATGGCGCGGCTGAGCGAAGAAGGGAGGAACTGCGCTTTGAAGGTGAATCGAGGGCAAGGCTTGCGGCAGGTGCGCGGCAGTATCCGGCATCCTGGGCGGCTGACAGCGCAAAAGGTGCAGGGCAAGCCGAGGCGCAGACATTCCCAAACAGGCCGGGGGCAATACTGCCGCCAGGGTTCAAACAGCCACACGACCAGCTCCTATTCATGGTTGACGACTACGCGCGCGGGAATGCCCAAAAGGCAGGCGCGGTGCTTTTGGATTTCGCAGACAGGCTTTCG
>Ga0209835_1000295_pt1 | contig 33278 bp, 34 predicted proteins | sample LakKivwa52mmetaG_FD_184138 | JGI IMG/M metagenome (GOLD analysis project Ga0209835, IMG submission 184138) | Anoxic lake water microbial communities from Lake Kivu, Rwanda to study Microbial Dark Matter (Phase II) - Lake Kivu water 52m metaG... | ecosystem: Environmental > Aquatic > Freshwater >... | reverse complement strand
GAACAAATTCTTTAAACTACCGCGAAGCGGTTTCGTTCAATAAACCTGTAACCCAACCCAATATTTTTCAAATCAAAAAGGAGGGCTTTCATAAAGAGGATTATATTACTATTGCTGTTTATAAGTTTAATTTTTGCTTCCTTTGTTGACATTGCGATATCTTCAGAATCTGTAAAATTAATAACTGAAGACCAAAAACAGATTTATGACACCTATTATCCGCCACCTTCTGATAATGCTCCAGGAGTGATTTTCATTCCTGATGCCCGGTGCGATGGTATTTTATTTGGCGGCCGTTTTCCTTCAAATCTTAACAACGCAGGTTTTGCTGTTTTAGTTATGGATCTCAGGTACAAAGACCTCATTGCAAGGGCAAGGGGAAGGGAAGAACAAATTAAGCTTCTTCAAAGTCAGGATACATATGCTCCTGTCAATTATGATCTCAAAAGCGCGCTTGACTTCCTTACTGCCCAGAAAGGAGTGGACCCCGATCGGATTGCTTTGTTGGGAACAAGCTATGGTTCAAGAGTAGCTTTGCACTCAGGAGCAAAATACAAGGTGAAGGCTTTGGTTTTAGTTTCTCTCTCTGGCCAAGAAGCCCTTCCTGGAAAAGCGGTTCGGGAGCTCTTGGAGGAATATGGGGGTAAACCCATTCTCTTTATGACCTCGGAAAAGGATTGGGGAGGAAATTATAAGGCTGCTGAGCACAATAAACTTTATTTTGGCTGGGCAAAAGGAAAAAAAGAATTAAAGATTTGGCCGGGTTCTGACCATGGAATTGACATACTTGATGTTAGGGATGCTTCTGACTTCGCCATTAAGTGGCTGAAGGAGAATCTTTAGAAATGTAGGATTTCATTTATGAAGAAGAGATAACCCAGAAGGGGTGAATGAGATGGGAAAGAAAAGCCTTTGGTTTTATCTGATTCTATTTTTTACCATCGTATCATTATTTGGATGTGCGATGCGTCCACCCGTAAAAAACCTTCAAATAACAACATCGAATTTACCCCCGAGACATCTTGTTGAGAACGTTCCCACCTATCGTCAGCCTTATATGGATTGCGGGCCCACTTCCCTCCGGATGGTATTGAATTTCTATGGAATGAATTCATCTCAAGAAGAGGTTGGCAGAGCAAGAAGGGGAAGGGGAACCATCGTCTCCGATATGGAATCCTATCCGAGAGGTCAAGGGTTTGAAGTCTATACCTTCTGCGACTGGAGAAAGGACGAGACAAAATATTTACTTGCTCAGGGGTATCCATTGGTGGTTTTAGGGGTACCCCCTCCAGAGTGGTATAAGACTGGAAGATATTCGGGCGAGGGACACTATGTGGTGGCAGTGGGATACGATGATCAAAAAAAGATATTTATTATTCATGACCCAAGCCCTGGCAGAAAAATTGAGATTTCTTATGAGGTTTTTAAAGATTTTCATCGTTCTCATCCAACCCATGGCAATTATGTGCTCTGTATTTATCCAAAAAGAAAATAAAAATGTTTGACCCTGATTCCTGTTGGAAAAATTTAAAATTAGAGTAGAAAAAAGCTACGATTACTTTAATTACTTGGGCCAAAGAAATATTGATTCGAAACAGGAGGGGTGGATATGAATCGGTTTAGATATTGTGGCATCAGCCTATTGGCCATTTTTCTATTCATAACCATCGCTTTTCCACAGGAAACCCAAACCGGTGAACAAATTTGGATACCAATCAAAGTATCTTCCTTTTTGGGTGGGAAAAAAGAATTGAAACTCGAAGCCACGCTCTACAAACCCGAAGGACATGGGCCTTTTCCTCTCCTTATCTTCAATCATGGGTCAACCGGCCCTGGGAAAACCCCTGCTAAGCAGACATTGCGATGGGAATCATTTGGAAAGCTTTTTACTCAATGGGGATTTGTCGTGCTTGCTCCTATGCGGCGTGGCCGTGGGCAATCTGAGGGGGAATATGAAGAGCCTTACTGGTGCAGTGATGTTGAAGTTGATCGAGGCATTAAAAATGCAACTCAAGATTTGGACGCTGTTTTTGCCTATGTGAAGTCTCTTCCTTACGTTGACTCCTCCCGTACCGTGCTCTCCGAAGTATCCAGGGGGGGGATTCTATCTGTTGTCTACGCGGCGGAACGTCCTGCCTCAGTAAAGGCTGTAATTAATTTTGTGGGCGGATGGATGGGCGAGGGTTGTACAAAATACATGTACGACCCCAATCTCAGGTATTTTAAAAGATCCGGAGCAGAGACAACTACTCCCATGCTTTTTTTATATGCAGATAATGATAGCTATTACTCGAAAGAAGCCATCAAGAGCTATGCGAGAGCCTTTGAAAAGGCTGGCGGTAAGATAACTTTCCGCCTTTATGAATTGGTGGGGGAAGATGGACATCATCTTTCACGTTATCGGAATGTCTGGCTGAAGGATATGGAGGATTTCTTGGAATCAGTCCATTTGTTATCAATTGAGCAGAAACCAAAGGCTGAATGATCTGATAAGGAGGATCGAACGAAAAGGGCAGGACTTTTAAAGATCAGAAAGTCTGATTATTCCTTTTGTTCCTTTCATTCTCTCAACGAATTTATAATCGGCTGTGATTAAGGGCTTCCCTTCTATTCTTGACAATGCAAGGAAGTAGGCATCGTAAACAGGAATATTAAATTTGAACCCAATGGTGATTGCATCTTCCATCACTTTTTTGTCCGCCCTTCTTACCTCCAACCCCATATCAAATACAGAATCCAGAGCCTCATTCACATCCTTTGCCGAAAAGTTGGGGTTATACCGGAGCGCATTGGCCAGTTCGTAAAACAATAATTCCGGAATGATGAAAAGTATGGATCGGTCGTGGTGGTTTTGTCTCAGCCGAAGAGAATGATCGAGGTCATTTTCTCCAAACCCGCTGAACCATTTAAGAACCACGGAGGTATCCAACACATATTCTTTCATGAATGTTTCTCTCTCCATTTCCTTAACTCAGAGACAGAGTCCCAATTGCCTGATTTCTTCCTCAACCTGTCCTGAACTTCGATAGCATGCCCAATTTTTTTCCTCTTGATCTCTTCTGCTTTTTGATATTGATAGTCTTTGATCAACCTTTGGGCCGCTTCCCTTAACAACCGGCTCCTGCTTTTCCCCTCCTCCCTTGCGATCCGGTCAATTTCTTCGATGATATCTTCTTTGAAAACAGTATTGATCCTCATCATTTTTATGCCTCCTTATTACACACTTCCTATGTGTAGGATAAATGATCTACTCTTTTTTGTCAACTTTTATTCGAGGCTGGTTACCGGCTCAGAGAAGATGAAAGAGAAGGTGGGGTGGGTTCCAGGATATCCAGATCTGGAGACGATCACTGAGACAGCCTGGAGATGGCACCGTAATCATACTGAGGGTTATGGCGATGTGAGGTAAACCCCGTTAGAAATTCCAGCGGGGCATCATTTCTAACGGGGTAAAAGCGGATTGATATTTCTTTGACCTCAGAGAGGAGTTAAATTTAATATTTTTCGGGCCTCCTCGGGAGCTGCTACTTCTCTTCCAAACTCCTTTGAAATCCTCACTATCCTCTCGACCAACTCCGCATTGGTCTTTGCCAGCACTCCCCTGGAGTAGTAGAGATTGTCCTCCAGTCCAACCCGGACATGGCCGCCCATGGTCATGGCGATCATTGCCATGGGAAGCTGGCCGACTCCGGTTCCGATGACCGACCACGTGGAGCCTGCGGGGATAATTTCTGAAAGATGGAGAATGGATTTTACCGTAGCAGACATCCCTCCGATGACTCCCAACACAAATTGAAAGTGGAGCGGAGGTTTTAGAAGGCCCTTTTCCAGATACCGAATGCAGGTTTCAACCATTCCAGCCTCAAATACCTCCAGCTCAGGCTTAATTCCCTTGGCCAGTGTCTCTTTGGCCAAAAGTTCCAAAAACTCCGGAGGATTGAGAAAGACATTCTCCCTCATATTGACAGAGCCTGCGTCAAAAGAGACCAGTTCCGGTTGGAGCGCCAATGGAATAAGCCTCTCTCGAAATTCGAAATTTCTTCCCGGAATGCCGCTCGTGGTCAAACAGAGGATGGCGTCGGTCTCACTCCGAATCCGATCCACCACCTCCTTAAAAATGGCATAATCCTGGGTTCCCAACCCGGTCTTGGGATCTCTGACATGGATATGGAGGATTGATGCTCCTGCCCTCCACGCCTCAATGCCAGACCGGGCAATCTCCTCGGGCAAAATGGGGATATACGGCGTCTGCTGTCTTGTGATTCGCGATCCTGTAATGCCAACCGTAATGATCAATTTTTCCATTCGACCAGTCCTATTTTTTCAATCCGGATTCTAAAATTTGATGAAAGGTTCTCTTCAGTATCTCAATGATCTCATCGATCTGGTTCTCTTCGATGATTAGCGGCGGGCCTATCATCACCATGTCGCCATTCACTCCATCCACAAAACCAGTACCTGGGTAGAGGACGAGACCGTTCTCAAAGGCAGAATCGATCACTTTCTCCGTAAATCTTTCCGTTCTCGGAAATGGCCCCTTTGTTTTCTGGTTTTTAACAAATTCGACAGCCGTCATCAACCCTTTTCCCCTCACATCGCCCACAAAAGGAAAATCTTTCAACTCCTCTAACCTCTTCAAGAGATAGTCGCCCTTCCGGGGACATTGCTCGATCAACTTTCTCTCCTCGATGAACCGGAGCACGGCCAGGCCAACTGCGCAAGCGACCGGATGGTGCGAAAAAGTATGGCCATGGACAAATCCGCCTGTCTTCTCCTTCAATCGATCCACAGCCTTGCCCCGCGTGATCATCGCTGAGAGAGGAAAATACCCTCCGCTCATCCCTTTTCCAAGGACCATGATATCAGGAGTAAGATTCCAGTGCTCAATAGCAAACCATCTCCCTGTCCTGCCCATTCCGGTCATCACCTCGTCATCGATCAGGAGGATTCCGAATCGGTCACAGATCTTCCTGATCAGCGAAAGATATCCGTCCGGAGGGACAAGGGCTCCGATCGTTGCACCTCCGACAGGCTCGAGGATGACCGCTGAGATCGTCTCAGCCCCCTCCATCTGAATGAGAGTTTCAAGCGCCTTTGCGCACTCGAGTTCACATTGGGGATAGGAAAGGTTGAAGGGGCACCGGTAACAGTAAGGCGGCGAGAAATGCGGAAAGTCGATCAGAAGCGGGAGATAGGGCTTTCTCATCCCGATGCGGCCGGTCAGGGAGAGGGCTCCGAGAGTGTTTCCGTGGTAACTGTGCCACCTTGCAACGACACGCCATCTCTGTGCCTGCCCTGAATCCAAGAAATATTGTCTTGCGAATTTGATGGCCGCCTCAATTGATTCGGAGCCTCCGGAGAGAAAGTAGATTTTCTCCAATCCTTCCGGCAGGATTTTCCCGAGCGCCTCTGCATATTCCTCAATCGAACCCGTGGTAAACTGGGTCCCATGGACATAGCCCACCTTGCCCATCTGCTCCATCATCTTCTGGAAGATTTCACTATGCCCATGCCCGATATTCACCACCAGAGCGCCGCCGGAGCCGTCAATATACCGCTTTCCCTTCTCATCATAAAGATAGATGCCTTCTCCACGGGTAGCCAGAGGATAGACTCGGCCTAATTTCCGGTAAAAAACATGTCCTTTGGGATAGGTGAACTCCATTTCGCACCTCGATGATCAATGAATTTCTTCAAATAGTTTGACATTTTTTAACCTTTCCCCATTTTCTTTTCAAGGAAAATTTAGGAGGGGCAGATTAAGTTGAACCTAAATTGAGCTATTTTTTCACCCTTCACAAGGGGGGGGAGGCCGAAAAGCCTTTTAGAGCGATCACCTTTGATGGGTTGAATCAACCATGGAGATAGTTCAATGATCACCTGTTTGGCGAAAGCTTATGGTCAATTGCCCAAACTTTCAACATATCGCATTCTAAAAGGGTTTGAGGCATCCCTGCCTCCCTTGTGAAATAGGGTGAATCGCTCAATTTAAGTTGAAGAAAAAGGAAATTCTTGTCGAACCAATCGTCAGGATTGTCGAATGAGAGGTGTGATTAATCTGTATTAGGCCTGTTGTGAAACTGGCGCAATCTGCGTTTCAAAACTTTTACATTTCTCTAACCTCTTAATATTTCCCAGAAATTGAAGCGATAGGGGATTACAAATCTAAAAGATCTGAGTGGATTGGCACGGTCGTTGCTTTATAAGAAAATAAAAATTCAAATGAAAGGAGGTGAATCGAATGAAAAAGAGTCTGATTGCATTGAGTTTAGTGGTCATCATGGTTTTGGGAGCCATTTCTGTTTATGCTTATGGCCCGGGTCATGGTCCTCGCGGGAAAGGCGGTCAAGGTGGTCCTTGCTGGGAATCTTCCGATTCCGGCAAGGCGGCTGCTTTAACGCCTGAGCAGAAGACGAAGTTTCAGGAATTGCGCCAGAAGTTTGTGGATGAGACAGCAAAGATTAGGGGTGCTCTTCTGACCAAAAAACTGGAGCTCCAATCCCTCTGGACCAATCCAAAGGCCGAAGCCAAGGCCATTGTCGATAAAGAGAAAGAGTTGAGAGATCTCCAAAACCAGATGAGGGATAAGGGCTTGCAGTTTAAATTGGAAGCTCGTCAATTCCTCACGCCTGAGCAGATTGCCGGGTTCAGGTCGGGATGCGGAATGGGTTCTGGGTTCGGTCCTGGCGCCGGCCGGGGACAGATGAGAGGCCGTGGAATGGGCCCTGGGCAGGGACAGTGTTTCTAATCTTGGTCACAGGCCAGACAATAAAAAGGGAAGGCGCAGGCCTTCCCTTTTTATTTTTGACCCATTCGGCTACACACGACTATCTTTTGAAATGAGTGTCATAGCCCCGCTCAGGGTCAAACCTGAGCCCTTCGGCCTGAAGCTCACTAGGCTTCAAACTGAAAGGTCGAAGGTTTGACATTTTCAATCTATTTCGATATGGTTAAAATAGGAGCAAGGCCGAAAGGAACGATTACCGAATGAAATTGAAGATAGCCGTCTTCTCTCTCGTTCTCATCTTCCTGCTTCCAATCTTCTCTCATGCTCAACCGATGGGAATGAGGCCCTGGAGAAAAGATGGACGGTGCGGAAGGGCATCAGACCTCCATCTCTCTCCGGAACAGGCAAAGGGACTCAACCTTCTACAACAAACCTATCTCCAGGAAACACAACTCCTTCGGGCTCAACTCGTCACCAAGCGGCTCGAATTCCGGGAACTCCTCATCAATCCCGCCATTAAAACAGAATCTATCCGGACCAAATATATCGAGATGGTTGAAACACAGTCCAACTTGGAGGAGAAGGCCATAGAATACATGGTGAAGATCCGGGGTTTACTCACATATGAACAGCTCAAATCCTGGTGCCCTGAGCAGGAGTTTCCTCTTTTTCAGCGAATGAGGCCCGGCCATGGCCCCATGGGGCCTATGAGCCCCAGGAGAACCTTACCCCCGGAAGAATAGGAAGGGATGCCGATTGTTCGGAAACAGCAACAGCAAGAGAATAAGCAGAAGCTTCTCGCCTGTCTATCTTGCGGTTTTCTCCGGAATCATTCTCATCATTCTGATCATTAACGGCTTCCTTGAAATCCACCGCACTCAAAAGGGATTCCATCTCCTCCTCGAAAGAGAGGCTACCGTCCTCATTCAGCACTTCGAGGGGAATATTCAGGAGGCCCTCGTCTCTATTCAATCCTCCCAGCATTTCTACGGCATGGAAGAACCGATTGCCGAATATCTTCTCGAAGCCCTTCACCGGGTAGACCAAATCGATAGTGAAAAACCTCTGAGCCCCTCCGGCTTCCAGTCGCTTATCCACCAGTATTCCATCGCCTCGATCGAGATTTATGATCCCAAGGGAAATCTTCTTCGCGCCTGGCCTGCCACTCCCTCTCTTAAGAAACGATCCTTTCTGATAGAGATCATCGAGAAGAAACGTTCGGTCGTCATCGACCTCTTTGAGAGGCCTCTGACCGAAGAAGAACTCTTTACGATCGCCATCGAGAGGAAGAAGGCCCCGGGGATCATCGCCCTCCAGCTCAACGGAGGACAGATGAAACACCTTCTCCGCCAGTTGTCGGTTCAGAGGGCCATCTCCGACATGGGACTCAGGGAGGGAATCCTCTTTGTCTCTGTTCAGGATGCGAATCTTCTCACCCTCGCCCATACGGATACGTCTCTCGTCGGGAAAACCGAAGAGGATTCTTTTTTAATAAGTACGCTTCAAAGCAAGAAACCGCTTGCACGACTCTACCGGCCCGCAAAAGGGGTAGAAGTCTTTGAGGTTGTAAAACCTTTTCCGATAAAGGATCAACCGGCAGGCCTGATCCGAATCGGGTACTCCTCCGGAGAGATCCGTCCCCTTCTCGGTCAGATTAAAAAGAGCGTTGCCCTTTCAGTCTTCTTCTTCCTCATCCTGGGAGTCTCTGCCACCACACTGATCTGGTTGAACCAGAACCGGCATCTCCGGAAGATTAAAGAGATGGAAGACCGGATCCGGCTGGCGGAGAGGCTCTCTTCCCTGGGCCATTTAGCCGCAGGCGTGGCCCATGAGATTCGCAACCCCCTCAATGCAATGGGCATGGGCCTCCAGAGGCTCAGGAGGGAATTTCTGCCCCAGGAGGAATCGAAAAGGGAGGAGTTCCTCTCCTTTGCGGATATCATCCTCAAAGAGGTCCGCAGGGTCAATGAGATCATTGAGCAGTTCCTGACGCTCTCCAGGCCCTTCGATCTCAAGCTGAGAGAGGGGTCCTTAGGAGACCTCCTCAAACATCTGGTTGCCCTCTTCCAGGAAGAGGCAAACTCCCAGGGAATTACCCTCCGCCTGGAAGCAGGGTTTGATCTCCCATCTCTCAGAATGGACGATGAGAAGTTGACACAGGCATTTATCAATATTATGAAGAATGGGATGCAGGCCATGGATCATGGCGGAACCCTCCTGATCGAAACCCATTTCCTAAAGGATCGTGTGGCAGTGGTCTTTTCGGATTCAGGCTCCGGCATTCCTGAAGACCAGATGGATAAGGTCTACAATTATTATTACACGACAAAGGAAAAAGGGGTCGGACTGGGGCTTCCCATCGCTCACCGGATTATTGAAGCCCACAGTGGCCAGTTAAAAATAGAGAGCAAGGTGGGCGTGGGGACGAAGGTGACGGTCTTACTGCCAGTAATCAGTAAACAGTGATCAGTGAGCAGAAGGCAGTAGGCAGAAAGCAGTAATTAGAATCTGTTTATAAACTAACAGTTCCGAAAAAGGTTGTCATTCCGGCGAAAGCCGGAATCCAGTCTTTTCAATCCCGCCAAGGGCGGGACTGGATGCCCCCGTATCCAGTACGGGGCAGGCTCCTCAAGTCCGGCATGACGGTAAAAATGAGTTTATGGACAGACTCTAAATAGAGAAAGAAATGGAAAAACCACGCATACTTATTGCTGAAGATGAAAAAGCACAGAGGGAACTCCTTGAAGGTTTTTTGAAGAAGGAGGGTTTCTCTGTGGAAGCGGCCTCCAATGGCAGACAGGCCATTGAGAAGATTGAGCGGGAATTTTTCGACATTGCCTTTCTTGACTACAAGATGCCTGAACTGGACGGCCTCCAGACCCTTCAGGAAATCAGGAAACGGTTTCCGGATCTTCCGGTGGTGATGATGACCGCTTATGGGACCGTGGAAACAGCCGTGGCCTCAATGAAAGAGGGCGCGCTCGACTACCTGACCAAACCGATCGATCTCGATGAACTCCTCCTTATCATCCGGAAAGTCCTCGAACGGTCGACCCTGATCAGGGAGAACAGGGACCTCAAGGCCCGGCTTCAGGAACGCTATACCTTCCAAAATATCATTTACGGCAGTCCCAAGATGGAGGAGGTGATGGGGCTGATTGGACGCGTAGCCCCCAGTCAGGCCACGGTCCTCATCAGGGGTGAGAGTGGGGCCGGAAAGGAGTTGATCGCCAATGCCATCCACTATGCCAGCGCCCGCTCTGAAAAACCTTTCGTCAAGGTGAGCTGTTCCGCCATCCCTGAAACACTCCTCGAAAGCGAACTCTTCGGCCATGAGAAGGGAGCCTTCACCGGAGCCATTCAGAAAAGGATCGGCCGGTTTGAAGAGGCGGACGGAGGCACCCTCTTTCTCGATGAGATCGGAGAGCTCCCGCCCTCCACGCAGGTCAAGCTTCTGCGGATATTGCAAGAAAAGGAATTCCAGAGGCTGGGTTCAAACCTCAACCTCAAGACCGATGTAAGGATCATTACCGCCACCCATCGCAACCTTGAAGAGGCGATGAAGAAAGGCCTCTTCAGAGAAGATCTCTACTATCGCCTCAATGTGATCTCCATCCTACTTCCGCCCTTGAGGGAAAGAAAGGAAGACCTCCCTCTCCTGATCGACCATTTCCTGAAAAAATATTCGGAGATCAATCAAAAAAAGATTGAGGATCTTTCCAAAGAGGCGCGGATGCTTCTCTTACGTCATCCCTATCCCGGGAATGTCAGGGAACTGGAGAACCTCATTGAGCGGGCGGTTGTCCTCTGCCGTGGAGAGGTCATCACTACGCAGGACCTTCCATTTCACCTGCAGGAGGGGCCATCCGAAAAGCAGTGGGAGACCGTTGGAAAAGAGAAAACCCTTCCGGATTCTCTTGAGGAGATCGAGCGGGACCTGATCGTCAAGGCTCTCCATCAGCATCAGGGCGTCCAGACCAGAGCAGCAGAGAGCCTCGGCATAAGCGAAAGGGTCCTCCGGTACAAGATGAAGAAATATGGGATTAGGCAATAATGATGGAATCGTAAAAATCTTAAAAGGCGATTTTCCGTCATTCCTGCGCAAGCAGGAATCCAGTATTTTCATATAGTTAGAATTTTCTGGATTCCCGTTCCCCGATCAGGTCGAGGACAAGTTTCACGGGAACGACAACTTTTTACGATTTCATCAACAATCGTTCGGAGTTTAAAGTTCGGAGTTCGGAGACTTAAAATGACCTATTATCGTTACCAGTTTGGATACGGATTCCCGCCTGTCATCAAAAAGCTGATGATCGTGATGGGAGCGGTCTTTCTGCTCCAGATGGTCGTAAGCCACTGGATCAACTTTTACCTGGGCCTTGTCCCGGTCCTGGTCTGGAAGAAATACTTCCTCTGGCAGCTCTTCACCTACATCTTCCTCCACGGAGGGATCACCCATATCCTTTTCAATCTGCTCGCCCTCTGGATGTTCGGGGGAGAGCTGGAAAATTACTGGGGGTCGAAAAAGTTCTTATTTTACTTCTTCTTCTGTGGAATCGGCGCTGGTCTCTGCACGGTCCTCTTCGCTCCCTATCAAATGGTTCCTGTCATCGGAGCCTCCGGAGCTATCTACGGAATCCTGTTAGCTTTTGGCTGGCTCTTCCCGAACCGTCCCATCTACATCTATTTCCTCTTGCCCATACCGGCCAAATATATGGTGATCATCTTCGGCCTCATCTCACTCTTCTCCTCTGCGGAAGGAACAGGCGGAGGCATTGCCCATCTCACCCACCTCGGTGGTCTTCTCTTCGGACTTCTCTATATGGCCTATCCATGGGTCCGGCAGAAGATTCGTCGTGAATACTATAAAAGGAAGTGGTCCCAGAAAGGCCCTGGCAGCGGTGGATATTATCATTAATCAAAGAGACCACGTGTATGGGATTCAAGGAGTCAAGGGTTCAAGGGGTCGAGTAAAAATCCCAGAAGAAAAACACTTGAACCCACGGACCCTCGAATCCTCGAATCCTTTTTAATTATGATTTTCATCGGGACCAGCGGTTATAACTATCCTCACTGGTGGAATGGGATCTTCTATCCCGCCGACCTTCCCCAGAGAAAATGGCTCGAATTCTATGCTCAATACTTTAACAGCGTCGAACTCAATGTCACTTTCTATCGCTTGCCGAAAAAGGAGGTTTTCGAAGGATGGTATAAGCGGACGCCGAAGGGTTTCTCCTTTGCGATCAAGGGAAGCCGGTTCATCACCCATGTCAAGCGCCTAAAGGACTGCAGGGAGCCCCTTTCCCTCCTCTTAGACAATGCCTCTCCTTTAAAAGAGAAGATGGGGGCTGTGCTCTGGCAACTTCCACCCCGGTTCCCTTTCGAGAGAGAGAGGCTGGAGCAATTCTGTGTTCTTCTCTCCACCCTTCCTCGTTCCAAGTCCCTCCGCCATGCCTTTGAGTTCAGGGATGCATCCTGGTTCTGCCAGGAGTTTTTCCGGATACTCGAAGAATTCCATTTCGGCCTCTGTATCGCCCATGGTTCCGGCCTTCCTTTTATGGATCGGATCACAGCTGACTTCGTCTACCTTCGCCTCCACGGAGGAGAAGTTCTCTATGGCTCCAACTATTCGGATAATGAGCTTAAGGAATGGTCTGAAAAGATTGGAAAATGGAGAAAAAAGGGGAAAGAGGTCTTTACCTTTTTTAACAACGATGCCTATGGCTTTGCCATTAAGAACGGACTCGCCCTCAAGAAACTAATTTCCGGTGACCTGTCCGGCTGAAAACCTATCAGTTCTTTGCAGGGGGATTCAGGTAGAGGTCTTCTGCAAATTTCTTTCCCGTTACGGTTTGGAAAACCTTATTGGTCAACTCCTCAAGTTTCTCTCTGTCCTTTGAGATTCCGTCCTCCTCAATATTGACCAGCCAGTCTGCTTCATAGAGGATCTGAAAGTTCAGGGTCTCCTCTTCTCTTGGATGGTGATGGTGGCCGATGATGTCGCAGATCTCCTCGATCATTCCTGTCTGGAGGCCAATTCTTTTTAAGAGGTCTTTTGCGATGGCAGGCCCCTCCAGTTCCTGAAACTCGTCGGAGGAATTCCCGTGTTTTTTTTCGGCCTCCTGGATCCCGATATCGTGCAAATAGGCGCTCCCTAAAACAACCAGAGGATTTCCTCCCTCTTTCTTAACCATCTCCTCTGCAAAGCGGGCCACTTTCTGAGCATGGGAAATCCGTTTCACATCCTTGCCAAAATATCTCTTCATTGCCTGTGAGAATTTCTCCTTGAACCGGCCCCTTTCAAGCTCTTTTTTCAGGTCGTCCAGCTCCTGAGGGATGACGCCAATGCATTGTTCGCCGTATTCGCACCACTGGGCGCAGCCGAAATCCAACCGGGGATTGACGATTTCCTGGCCGCAACGGCACTTTCTCTTCACGTCATCTTTGAAAAACTCAATGGTCCTGCCGCATTTCAGGCATTGAATCTCAAACACATCCTCTGGCTTCCAAAACCTCGAATCTTGTCCCGGACATTTCATGGCTCTCTCCTCCTTTGATCCCAAGTTAACACTTCTGCTATTACTCTTCCTTGACTTAGATCAAATCCGCCTACAAAAAAATAACAAAAATGAACATTTTTCTCTCATTTATCAGGAGAAAAGAGGGCGATTTATTATCGTAATGAATTCAATTGGTTACGCTCGATTTATTTCCTGGCGAATCTCTACCTCCGGATCAGGCTTTCCTTGAGACTTTTTCCACTTGCAAAATGAGTGATCATATGTTAACAAAAATTCTATTTGACTAATTTTGACTGAGAGGAGGAGGAATGGAAATGAAACGGAGGATTCAATGTCAAACATAACGATGAAGGAGCTTCTGGAGGCTGGGGTCCATTTTGGCCACGAGACGAAGCGCTGGGACCCCAAAATGAAACCCTATATCTTCGGGGCAAGGAATGGGATCTACATCATCGATCTCCAGAAGACGGTCCAGCTCTTCAAAGAGGCCTGCCAGTTTATTCGGGAGGTGGCTTCCAGAGGCGAATATATCCTTTTCGTGGGAACGAAAAAACAGGCCCAGGAGACGATTCTCGAACAGGCCAACCGGTGCGGAATGTTCTATGTCAACCATCGCTGGCTGGGCGGGATGATGACCAACTTTCAGACCATCAAGCGCTCCATCGACCGGCTCAATCAACTCGAGGCAATGAAGAACGAGGAGATCTATAATCTCCTTCCCAAAAAGGAGGTCCTGGAAATCGAAAAAGAGAGGGCCCGGCTCGAAAGGTCTTTGGGAGGAATCAAGAGCATGAATCGCCTCCCCGGGGCCATTTTCGTCGTAGACCCCAAAAAAGAGAAGATTGCCGTCCATGAAGCCAGAAAGATAGGCATTCCATCGATCGGCATCGTTGACACCAACTGCGACCCTGACGATGTGGATTATATTGTGCCAGGCAATGATGACGCCATTCGTGCCATCCAGCTTTTTGCCTCTAAGATTGCGGATGCCGTGATAGAGGGAAAACAGCTTTATGAGAAACAGCTCCAGATGGAGGGGGCCAAAGAAGAAAAAAAGGATGCCTCGACGGCTGAATCCCCCGCAGAGATAGATGTAGAAGAAAGCGTTGAAGGTGAGGAGGAATAGGCTCTAATGGAAATTTCAATTGAACTCGTGAAAGACTTGAGACAACGGACAGGAGCCGGGATTGTGGATTGTAAAGCCGCGCTCCAGGAAGCCGGTGGAAGCATTGAAGCCGCCATCGATTATTTAAGAAAGAAAGGATTGGCGACCGCCGCGAAGAAGGCAGGCCGCATTGCTACGGACGGTCTGGTCGCTTCGTATATCCATGCGGGTGGGAAGATGGGGGTTCTGGTTGAGATCAACTGCGAGACCGATTTTGTTGCCAAGACCGGGGATTTCCACGACTTCGTAAAAAATATGGCGATGCACATCGCCGCTGCCAACCCTCAATTCATACGGAGAGAGGATATCCCCCCTGACGTCCTGGAAAAAGAGAGAGACATCTATCGGACACAAGCGCTCGATTCGGGAAAACCCGCCAAGGTGATCGACAAGATCGTCGAAGGGAAACTGGAGAGGTTCTATTCCGAGACCTGCCTTCTCGAACAGACCTATATCAGGGATTCCGATCTCACGGTCAAAGAGGTCCTTGACGGGATGATTGGAAAACTCGGAGAGAACATCGCCATCCGTCGTTTCGCCCGATTTCAATTAGGCGAAGGGCTGTCCTCTCGATCATAGGTTGATTCGGCCCCTCATGAAGAGAACCCCATATAAAAGGATCCTCCTGAAGATCAGCGGGGAGGTTTTAACCGGCGAAGGAGGTTTTGGAATCGATCCCTCGGTGATCCGCCAGATCGCCGGGGAGATCAAAGAGGTGAAGACCCTCGGGATTGAGATTGCCATCGTCATCGGAGGGGGCAATATCTTTAGGGGGGTGGCCGCCAGTTCAAAAGGGATGGACCGGGTTTCCGCAGATCATATGGGGATGCTGGCTACGATCATCAACGGCATTGCCCTTCAGGATGCCCTCGAGAAGATGGACGTTCAAACCCGGCTTCAGACAGCCATCGAAATGAGAGAATTAGCCGAGCCGTTTATCCGCCGGAGGGCCATGCGCCATCTGGAAAAAGGCAGGGTGGTCATCTTTGCCGGAGGAACGGGCAATCCCTATTTCACCACGGACACGACCGCCTCGCTCCGTGCGATAGAGATCGGGGCGGAGGTAATTCTGAAGGCCACAAAGGTCGACGGAGTTTATGATGCCGATCCCATGGTGAATCGCCTGGCCCGGAAATATGATGAACTCACTTATCTCGACGTCTTGAAAAAGCAGTTGAAGGTGATGGATGCAACAGCCATCTCCCTCTGCATGGATCATCAGATTCCCATCATCGTCTTCAATCTGAAGAAGAAGGGAAATATCAGGCGGGTCATTCAGGGAGAGAAGGTGGGAACGAAAGTGAGAGGATGAGCCATGGAGGAGAAGATTTACGCCGATGCGACATTGAAGATGGAAAAAACCATCGCCACCCTTAAAACAGACCTTAATAAGGTGAGGACAGGCAGGGCTTCCCTCGCCCTTCTGGACGATATCCGGATCGATTATTATGGCACTCCTACTCCGCTCAACCAGATGGCAACGCTCGCCGTTCCCGAGCCCAGGCTCATCACCATCCAGCCATGGGACACCACCACGATCGGAGAGATCGAGAAAGCCATCCTTAAATCGGAACTCGGATTGACGCCCATGAACGATGGGAAGATCATCCGGATCAATATTCCCCGGCTGACAGAAGAGCGCCGGAAAGAACTGGTCAAGGTGGTCAAAAAAATGGGGGAAGGGGCCAAGGTGGCCCTCCGCAATATACGAAGAGACGCCAATGAACAGATGAAAGGTCTGGAAAAGAACAAGAAGATCTCACAGGACCAGCTCCACCAATGGATGGACAAGGTCCAGACCTCTACCGATAAATATATTGAAAAGGTGGATACCGTTCTATCCGCCAAGGAAAAAGAGATCCTTGAAATATAAGGTTTGATTTTAGGTTGCGGATTTCAGATAGAATATTCCGCAATCCGAATTCCGAAATCTAAAATAGAAAAAAAGGGGGTGAGGAAAGTGGCCTATTCGATCACCGAAGAATGCGTGGCATGCGGCACCTGTGTGGAGGAGTGTCCGGCAGATGCGATTGAAGAGGGTGAGCCCTATACAATCAACGAAGAAAAATGCACGGATTGCGGAAGCTGTGTGGAAGTATGTCCGGTTGAAGCGATTGTTGAAAAATAGGACCAAGAGGGGGAGATCTCTTTCTCACCTCTCCCCCTCCCCTTTTCTCTTGTTCTGCCCATCCTCCCCTCCTTTTTAAACCATCGATTTTAAGCCATCGATTGAAAATCACCATTTGATATGGTAATTTTAATTAGAGTCTGTCCACAAATTATGGTTTTTATAAGAAGGCGTCATTCCGGCGAAAGCCGGAATCCAGTTTTTTTAAATGCTTTCTGGATGCCGGATCAAGTCCGGCATGACGGAAAAGTTGCATTTATAAACAGACTTTAATTAATCATCTGAGTGCTCTTTTGCACCCTTCACGCAGACAGGATGAGGCATGATTCATGATGGAAGAGATCGATAAGGAGAAACTACCACACCATATCGCCATCATCATGGATGGAAATGGCCGGTGGGCTAAAAAGAAGAACCTGAGCCGGATCAGTGGACATCTCAAGGGCGTTGACTCTGTCCGGGAAGTGGTCACCGCCTGCCGCGAGATGGGGATCAAGGTCTTAACGCTCTACGCCTTCTCCATGGAAAACTGGCAGAGGCCAAAGGAGGAGGTGACGGCGTTGATGGGATTACTGAAGGAATATCTGCTTAAAGAGCGTGACGAGATGGTCAAAAATAATATTCGTCTCTCTGCCATCGGCAGGCTGGAAGACCTTTCCCCTGATGTCAGGGCCACCCTCGACGAAGCGATAAAAGAAACAAAAAAATGCGATGGGATGATCCTCAACCTCGCGTTGAGTTATGGAGGCCGATCTGAAATCCTCCATGCGGTTCATGGAATCCTCTCCGATTTGAAAAGAGGGAGGATTAAAGAGGAGGAGATCGATCTTTCGTCTTTTCCGCAGTATCTCTGGACCAGGGGACTGCCCGATCCTGATTTGCTCATCCGGACCAGCGGGGAGTCTCGAATCTCAAACTTTCTTCTCTATCAGATCGCTTATACCGAACTCTACCTGACCGAAACCCTCTGGCCAGATTTCAACCGGGAAGAACTCCAGAAAGCGATCGTCGATTATCAATCCAGGGAGAGAAGGTTCGGGCTGACGAGCGAGCAGATCAACGGACTCTGAAAAACATTGCGGAATGCGGAATTAAAATCCGGAATCCCTGCCTGCGGCAGGCAGGCGCAATCCGAAATCCGAAATTAAAAACCATGCCTAAAATCGAAAAAAAGAAGATCTGGACTGCACTGATCATTATCCCTCCCTTTGTCCTTCTGATTGCCTTTGGGCCTTCGATCCTTTTTACCCTGATGGTTCTCATCACCATCCTTATTGGCCTTCTCGAATTTAACAACCTCGCCCTTCCCCAATCCGGGCAAATCCAGCGTCTGGCCGGAATTGGACTGGGATTGGCCCTCTCCATCCTTTTTGTCTATGGAGAGATGAACTATTTCGCCCCTTTCCTCGTCCTCATGATGTTTCTGCTCTGTGTCCTCTACCTGGCAACTGCGGAGCGCCTCTCCTCTGTCATTTCCAGTTTGGGAACAACCCTTTTCGGGATGTTCTATGTCGGATTTCTCCTCTCCCATATCATCCTCATCCGAAACCAGACAGATGGAAGGACATGGGTTCTCTTCTTGATTATTACGGTCTGGGCAGGGGACATCATCGCCCTCTTCAGCGGCACGCTCTTTGGCAGGCATAAACTCTACCCAAAGATCAGCCCGAATAAGACGTATGAGGGCCTTCTTGGAGCAATTATCGGTTCCGTCGTCATTGGCCTGCTCTATGCTTCTCTCTTCCTTCCCTCTTTCAATAAAGGAGTCTGCATCCTCGTGACCATTGGGATGGGAATTCTGGGTCAATTGGGAGATTTCACCGAGTCAATGATTAAGCGGAGCGCCCAGGTCAAGGATTCAGGGTCTCTCTTCCCGGGACATGGCGGGGTGCTGGATCGCATCGATAGTTTCCTTTTCTCCACTCCTTTTTTCTACTATCTCCTCCCTCTTCTGATAAAGGAGACCCGATGAAGCGACTCGCTATCTTGGGTTCCACAGGCTCGATCGGGGTCAACACCCTTGACATCGTCCGCCAATTTCCGGAGCGATTTGAGGTCGTCAGCCTCTCCGCAGGCCTCAACATCGAGCTTCTCAAAGAGCAGATCCTCCGGTTTCGACCCAGGGCCGTTTCGGTTCTAAATCAAGAGGCGGCCAGAGAACTCCAGAAAGGCATTGCCCGAAGGAATGTTGAAGTAGTTTATGGAGTGGAAGGGCTGATCCGTGTGGCGACTCATCCTGAAGTGGACCAGGTTGTTTCCGCCATGGTCGGCGCCGTGGGGCTCATTCCCACCCTCTCCGCCATTAAAACAGGAAAGTCGATAGCCCTGGCCAACAAAGAACCTCTCGTGATGGCGGGGAAGATCGTCATGGAGGAGGCGAAGAAGAATGGGGTTCGAATCCTGCCCGTGGATAGCGAACACAGCGCCATCTTCCAGTCTTTGCTCGGCCACAGGAAGGAGGACATCCACCGTCTTATCCTCACGGCCTCCGGAGGGCCTTTTCTCAACCTTCCTTTCTCCAAACTTCACGAGGTGACTGTCAGAGACGCCCTCAATCACCCTCACTGGGACATGGGAAAGAAAATCACCATCGACTCCGCCTCCCTCATGAATAAAGGATTGGAGGTCATTGAGGCTCGCTGGCTTTTTGACATTCCGGTGGAGAAGATTATCGTCCGGATTCATCCACAGAGCGTGGTCCATTCCATGGTGGAATATATCGATGGCTCCATCATCGGCCAGATGGGAATCGCCGACATGAGGATTCCGATAGCCTATGCCCTCTCCTTTCCGGAACGATTGAGTCTGAAACTGGACTCCCTCGATCTTTCTCAAGTGGGACCGCTTACTTTTTCTCCACCAGACCTGGAAAAATTTCCCTGCCTCCGATTGGCCTACCAATCGATGGAGATCGGCGAGACCATGCCCGCCATCCTCAATGCAGCCAATGAGGCGGCGGTCAACGGTTTTCTCGAAGGATCGATCAAATTCACCGATATTCCCCTCCTCATCCAGAGGGTGATGGAGGAGCACGAGGTCAAGACGGCCCGCACGATCGAAGATATTCTGAGAGCGGATCAGTGGGCCAGAGAAAAGACAAAAAACATTATTGAAAGGGAAAAACTGTGTTGACTACAATCATTTCGACCATCATTGTTTTGGGAATTCTCGTCTTCGTCCATGAACTGGGACACTTTCTATTAGCCAAGAAATTGGGCGTGGGGGTTCTCACCTTCTCTCTCGGTTTCGGACCCAAAATATTCTGGAAAAAGATCGGAGAGACCCAGTATCAGATTGCCGCTGTTCCGCTGGGTGGCTTTGTTAAACTGATCGGTGAGAACCCTGAAGAGGAGGTCAAGGAGGAGCTTCGCGGCCGCTCCTTCTCCAATCAGCCGGTTTGGAAACGGGCATTGATCATCGGCGCAGGCCCTTTTTTCAACTTCTTTCTTGCCATCGTTCTCTTCTCAACAATCAACCTCTTCGGTATTCCCTACTCCCCGCCAAAAGTTGGAGAGGTCAACCCCGGTCTTCCCGCAGAGGCCGCAGGCCTTAAAAAGGGAGACCTCATTCTTTCCATCGATGGCCAGGGCTTAAAGAAATGGGACGACCTCTCTCGAATCATACGCGCCAGCCAGGGCAAGGAATTGACGCTCAGGGTGAAGCGCAATGATGAGGCGCTCGAGATCAGGGTCGCCCCAAAACCTTCTTCCGTAAAAAATCTTTTCGGCGAAGAAGTGCCCACTTTTGTCATCGGCATTACGCACTCGGGTGAGGTTCTCATCGAGAAGGTCAATCCCCTGGTCGCCCTGGGGAATGGTTTTATTCAAACCTATCAGGGGATCAAGTTGACCTTGGTCGGAATTGTGAAACTGATCCAGGGGGTGATTCCGGGAAAGACGATCGGAGGGCCTATCCTGATCGCCCAGATGGCCGGCGAGCAGGCGAGGAGGGGCATCCTGAGCCTGGCGATTTTCATGGCCATTCTCAGCATCAATCTCGGAGTCATCAACCTCTTTCCCATCCCTATTCTCGATGGAGGCCACTTTCTCTTTTTGGGATTGGAGGCCATTCTGAGGAGGCCCATCAGCATCAGGAAGATGGAGATCGCACAGCAGATCGGGCTCATGCTTATCATTCTCCTGATGCTCTTCGCTTTCTATAACGACCTGATCCGCATCATCTCTCCGGAAGGAGGGTTTGGTTTTTAAGGCGGTCACGAGTTACGCCTGCCTGCCGGTAGGCAGGGTCACGGACATGAATTAGTGTCTGTCTATGAACTAAAAGTTTCAAAAAAGGTCGTCATTCCGGCGGAAGCCGGAATCCAGGGTTCCCGGTGAAAACCGGGATCCAATCTTTAAGATAGTTCCCGACTTTTGTCGGGACGACGTCTGGATGCCCCGATTTAATCGGGGCATGACGGGAAAAACATATTTATAACAGATACGAATTAGCTAGAAAATAATGTTCATAACCCCCCTTCATCCCCCCTTAGACTAAGGGGGGAATAGAGGGGGGTTATGGATTTTCATGGTTCGCGGGTGACCCAGCGGCCATGGGCCATTAATATGAAAATCCTTGGAATCGATACTTCAACCCGCTGTGGCAGTGTGGGGCTGATCGATGAAGGAGAGGTCATCTCGGAATACTTTCTCAGCATTCCGGTCACACACTCCGAAAGGCTCCTCGGAGCCATCGACCATCTCCTCAGAGAGGCCCACTGTCCGATGGAAGATCTGGATGGATGGGCCATTTCCCTCGGTCCAGGCTCCTTTACGGGGTTGAGAATCGGCGTGAGCACGGTCAAAGGCTTGGCCTATGCCACCCAAAAACCCGTGGCAGGAGTCTCCTCGCTTGATGTCCTCGCCTCCCAAATCTCACCCACTCCCTATCTCATCTGTCCCATCCTCGATGCCCGTAAAGGAGAGGTCTATACCGCCTTCTATCGCTATGACGAAGCCAATTTTCTTAACAGACGATCTGATTACAAGGCGATGAGGCCGGAAGACCTCATTAAAAATATAAAGGAGAAGATTATCTTTGTCGGCGATGGGATAAAAACGTACGGAGACTTTCTTAATAATTCCCTTTCTTCATTCGCCCTCTTTCCAAACCCTTCTCTCCATCTTCCTCATGGGTCGGCCGTAGCGAGATTGGGAAGCGAGCTTCTTGACAAGGGTGTGTCTTTGGATGTGAGGACGTTTATCCCCATCTATGTCCGGCCTTCCGAAGCGGAGATCAAGTGGCAGGAAAAGCGCTCCATTTGACAAACCACTGCCCTTATATTAACCTTTGGTACCAAACCAGTTGATGTTTCAATTCTTTGCAAGGGGGGACGATAGTGACCAGAGAGGAAGAATTGATCGAAAGACTGAAGAGAGAAGATGAAGAATTTATAAAAATCAAAAAGGCTCATACGGAACTTGCAGGGCAACTCGATGAGCTGGAGAAGAAGCCCTTTCTTACCCCTCAGGATGAGATGGAAATAAAGATCATCAAGAAGAAGAAACTGGCTTACAAAGACGAAATGGAAAAAATCCTGAGGAAACACCGGTAGAAAAAAAGGATGGAGGAGCGTCCCCGATAAATCGGGAACTTGAGGTTGGAGGCAAAATATCTTTTGCCTTAAGCCTCGAGCAAAGCGATCCTCAAGTGAAACGTTCCTCAAACGGTTTCAAATGAAAAAGACTGGTTCTCAGATCATCGTTGAATGCTTAAAGAAGGAAGGGGTGGACACACTCTTCAACTACCCCGGAGGAGCGGTCCTTCCGCTCTTTGACGAACTGGTCAGCGCCCCATTTCACCAGGTTCTTGTTCGCCACGAACAAGCGGCTGTCCATGCGGCAGACGGCTATGCCCGCGCTTCCGGAAAGGTGGGCGTCGTAGTGGTTACCTCCGGGCCGGGCGCCACCAATACTGTGACTGGAATTGCAACAGCCTATATGGACTCGATCCCCATCGTCATCCTCACCGGTCAGATTCCCACCCACCTCATTGGAAATGATGCCTTTCAAGAGGCTGACATCGTGGGAATCACCCGGCCCTGCACCAAACATAATTACCTGGTAAAAGAGCTTAAAGACTTAAGCCGGATTCTCAAGGAGGCTTTTTATATTGCCCGGAGCGGAAGGCCGGGGCCGGTTCTCGTCGATCTCCCCAAAGATATTCTCATCGATTCCGCGGAGTTTAAATATCCTGAAAAAGTGTCCATTCGCGGATACAGGCCTACGCTCGAAGGTCATCCCGGCCAGATTCAGAGAGCGATCCATCTCATCCTGAAGTCGAAGAAGCCGCTCTTCTATGTCGGCGGCGGAATCATCTCCTCCAACGCCTCGAAGGAGCTCTTCCACCTGGCGGAAAAGTTTGGAATCCCTGTCACCATGACGCTTATGGGACTGGGAGGCTTTCCCGGGAATCATCCCCTCTCCCTCGGAATGCTCGGAATGCATGGAACTTATCAGGCCAATATGGCGGTGATGGAGTCCGATCTTCTTATCGCGGTCGGAGCCCGATTTGACGACCGTGTCACCGGAAAACTCGAATCCTTTGCCCCACAGGCCAAGGTCATCCATATCGATGTCGATCCCACTTCGATCAGCAAAAATGTGAGGGTTGATCTTCCCATCGTGGGAGACTGCAAACGCATTCTTTCAAATATACTCTCCCTGCTCGAAAAGGAGGAGATCCGCTCTTTCAGGGAAGGGCTTCAGAAATGGCACCGCCAGGTTGAGAACTGGAAAGCCAGTTATAACATGAACTACCAGCAGGAACAGATCATCAAGCCCCAGTATGTCATCGAGAAGATGGATGAGCTGACCGGAGGAGAAGCCATTATTACCACCGAGGTGGGACAACATCAGATGTGGGCCGCCCAGTTTTACAAATATCTGAAGCCGAGAACCTTTCTCACCTCCGGCGGACTGGGAACAATGGGTTACGGTCTTCCGGCTGCCATTGGAGCCCAGGTCGCTTTTCCAAACAGGCTGGTCATCGGCATCTCTGGCGATGGAAGCTTCCAGATGAACTCACAGGAACTGGCCACGGTTGTCCAGTATCGATTGCCGGTCAAAGTGGTCATTCTGAACAATGGCTGCCTTGGGATGGTCAGGCAGTGGCAGGAGTTTTTCTACGGAAAACGCTATGCCTCCTCCTCCCTCGAAGGAGTTTCTCCTGACTTCGTTAAACTCGCAGAGGCGTATGGCGCGGTGGGCCTGCGGGCGATCAGGCCCGAAGAGGTTGTCCCTGTCCTGAAGAAGGCGTTCTCCATTCCCGAGCCGGTGGTGATCGATTTCGTCGTCGATCCGGAGGAGAATGTCTATCCCATGGTCCCGGCAGGAGAGCCCCTGAACCAGATGAGGCTCGTTTAAAAATTAAATGTCAAATTCCAAAGCTCGCACGGAGTGATGAACCAAAGGTAAATCAAGTTCAAATTAAACCTAAAATTTAAAATTATAACTCCAATCGAGTGAAAATGTTTTGACAAAATCCCCTCTAACTCCCCTCGGTTTCGAGTCGTAACGACTTTTCCAAAGGGGAGAACTCATTATTATCCCCCTTTGGAAAAGGGGGAATAAGGGGGATTTTAAAATAGGGTTTAACAAACCTTTAAGTAGCCCAACTGACATGTTTGCAGATCAATCGAGCAAATTTTTTTCACTCAATTGGGGTATAAGTTTTTTGAATTTTGACATTCCTTTGACATTTGGATTTTGACATTTGAACTTGAATGCCGATCCAAGTGGATCTTATAGATACGAGGCTTTAATGAGGCATGTGATTACCCTTTTAGTTGAAAATGAATTCGGCGTTTTGGCCCGGGTCGCTGGCCTCTTCAGCGGCAGGGGGTTTAACATCGAATGCCTCTCGGTGGCAGAAACCCTCGACCCTGCCGTTTCGACCATGACCATCGTCACCCGCGGGGACGATCAGATCATCGAACAGGTGCTCAAACAACTGAACAAACTGATTCCTGTCATTAAAGTGGTCGACCTCATTGACAAGGACTTCGTGGAAAGAGAGATGATTCTGGTCAAGGTTTTAGCCACCGAAAAAACCCGTGAGGAGATTCTCCGGATCGTCGATATTTTCAGGGGGAAGGTCATCGATGTGGGAGCCAAGACCTATACGATTGAAATAACAGGGGACGAGAAGAAAATCGACGCCCTCCTCTCTCTCCTGAAGCCTCTGGGCATCAAGGAGCTGGTCAGGACCGGCCGTGTGGCCATGTCAAGAGGAAGCAAGGCCATGACCGAACTGACTTAATAGCAAAGGTCACGGTTAGGGTTAGGAAGCCCGTATCGTTTAGCGTCAATCGGTTAAGGGGACCACCAAAGAAAATGGGGTTACGGTGACGAAGCTGGTATCGAAGCAAGTCGAGAAGACCCGAGCACGGGAAGCTCGGAAAACGAAGATCGAGCATCCAGTTTCTATTGACGAGCCTCGATACGAGCATCGACAACGACAAACGTTGGTTCCACTAAGAGTCATTTGGTGAAAGACGTAACCCCTTGACGAAACGGGTATCCCTGCCTACCGGCAGGCAGGTTAACCTTTACCTTTTGACCCTTGGCATTTATTTTCTACCCAAATTGAGCGATTTTCTTGAATTTCATCGTAGGGCAACCCTTTAGGGTTGCTTCCAAGGCAAGGCTAAAGCCTTGCCCTACAAATCACCCTTTGGGTGATTTTGAAACGCAGGCTGAAGCTCGGTTGCGAGTCGAAGCGACCTGCGGCCACAGGAAATTCTCAAAAGAATCGCTCAATTTATTTTCTATCTAAGCAAGGCACAGGTGGGGGAGTTAAAAAGGAGTTGCAAAAATGAAGATCTATTACGACAAAGATGCGGATTTCAAAGACCTGAAAGGGAAAAAAATCGCCATCATCGGCTATGGGAGCCAGGGACATGCCCAGGCGCAGAACCTGCGCGACAGCGGCCTCGATGTCATCGTCTCCCAGCGAAAAGGGGGCGAAAATTATGAGCTCGCTCTTAAGCATGGCTTCAAGCCGGTGCCAGCGGCCGAAGCCGCCCGTCAGGCTGATCTCATCCAGATTCTCACTCAGGATCATATCCAGGCCAAACTCTATCATGAGGATGTGAAACCCCATCTCCGGAAGGGGAAGACCCTTTTATTCTCTCACGGGTTCAACATTCATTATGGCCAGATTGTCCCTCCGAAAGAGATCGATGTGGTGATGATCGCTCCGAAAGGCCCGGGCCATCTGGTGCGAAGGGAATACGAGAAGGGAGCCGGGGTCCCATCCCTTCTTGCCATCTATCAGGATTTTACAAAGAAGGCCAGAAAGACCGCCCTCGCCTATGCCAAAGGTCTGGGCGCTACTCGGGCCGGCGTGATCGAGACCACCTTCAAGGAGGAGACCGAGACCGACCTCTTCGGAGAACAGTCCGTGCTCTGTGGAGGCGTGAGCGAACTGATCAAGGCCGGATTTGATACGCTGGTGGAAGCGGGTTATCAGCCAGAAATTGCTTACTTCGAGTGCCTCCACGAACTGAAACTGATCGTGGATTTAATGTATGAAGGCGGCCTCTCCTACATGCGTTATTCAGTTTCCGACACGGCCGAATACGGAGATCTGACGCGTGGCAAACGGATCATCACTGAGGAGACGCGGCAGGAAATGAAGCGCATCCTCGAAGAAGTCCGGAATGGACAGTTTGCCAGGGAATGGATCATAGAGAACCGGGTGGGCCGGCCGGTCTTCACCGCCCTGAGAAAGAAGGAGGCCGAACATCCCATTGAAACCGTGGGAAAGAAACTGCGCTCCATGATGGGCTGGCTCAAAGAGAAGAAACGCTAATGCCGCAGAACCGATGGCCTATTGCCAGAGAAGGTTTCCCCTTCCTCATCCCTTCAGCTATCCTCACCCTCTTCTTTGCGGGGATGGGGTGGACGGTTCTGACGATCCCGGGGATCCTTCTCACCCTCTTCATCGCTTACTTCTTCAGGAATCCGAAGAGAAAGATTCCCTCCCTCCCAAATATCATCCTCTCTCCTGCGGACGGCAGGATCATCTATGTAGGAGAATGTGAAGAGAATCGTTTCTTAAAAGAGAGGGCATTAAAAGTGTCCATCTTCATGTCTCCCCTCGATGTCCACATCAATCGCGCCCCTGCCTCCGGAAAAGTTCTTGAAGTGAGTTATCATCCGGGCCGGTTTTTAGTGGCAAGCCGTGACAAAGCATCCCTTCTTAATGAACAGAATGCTTTTGTCATGGAGACAGAGGACCGGTCCAAAATCCTGCTCGTTCAGATTGCCGGTTTTGTGGCCAGACGGATCGTCTGTTATGCAAAAACGGGCGACCTCTTGAATCGAGGAGAAATATTTGGTATGATTCGGTTTGGGTCAAGGGTTGACCTCTACCTCCCCATTGATGTCCGGCCCATTGTGAGGGTGGGACAGCATATCAAGGGAGGGGAATCCATCATCGGGTATTGCCATGAAGAGAAGAAGAACTCCAATTAAGATGCGAAAAGGGGTCTACATCCTCCCCAACCTCTTCACCACGGGAAACCTCTTCTGTGGCTTCTGGGCCATCATCTCCGTCTTCCAGGAGAAATTTGAATATGCTGCCTATGCCATTCTCCTTGCAGGTGTATTTGATGTTTTGGATGGAAAAGTGGCCCGGCTTTCCGGAGCCACGTCCAAATTCGGCGTCCAGTATGATTCTCTGGCTGACCTGATCTCCTTCGGAGTGGCCCCTGCCCTCCTCGCCTTTAGCTGGGCCTTGCGGCCCTATGGACGATTCGGCTGGCTCGCCGCCTTCCTCTTTGTCGTCTGTGGAGCCTTAAGATTGGCCCGGTTCAATGTGATGTCCGCCTCCGGCGAGACAAAATACTTCAAGGGCCTTCCGATTCCTGCGGCCGCCACGATGATCGCCCTGACCATCCTTCTCTACCTCCGTCTGATTGAGACCGGATGGGTCAAAGACATTGTTATTCTGGTGATGATTTACTTCTTGGCCTTCCTCATGGTCTCCAGCATTCGGTACTTCAGCTTTAAAGAATTCGATCTGGCTCGAAGAAAACCTTTCAGCCTCTTCATCTTCATCGTCCTCTCCATGATTGTCATTGTCATGGAGCCGGTGATCGTCCTCTTTGTCTCCATCTTCTCTTACACCTTTTCAGGTCCGATCAACATGGTCAGAACCTGGCACAAGAAGCGGGCGATGAGAAAATCGGAGCCACACCTTGAAGACGAGGTCACCGTCCGCGGCTAAGAAAATTTCCTCTTGCCATCCCTGAAATTTTCTTTTAAACTAAAATCATCAATCCATGGCTTGATTGGAATTTGGTGTGGGTCATTTTGAGATTGGATCATTCGAATTTATTTTGAATTTGGGATTTGGTGATTGGTGATTGGTGATTAGTCAGATTCCCCGATAGCTCAACCGGCAGAGCGGGTGGCTGTTAACCACTAGGTCGTAGGTTCGAATCCTACTCGGGGAGCCAAAATTTAGAAAGGGGCCTTTTCGGGCCCCTTTTAAATTTTGTCTTCCTGTCATGGAGAGAACCTTTGGTTTCCCTGGCCCAATTTGACCATGCGAATGCCTCCGTGGTTCCTTTATATTTGTGATAAGAACGCTCGATTCTACGTTGGGATTACAACAGACCTCAGGAATCGGCTGAGACAACATGGAAATCCCGAGCTACTATACCAAGAAGGACCATTAACGAAGGCCGAAGCAGTGCAACGAGAAAAACAAATTAAGGGGTGGAGCCGAGAGAAAAAGTTAAAGCTCATAGCAAATGGGCCAGGAAAACCAGAGTGAGCTTGCCCTGAATGAAATGAAGGGAATCCTCCTCGGGGAGCCAAAATTAAAAAAGGGGATCTCAATGGTCCCCTTTTTTATTCTCGTTCCTTCAAGTGGAGGACTCGAAGCGAGGATTCCGCCGGCCAAATGGGGGGAAAAACAGCACAGAAGGTGCTGCGCTGAGAATCGGAAGGGGAGGTTCTGCACTATTGACCATTTTCCATGACGGTGTTATGTCTTTTACCTACCACCAAAAAAATAATGTGGCCTTCTAATCATTCTGGAAAGGAAGACTAAATGGAATACCGTGATCGATCACCCTGTGGTTCTCTGTCTTCATCCGATACAGGCAAGGAGGTGACTTTTGCCGGATGGGTCGATGCCTTGAGAGACCATGGAGGAGTGGTCTTTATTCATCTCCGTGATCGAAGCGGTATGGTTCAGGTTGTCTTTACCCCTGAATCAACTCCGCAAACCGTTTGCACCAGGGCCAGGCTTCTGAAAAACGAATTCTGTATTCTTCTTTCCGGTCGGGTGGTGAAACGGGAAGAAGGCACTGAAAATTCCGGAATTGCAACGGGAGATATCGAAGTGGTGGCCAAAGACCTAACGATCCTGAGCCGTGCCGACACGTTGCCCTTTCCAATATCCGAGAAGTCCATGCTGGCTGGCGCCGCCGTGATACGAGAAGAAACCGTGGCTGAGGATTTAAGGCTGCAGTACCGCTATCTTGATCTTCGCCGACCCAGGATGCAGGGCCATCTGATTAAAAGGCATCGCATCATCAAGACCGTCCGCGATTACCTTGACGGGCAGGGATTCATTGAGATTGAAACGCCCATGCTGACGAAGAGCACACCCGAGGGTGCAAGAGATTATCTGGTGCCGAGCAGGCATTATCCAAGAAATTTCTACGCCCTCCCGCAGTCACCTCAACTGTTCAAACAGCTCCTGATGGTAGGCGGCATGGAGAGGTATTTCCAGGTGGTCAGATGCTTCCGTGACGAGGACCTGCGACCCAATAGACAGCCGGAATTCACGCAGCTTGATCTGGAGGCGTCGTTCATTGACGAAGCATTCATTTATACCCTTCTCGAGGAACTTTTAGTCCGGATGTTCCAGATTGGAGGGATAAAACTGCCTCGTCCCTTCCCTCGCATGACATGGACAGAAGCGATGAACGCTGCGGGATCGGACAAACCTGATCTCCGGTTTGGTATGACCTTCAAGGATGCCACCGATATTTTCACGGAAACAAGTTACGGCATTTTCAGGCAGATCCTCAGCCGCGGCGGATGCATCAAGGGGATGAATGTCAAGGGCCAGTCGGAGAGACTGAGCAAGAATGTCCTCCAGAATGAATACGCAAAAGAGATCGTGCCTGGATTTGGCGCCAAGGGCATGACCTGGATGAGGGTCACAGATGGCGGTCTCGAGTCAAACATCGTTCAGTTTTTCAGCGAGCATGAACGAAATGAAATTCTCAGGCGTTTTGGGGCAACCAAAGGAGACGTGATCCTTATGATTGCTGATCCTTCCTGGGCTCTGGTCTGTTCGGCCTTAGGCCAACTCCGGCTTCATGTGGCCGAGCGGCTGGACCTGATTCCTGCGGACGCCTTCTGTCCGTTGTGGGTGACGGATTTTCCCCTTTTCGAAGCCACTGAGCAGGGTGTGACTTCAAACCATCACCCTTTCACCATGCCTGACCGCACGGATTTCACTCCTGAAAACAGGGAGGATCTTCTATCGCTTCGCTCGCGGGCCTATGATCTTGTGGTCAATGGAGAAGAACTGGGCGGGGGTAGCATCCGCATCAATGACAGAAACCTCCAGAATAGAATATTCAAAGCCCTCGGTCTTTCAGACAGCGAGGTTTCTGAAAAGTTCGGATTTTTCCTGAGAGCCCTTGAATACGGGGCTCCTCCTCACGGGGGGATTGCTCTGGGCATCGACCGCGTGGTCGCCATGATCCTCGGGACCACGTCGATCAGGGAGGTCATCGCCTTTCCCAAAAACCGGAGCGCTTTTTGTCCTCTCACGCAGGCGCCTTCTCCTGTTGCCGTGGAGCAACTCGCCGAACTCGGTCTTCTCGAACTCGGCGGGGCGCCGTCCTTCCCCGGCTCAAAGGAACAGCAGGACCTGATTGATTCGCTCTCGTGGGTATCCCGGATCAAGTTCAATGCCGAAGAGCGACCCGCCATAGCCGCGGCAATTTCCGACGCTAAGGCCCACGCGGACATAATCAACCGTCATGAGTTAGAAGATGAGCCGATGTTTTCTCTGGTCACCGTGGCAAACCGCACGCGCAATGGAACGGAGTCTCGCGTCAGCCCGTTTGCGGAAAAAGGCGATCTTTTCAAAAACGCGCCTTCCACAAAAGGTGGGTTTTTTAAAGTAGCCAGTATTCTGGAGTAAGGGGTTGGGATGGAGTCAGAAATCTATACATACAAAAACACGCCTCCGAAATCATGCCCCAATGATGGGTTGCTTGCCGGGAGAAAGGCCGTCATCCAGCCGAACATGTCGGTCCATGGATGGCTTTGTGATGCCGGTTCTCTGGCCCTCGAAGGATTTATTGCCCTTGAAGATGCAACGGTAGCCGCCCGCATGAGGAATGCCGGCGCCGAGCTGGTCGGAAGTTCCCGCATGAGCGAGCTCGGTTTGGGGCTAACAGGAGATACCGCAGCCCGGATTCTTGCCTCTGGAGAGGCCGATATCGCGTTGGTCACAGACACAATGGGCGAAGCCCGTGTGGCTGCAGCCGGATCCGGGTTGTTCGGCTTCAAACCGAGCTTCGGAACGGTCTCGAGATTCGGCCTGATCGGTCTTGTTCCTTCAATGGAGTGCTTCGGAATTTTCGGAAAAAGACTGGAAGATATCATTGACACCTTCTCCGTCATTGCTGGAAAAGATAAGAATGATCCTTCCATGCCCGACGAAGCATCCCTCGATTTTTCTTCGACCCGCAAACCTTTGAAGACCCGGTGCACGGCAGGCTTGGTTAAAGAGTGTCTCGATATCCTCCCGGAAAGGGAACGGAAGGCCTTCAGAAAAGGGTTGGCACGGCTCGAAGAGGTTGGATTGACAATACGGGAGGTAAACCTCCCTGATTTCGATCTCTTCCGTTTGGTTCACCATATCGTTGCTTCCGTAGAGGCATCCTCCAGCGCAGGCAAGTACGATGGCGTCCGCTATGGCCACCGTTCTTCTTCTGGGAAAAACTGGAATGACATGTATCTTAATTCCCGGGGAGAATCTTTCGGATCATTGATTAAAACCTTTCTCTTTCAGGGAGCCTATTTCCAGTTTGAGAACTACCCTGCCTTCGAAAATGGTTGTCGGAACCGCCGTCGGCTTGTCCGGGTTGTCACTGATTTGCTCGGGCAGGTTGATCTATTGGTGTTTCCCACAAGGCGGCTCGAGCATGATGCTGAACGGGCAGCTACCATCAATCAGATCTACGACGCCTTTCTGTTGACACTGCCTGCCAATGTCACGGGCCAGCCTTCGCTCCATGTTCCGTCTCTTGCCATCGATTCGGGGAAGGATATCGGGGTTCAGCTGATCGGCTCACGACTGGATGATCTCCGGCTCTTGTCAGTAGGCTTGATGCTTTCATCCACGGCACAGGGGGGGAAGTAGCATGAAGTTCGAAGCGGTGATAGGTCTTGAAATACACGCCCAACTTAACTCCGCAACCAAGCTGTTCTGTGACTGCCCCAACCGGCCGGGCGACGAACCGAACCGGAATACCTGCCCCATCTGCCTCTGGCTGCCAGGCGCATTGCCGCAACTTAGCCAGGAGGCCCTCGAAAAGGCCACCCTTGCGTGCCTTGCCCTCAACTGTGAGATTCAGCCGGAGAGCGCCTTTGATCAAAAAGTCTACTACTATCCCGATCTCCCAAAGGGGTTTCAGCTCTCTCAGCATCATAAACCCATCGCCAGAAATGGCTGGGTTGACATCGTAGGTGAAGATGGCGGAATCAAGAGAATCCGGATCCACCATATTCACATGGAAGAGGATGTGGCCAAGCTCATTCACGAAATGGAAGGCAAGACCCCCATCAGTCTTGTCGATTTTAACCGTGCGGGCACACCCCTCATTGAGGTCGTGAGTGAAGCGGATATGCGCAATCCCTATGAAGCCATGGAGTATGTAAAGACCTTGAGGAGTCAGTTGCGCTATACGGGTAGCGCTGAATGCAGTCTGGAACAGGGAACGCTCCGGGTCGATGCGAACATCTCATTGCGACCCTGGGGGACGGACGAGCTCAATACCAAGGTCGAAGTGAAAAACATGAATTCCATCCGCAACGTTGGGGACGCTATCGCCTATGAAATCGTCCGTCAGACCAACTGCCTTGAAAAAGGGGAGACCATCGTCCTCCATACGCGGCTCTGGGACCCCGAAAGGTGCGTTACCTTGCCCATGAGGGGCAAGTTCTCCGGCCCCTGTATCCCGGACCCATCGGTCCCCAGAATTGTGGTCAGCAGGGACTGGCTGAAAGAAATGGAAGGCAGGCTTCCCGAGATGCCAGGTCAAAAAATGGAGCGCTTCTTAAAAGAGCATGGCCTTACTCCTGATGAAGCGGCAAACATGAGTCTTGAACGGGATCTCTCAGAGTTTTTTGAGGCAGCCGTAAAACAGGGTCTGCCTCCTCGAAAGGTCGCCAACTGGATGACCACCCACCTCGTCCCGGCTCTGAGGGATCGCAACCATACAATTGGAGAAACCCTTCTCACTGCCGAGCGTTTTGCACGGCTTCTCTCCATGCTGGAGAAGGATATCATTAATGCTCAGGCAGCCAAAGAGGTGCTTCTCCAGCTCCTTTCAAGCGAGGAAACACCTGAAGAGATAGTGGAAAAGGGTCACCTCCGCCAGGTCTCCGATACCGCTGAACTTGAAGCAGTGATTGACCGGATCATCGCTGAACATCCGTCCGACGTTGAGGACTTCCGGAGAGGAAATGC
>Ga0209835_1000294_pt1 | contig 33351 bp, 29 predicted proteins | sample LakKivwa52mmetaG_FD_184138 | JGI IMG/M metagenome (GOLD analysis project Ga0209835, IMG submission 184138) | Anoxic lake water microbial communities from Lake Kivu, Rwanda to study Microbial Dark Matter (Phase II) - Lake Kivu water 52m metaG... | ecosystem: Environmental > Aquatic > Freshwater >... | reverse complement strand
GCCGTTTCCTTCAGTTTTGCGATGGCGGCAATGTCGCCCGGGATGAGCTGTGCGACCGGTTTCTGTATTTTTCCTTCCAGAAAAAAAACGTTTCCGATCCGTTCGGTGATTTTCCGCGATGCGTTGAAGACGCTGGAGTCGGAACTAAAGGTTCCCGAATAGACGCGGAAGAGGGTGAGACGTCCGGCATAGGGATCCGCGATGGTCTTAAAGACGAGGGCTGAAAAAGGCGCTGATTCCACCGGAAGCCGGATTTCCTCTTCCCCGGTGACCGGTTTCTTTCCGACGATCGGGCCGCGATCGATGGGCGAGGGGAAAAACTGAACGATAGTATCGAGCAGGGAGGAAATGCCGATGTGATTCAGGGCAGACCCGCAAAGGATGGGGGTGATGGCCCCGGCAACCATTCCCTTCCGCAGCCCCGCTTTGAGATCTTCGGGGGCAAGTTCGCCTCCCTCGAGATACTTGTTCATCAGTTCATCGTCGCTCTCGGCGATGTCTTCGATGAGGATGTCGCGGTACTTCTTGACCTCTGCGGCCATGTCGCCGGGAATATCGACTGTTTTTGTCGTTCGTTTCTCGCTGTCAAATATGAGGGCCTTCATCGTGATCAGATCAACCACCCCGGAAAATGCGCTTTCGGAGCCAATAGGGAGAGAGGCGACAGTCACTTTCTTCCCCAGGCGCTTCCTGATGCTTTCCAATACGTTGACGAAGTTGGCCCGCTCCCGATCCATCCGGCTGACGAAGAGAATGCGGGGAAGATTGAATTCGTCTGCGTATTCCCAGACCTTTTCCGTCTGAAATTCGACGCCCCCCACCGCGTCGATGAGGACTATCGCCCCGTCCACAATCCTGAGGCAGCTTTTCGTATCAAAAGTAAAATTGGAATCACCCGGCGTGTCGATGATGTTGATCCGGTGCTTTTCCCAGTCGATATGGTTTGTGGCGGCGCCGATCGATACATGTCGCCTCTGTTCCTCGGGTTCATAATCCATAGAGGAGGTTCCCTCATCCACCCGGCCGGGCCGTTCCGTTTTACCGGTGACATAGAGCAGGGATTCGCAAAGTGTGGTCTTCCCAGTCCCTCCATGACCGATGACTGCCAGGTTTCTTATGGATTTTGATTCATATTTTGACATGAAAGCTCCTTTCTGACTGCCCCTGACGAAGTGATTCTATGTGCTTGAGCTCCTTAGCTTAACAGTCGCTTCAAAGTCAAGACAAATTTGATGGCTTCGTAAAAAGACCGGATGCTGCGTTGCGCGTCACCCTTCGTCATTGCGGCGTACGGCAAAGTACGCTCATTCCTCAGGGTTCGCGCGCCTTGCCTGCGGCCTTTTTACGAAGCCGTCCCCATTTCACGACCTTTTTAGGACTTTTTACAGGGTCGGTAAATTTTGCTATAAAAAAACGTAGAAAAACGGTGCTTGACATTTTTTTGCCGGTTATGATATTGCACTAATCACTTTTGTCTTGAGAGCGCCAAATCGAGGATAAAAAAAGGGGAGTCAATGCCAAAGAACTTTTATACCCTCTTGATTTTACCAAAAAAACACAGTTCGGCAAAGAAAATAAGTCTGTCCAGCACGCTGGTCAAAGGCGTGTCCGCTGTCATGATGGGGCTCATCCTCATCATGATGTATTTTACCTATGATTACATCCGTATCCGCAGAGAACAGGTGGAACTGAAGCACCTGAAACAAGCGAATGCAGAACAGAAAAAACAGATCGACGGGCTCGTAACGAAGGTGGATCAGTTCGCTTCAAAGATGGAGGAGCTCAAACAGTTCGATAAGAAGATTCGAATTATGGCGAATCTGGAAACACGTCGCGACCGGGAGCAACTCCTCGGAATCGGCGGTCCGGTGAGCGAAGAGAAACGGTTGCGCTCCCAGATGGCCGCCGATGAAAAGGCCATGATCGAAGGTGTCGGACGGCAGGTGGACCGCCTCATGGATGAGGCATCCTCCCGGGAGCAGAGCTTTGCCGCCCTGTTGGCCTTGCTGAAAGAGAAAAAATCCTTGCTGGCGGCGACCCCATCCCTCTGGCCTGTCATGGGCTGGGTAACGTCTGAATTCGGGTGGCGATCCTCCCCTTTCGGCAACGAGAAAGAATTTCACAAAGGAATCGATATCGCAACGAAACACGGACGAGTCATCCAGGCGCCGGCAGACGGTGTCGTGGTTGAGGTGACCTACCAGCAGGATGTGGGACAGATGATCCGGATCGATCACGGACACGGTATTTCCACCTTCTACGGCCATCTTTCCAAGGCGATTGTTCGTTCCGGTGCAACGGTCAGAAAGGGCGAGAGGATCGGTCATGTGGGGAATACCGGCCGCAGCACGGGGTCCCATCTGCATTATGCCGTCATGCTCAACGGCGTCCCCGTCAATCCGCGGAAGTATCTGAACTAATTTCCGTTCTCTCTGCACCAAGGATCCATCAACCCATTGAGGTACGAATCGGCCGGTCATGGTACCGGCTTTTTTTAAGGAATTTTATGCTCCATGCCATTTTGAAAAAGCTGATCGGCAGCAAGAACGACAGAGAATTGAAACACCTCTCCTTGATCCTCGAGGAGATCAGCGCCCTCGAACCGGCCATGATGAACGCCAGCGATGAAGAGCTCAAGGCGAAAACACCGTATTTCAAGGAGAAACTTCAGAACGGCGTCGAACTGGACGATATCCTCGTTGAGGCGTTTGCCGTGGCCCGCGAAGCGGCGCGACGGACAGTCCAGATGCGGCCCTTTGATGTCCAGGTCATCGGAGGACTGGTCCTTCACGCGGGGAAGATCGCCGAGATGAAAACCGGCGAGGGGAAGACCCTGGCTGCAACGATGCCCCTCTATCTCAACGCCCTGGAGGGGAAGGGCGTTCATCTGGTGACGGTCAACGACTACCTTGCCAGAAGAGATGCCGCCTGGATGGGGCCGATCTATCAGTTCCTGGGGATGTCCGTCGGCGTCATCGTTCACGGAATGGATGACGACGAACGGAGAAAGGCCTACCGTGCCGACATTACCTACGGGACGAACAACGAGTTCGGGTTCGACTATCTCCGGGACAACATGAAGTTCACTCTGGACGATTATGTCCAGAGGGACTTTTTCTATGCCATTGTCGATGAGGTGGACAGCATCCTGATCGACGAGGCCCGGACCCCGCTCATCATCTCCGGGGCATCCGATGAATCGACCGACAAATACGCCCGGGTAAACCAGGTCATACCGCACCTGAGGAAAGACAAGGATTTCACGGTTGATGAGAAAAGCCGCACCTCTATCCTGACGGAAGAGGGGGTGGCGCGGGTCGAGGAAACTCTCAAGGTTCAGAATCTTTACGAACCCAGAAATATAGACCTTCTCCATCATGTCAATCAGGCGCTCAAGGCCCATACGCTCTTCAAGCGGGATGTGGATTATCTCGTCAAAGAGGGGAAGGTGATCATTGTCGACGAATTTACCGGACGCGTGATGCCGGGGAGGCGCTACAGCGACGGGCTTCATCAGGCCCTCGAGGCCAAGGAGCGGGTAAAGATCGAGTCGGAAAATCAGACCATGGCCTCGATCACATTCCAGAATTATTTCCGGATGTACCGCAAACTGGCGGGAATGACGGGGACGGCCGATACCGAAGCGGAAGAATTCAAGAAGATATACAAACTTGAGGTTGTCGTGGTTCCAACCAACATGCCGATGATCCGTACGGACTATTCGGACGTGATCTACAAGACCGAAAAGGAGAAATTTACGGCGGTCATCGAGGAGATCAAGGAATTGCACGAAGCCAAACGGCCGGTGCTCGTGGGAACGATCTCGATTGAGAAATCGGAGCTTCTGAGTAAATACCTGACCCGCGCGGGGATCAAACACCACGTGTTGAATGCAAAAAATCATGAACGGGAAGCGGAGATTGTGGCTCAGGCCGGTCAACCGGGGCAGGTGACCATTTCTACGAACATGGCCGGCCGCGGTACGGACATCAGGCTGGGCGAGAAGGTGGCCGAACTGGGAGGCCTCCATATCCTGGGGACGGAGCGGCACGAGAGCCGGCGCATCGACAATCAGCTCCGCGGCCGATCGGGACGGCAGGGGGATATGGGATCCTCGCGCTTCTACCTCTCCCTCGACGATGATCTCCTCCGGATTTTCGGCGCCGAGCGGATCGCCTCCGTCATGGACAGGATCGGCATGGAAGAGGGGCAACCGATCGAACACCGGCTGATTTCCAAGGCGATCGAAAACGCCCAGAAGCGCGTCGAGGGGCAGAATTTCGATATCCGCAAACACCTGCTGGAATACGACGACGTGATGAACCGCCAGCGAAAAGTGATCTACGAGCAGCGTAAAAAGGTCCTCAAGGGGGAGGCGCTCTGGAAAGATGTGGAGGAGATGGTCGAAGAGATGGTCGAAGGGATCGTTCCGGAGTATGTGGATGAGAAAAGCCATCCCGAGGAATGGGATCTCAAAGGCCTTGACGACAGAATTTTCAGACATTTCACCCTGAAGCTCAATCTAACCGAAACGGCCAGGGATCTCACCCCGGAGGCTACTCAGGAGAAGATCATCACAGAAGTCAAGGCGCATCTCAAAAACAAGGAGGCGGAATTCGGAATGCCTCTGATGGATTACCTGATGAAGGTGATCATGCTTCAATCCATCGACACGCAGTGGAAGGAAAACCTTCTTGCCATGGATCATCTCAAGGAGGGGATCGGTCTTCGCGGTTACGGTCAGAAGGATCCGGTACGGGAGTATCAGAAAGAAGGGTATGACATGTTCATGGACATGATCACCCGCATCAAGGAAGATACCATCGAAAAACTCAGCATGGTCCAGATCCGCCGCGAGGAAGAGGTCGAGAGGATAGAAGAGAAGCGACGTCAGGATTACATCATGTCGCGGGGAGAGGACACCCCGGCGTCAGCGACAATCAGGCGGGAAGCTGCCAAAATCGGTCGGAACGACCCCTGCCCCTGCGGAAGCGGGAAGAAGTATAAGAAGTGCTGCGGCGGGTAGATTGAGGTAGACTATGAAAACAGAAATGTATCGTGTCCCCGGATTTCTCGCCAACGGGGTTCATGCAGGATTAAAGACGAACGGCGCTCGGGACCTGGCAATGCTCTTCTCGACCCGACCGGCAAAAGCGGCCGGGGTTTTCACGACGAACAGCTTCCAGGCGGCGCCGGTCCTCCTCGATAAGGAGAGGATCCGGGCGGGAATTGCCCAGGCCGTGATCGTCAACAGCGGCATAGCGAACGCAGCAACGGGACCGGAGGGCTTCGCGGACGCCCTGGCCGTTTCGCGGGCTGCTTCACGAGAACTTGGGATTGTAGATGATCTGGTCCTTGTCGCCTCGACCGGTGTCATCGGTCACCGGCTTCCCCTTCGGAAGATCGAAGCCGCGATGAGAGGTCTCGTTGCAGGGCTCCATGCCGACGGGATCCCGGATGCGGAGGCCGGGATCATGACGACGGACCGGTTTCCGAAAATCGCCTTCCGGAAAGGGGAGATCGGGAAGCGGGAGGTCACCCTGTGCGGCATCGCCAAGGGAGCGGGGATGATCGAACCGCATATGGCGACAATGCTGGCTTTCATCATGACCGACGCCGCGATCGGCCGCGAGGCTCTGGATACGGTATTTCGACAGTCGGTCGACCGAAGCTTCAATGCCGTCAGCGTGGATGGGTGTATGAGCACCAACGACACGGCCCTCATCCTGGCCAACGGCTTTGCCGGAAATCCGGAGATCACGCAGAGATCCGGAGCTCTGGACCGGTTCAGGGAGATGCTCTCGGCCCTGCTCGCCGAGCTTGCCCGGGGACTCGTCCGTGACGGAGAGGGGGCAACCAAGGTGATCGAGATCACTGTCGAAGAGGCGAAAACGCTCCACGACGCCAGGCGGGTGGCCTATGCCGTTGCCAATTCGAACCTGGTCAAAACGGCCTTTTTTGGAGGCGATCCCAACTGGGGCAGGATCATCTCGGCGGTTGGATCGGTGGGCATCGACCTTCCTGCCGAGAAGGTCCGTCTTTTTTTCGATGATGTACCTGTATTTGCGGATGGAAAGGGATGTCCGGACCAAAAAGGGGAGCTGGCCGGGATCATGAAACAGACCGAGATCAGCTTGCGGATCGGACTGGGCATGGGCCAACGGTCCTGGACGGTCTGCACCTCGGATCTTTCCTTTGACTATATAAAAATCAACGCCCATTATCACACCTGAATTAAGAAACGGATCGGTTATCGGCTGATTACGGCTGATTTCAGCTTGATTATTTAAAATCTTTGTGTTATCAGCCTGCACAATTCACACATCTCCGGATTGCCGGGTGTTGCTTTTCCTTCAAGAGGGAAAGTCCCCGGGCAAGCGGATGGGGATGGCGGAAAAAACAGGGAAGGAGTCCAGTATGGCCAATATTTCCATGAAGGCGTTGCTCGAGGCGGGGGTTCACTTTGGTCACCAGACCAACAAGTGGAACCCGAAAATGAAACCCTACATCTTCGGCGCGAGAAACGGGATCTATATCATCGATCTCCAGCAGACTGTCGGGATGTTTCAGACGGCTTATCAGTTCATTGTGGACACGGTGGCGCAAAGCGGCGAGGTCCTCTTTGTCGGCACTAAAAAGCAGTCGCAGGATTCGATCCGCGATGAGGCCGATAGATGCGGAATGCCTTATGTAAACCAGCGCTGGCTGGGGGGAATGCTGACCAATTTCGCAACAATAAAGAAGAGCATCGACCGGTTGAACCATCTTGACCGGATGTTTGCCGATGACAGCATCAAGGCCTTTCCAAAAAAAGAGATCATGGGCCTCCAGAAAGACAGGGAAAAGCTGGCCAAGGTCCTGGGGGGGATCCGGAACATGAAGGGGGTTCCCAGGGGCCTGTTCATCGTCGATCCCAAACGGGAGTCGATTGCGGTCATGGAGGCGAGACGATTGAAGATCCCCATTGTGGCAATGGTGGATACGAACTGCGACCCGGACCTGATCGATTATATCATCCCCGGAAACGACGACGCCATACGGGCGATCAAGCTCTTTTCCGCCAAGATGGCCGATGCTGTCCTCGATGGAAAGAAACGGTTTGAGGAGCGTCTCCAGGCGGAAAGCGACAAGGAAAGCGACGGCGCCGCTCCGCTGAAAGCGGAGAACGGGGAAGCCGATGTACCGGAAAGCGTCGAAACGAAAGGAACCGGGCCAGGATCAGCAACAGATATTAAGGCCAGCGATGCTCCGGCGACCGGACACGGGGATATGGAGAGGGGGAAGGGAAATTGAACATTACATCGGCGATGGTGAAGGACTTAAGGGTCAAGACAGGTGCGGGCATGATGGATTGTAAGGAAGCGCTCACCGCCTCAGACGGTGAACTTGAAAAGGCTATCGATTACCTTCGGAAAAAAGGGATGTCTGCCGCCACGAAGCGCTCCTCAAAGGCGGCAAAAGACGGCGCCATTGCTTCGTACATCCACATGGGGGGGAAGATCGGGGTTCTGGTCGAAGTGAACTGCGAAACCGATTTTGTAGCCAAAACTGAAGATTTTCAGGCCCTGGCCAAGGATCTGTCCATGCATGTTGCTGCGTCGAATCCACTCTATATCCGGGCGGATGAGATCTCAGAGCAGGCACTGGAACGGGAAAAAGAAATCTATCGAAGCCAGCTTATCGAAGAGAAGAAACCTGAAAAAATCTGGGAGAAAATCATCGAGGGCAAGCTGAAGAAATATTTCGAAGAGGTGTGCCTGATGGATCAGAGGTTCATCAAAAATACGGACATCACCGTGGGCACACTGGTCAGCAATATGATAGCCAAGACAGGTGAGAATATTGTGGTAAGGAGATTTTCCAGGTTCCAACTGGGCGAGGAGCAGAAGTAGCGGACATGGATCGGCCTTACTATAGCCGGGTAGTGCTGAAATTAAGCGGGGAAGCCCTTTCGGGTAAGGGGTCCTTTGGCATCGATCCCGAGGTCGTGGCAGCCGTGGCGGCTGAAATCCGCGATGTCGCCGTGATGGGGGTGCAGCTCGCGGTCGTCGTCGGCGGCGGCAATATCTTTCGGGGCATGGATGCGGGCGCCCGCGGGATGGGCCGGACCACCGCCGATTATATGGGCATGCTCGCCACGGTGATCAACGGCCTTGCCCTCCAAAGCGCCCTTGAACATCTGGACGTGACGACCCGGGTGCAGACGGCCATCGAAATGAAAACGATTGCCGAACCGTTCATCCAGAGACGGGCAATCCGCCACCTGGAGAAAGGGAGGGTGGTCATCTTTGCCGCCGGAACGGGAAACCCCTACTTCACTACCGATACGGCTGCGACCCTTCGCGCCGTCGAGATCAGGGCGGATATCCTGCTCAAGGGGACTAAGGTGGATGGCGTTTATGATCGTGATCCGGTTAAGAACATGGATGCTATAATGTATGAAAAAATAAGTTATACTGATGTGTTGACGAAAAACCTTAAAGTAATGGATGCAACGGCAATCTCCATGTGCAGGGATAACCGCCTTCCCCTTAGGGTCTTCAATCTTCAGAAGGCCGGGAACATCAAAAGGGTGATCTGCGGGGAAGCCGTGGGAACCATCATCGGAGGGTGAAGTCATGCAGGAAATTATTTTTCAGGAGCTCAGGGAGGGGATGGAGAAGGCGATCAACGCCGTCGAAAAGTCATTCGCTAAAGTCAGGACCGGGAGGGCCTCCCTCTCCCTTCTGGAAGGTATCCGGATAGACTATTATGGTACACCGACGCCGATAAACCAGGTGGCGTCGCTGTCCGTTCCCGAAAGCCGGCTCATACTCATCTCGCCCTGGGACAGTTCCGTTCTCGGCGCTATCGAAAAGGCGATCCAGAAATCGGATCTGGGGCTGATGCCCAATAATGACGGCAAACTGATTCGCCTGGCCATTCCTGCTCTGACCGAAGAGAGGCGCAAAGAACTGGTCAAGATTGTCAGGAAGATGGCGGAAGAGTGCAAGGTCAAACAGCGTAACGTCCGCCGGGATGCCAACGAGAAACTCAAGGCGCTCAAGAAGGACAACCGCATCTCGGAAGATGAACTCTACAACTTCCAGGAGGAGGTCCAGAAGCTGACCGACCGCTATATCGTAAAAGCGGATGAAATTTTGACGGTCAAGGAAAAGGAGATCATGGAAATCTGAAGAAAGCCGGATGATCTCGCCTGAAAACGGGGAGCCTTCCGGCTCCCCGTTTTGTTTCGATCCGCCTTGAAAAAAAACCGTCAGTGTGTTTATATAAGGATCTTCCCATCCCCCCTTTGCCAAAGGGGGGATGGGGATTTTCATGCTTCGTCGAGCCCTCTTCGGGAATGGGGGTTACTTGGAATGAGAAAGCAGTTTTCAGACAGCCCATCCTCTGCACGGTTTATGATGAAAGAAATCGACTTGTCAAGACTTCCGCAGCACATCGCCATCATCATGGACGGCAACGGCCGATGGGCAGAGCGGCATGCCATGGGGAGGATACTGGGCCATAAAAAGGGCGCAGAATCCGTTCGGACGGCGGTCCGGACCTGCGGCCGGATCGGGATTCGGTATCTGACGCTCTATGCGTTTTCCATGGAGAACTGGCTCCGTCCAAAAGACGAAGTCAGTGCACTCCTGAATCTGCTTAAAGAATATCTCGAGAATGAGGTTCAGGAGATGATGGATCAGGATATCCGTCTGGTGGCTATCGGGAATCTGGACTCCCTTGGAGAGCCGATCCGTGGCAAGCTCGATGAGGTGTCGGCGAGAACCTCCGGCAATCAAGGGATGGTCGTCACTCTGGCGCTGAGTTACGGCGGTCGGGATGAAATCGTGGCCGCTGTGCGACGCATGGTCAGCGATGGCCTGGCCGGAAAAATCAACCCGGAAAAGGTGACAAAAGAACTCTTCGCCGATTACCTCTATACCGCAGGGCTCTCGGATCCGGATTTACTGATCAGGACAGGAGGCGAATACCGGATCAGCAATTTTCTCCTCTGGCAGATGGCATACACGGAGTTCTATTTTACCGAGATACTCTGGCCGGATTTCGGTGAGCGCCACCTCCTGAAGGCGGTTGACGATTACCAGAAGCGCGAGAGGAGGTTCGGGAGAACGAGTGAACAGCTCAAGACATGAAATAAAATGAACCCTCATTTGAAAAGATGGGCCACCGGGGTGATCGCCGTACCGATCCTGATAGGGATAGTTGCCTATGGTTCGGAAGGGATGTTTACCCTGTTGATCACCATTGTTACACTGGTCGGGATGGCGGAATATAACCGGATGGTCTTCGGTCCAGGTTTCCGGTGGGAGAAAGCCGAGACGCTGGTGGTCGCTCTGTTGATTCTGACAGCGGCTGCCGCCGGAGACAGGGTCCTGCTGACGGCTGTACTGAGTTTCGCCGTCATGGCGATCCTGATGCTCAACCTGCCCCGGATCGATGAGGAGGGACCGGACATGATCCACGTAGGCAAGGTGATCACGGGGATCATGTATATCCCGCTTTTAATGTCCCATTTCATCCTGATCCGTCAGACGTCGATGGGGGTTCTCTGGATATTTTTCATCCTGGTTCTGGCCTTTTCCGGGGATATTGCCGCCTATTATGTCGGAAGAAGGATGGGAAAGAAAAAACTGCTCCCAAGGGTCAGTCCGGGAAAGACCGTAGAAGGGACGATCGGGCTTGTCGCCGGGAGCATCGCCGGCGCTCTTCTTTTCAGGCAGTTGTTTTTCCCACTGCTGTCGGCGCCGCATGCTGTGATCCTGGGGCTGGTAGGAAGCATTGTCGGGCAGCTCGGAGACCTCTGCGAGTCGGCCCTGAAAAGGGCCGCCGGGGTCAAGGATTCCGGCGTGATGCTGCCCGGTCATGGGGGGATTCTGGACCGGTTGGATTGTCTGATGTTTATTACACCATTCGTTTACTATTACCAGGTGTTCATCATTCGATGAAAAGGATTTCCATTCTCGGGTCCACCGGCTCCATCGGTCGCAGCGCGCTTGATGTCATCGGGTCATATCCGGATGAATTTACCGTGATGGCCCTGGCCGCAGGCCGCAATATTGCACTCCTAAAAAATCAGATCGAGCGCTTCAGGCCGCGCCTGGCAGCGGTCATCGATGAGGAGCGCGCCTGCGAGCTTCGGCGCCTTTTGAATGCCAATGCGACAACAGCCGTCCGCTATGGGTCGGAAGGGTATCGTGAAGCGGCGGCAATTTCCGGTGCGGATCTGGTCGTATCCGCGATGGTCGGGGCGGTTGGCCTTATTCCCACCCTGGATGCGATTGCGGCAGGAAAAGCAATTGCTCTGGCCAACAAAGAGACGCTGGTCATGGCGGGAGGCATTGTGCTGCGGGAAGCGGCAGAAAGGGGCGTCCCCATCATTCCGGTGGACAGCGAACACAGCGCCATTTTCCAGTGTCTTCAGGGGCACAGGCGTGAAGATGTCCAGCGGATCATACTGACGGCCTCGGGAGGACCCTTTCTCCATCTCTCACAAAAAGAGCTGACGGCGGTCACGCCTGCCCAGGCTCTGAAGCATCCCAATTGGACGATGGGGAAAAAGATCACGATCGATTCTGCAACCATGATGAACAAGGGGCTGGAGGTGATCGAGGCCGGGTGGCTGTTTGGTATTCCCGTGATCGCTATAGATGTTCTTGTCCACCCCCAGAGCATCGTCCATTCACTGGTAGAGTACCGGGACGGGAGCGTGATTGCCCAGCTTGCCGTGCCGGACATGAGGATTCCCATAGCCTATGCCCTTGCGTTTCCCAGGCGGCTTCACCGCCGGGCAGACCCGCCCCTGGATCTCGCTAAAGTGGGGGCTCTGGAATTTCTTACACCCGATCTCGAGAGATTTCCCTGTCTGCAGCTGGCTTACACCGCGGCTGGAATTGGGGGAACGATGCCGACTGTGATGAACGGGGCCAATGAGTGTGCCGTAGAGGCGTTTATCGACGCGAAAATCGGCTTTAACGATATCTGCCGTTTGATTCAAGAGGTTCTTGACCGCCATCACGTCCAGGAAGAGCCGACCATCGACGCTATCCTGGCCGCCGACCGGTGGGCAAGGGAGGAAATCGGAAAAATGATTGAAGGAATGAGGAATTGATGGGAATCAGCATTGTATCGGTCGTTGTTTTGCTTGGGGTCTTGATCTTTGTCCATGAACTCGGCCATTTTCTGATGGCCAAGCGGGCGGGGGTCGGGGTGATGAAATTTTCCCTTGGTTTCGGCCCGCGTGTCATCGGCAGAAAAATCGGGGAGACCGAATATCTTCTCTCCCTGGTCCCCTTAGGTGGATATGTAAAACTTCTCGGGGAATCCCCAGGTGAGGAGTTATCGGCGGAAGAGGCAAAAAAATCCTTTCTACAGCAGACCGTTCGGAAAAGGATCGGCATCGTGGCGGCGGGCCCCGCCTTTAATCTGCTCTTGGCCATTCTGATATTCACGGTCGTCAACATGATCGGACTTCCCGTTCTGACTGCGGAAATCGGAAACCTCCAGCCAGAGTCCGCCGCCCTGAGTGCCGGCATGAAATCCGGGGATAAGATCGTCGATGTGGACGGGAGCGCCGTGACGAAGTGGGAGGAGCTCTCCGAGGCGGTCAACCAGAGCAAAGGGAAGCCGCTCCTGATCACCGTTCATAGAGACGACCGGCCTCTATCGCTCACAGTGACCCCGAAGCTCATGAAAACCACGAATCATTTCGGGGAAACGGTGGATGCCTATAAGATTGGCGTCAGCCCATTGCCCCGTACGGTCATCGAACGGCTGAATCCCCTATCCGCATTCGGCAGGGGGCTCCGCCAGACATGGATGATCAGTAAACTGACCGTTATCAGCATTGTCAAGATGTTTCAGGGGGTCGTATCGCCGAAGAGCCTGGGGGGACCGATACTGATCGCCCAGATCGCCGGGTCTCAGGTCAGAGAAGGGATCATTCCTTTCATTCTGTTCATGGCCATGCTGAGCATCAACTTGGCGATCCTCAATCTCCTGCCGATTCCGGTTTTGGACGGCGGGCATCTGCTGTTCTATCTGATTGAAATGGCGACAGGGCGTGAGGTCAATCTCCGGTGGCGGGAAAAGGCCCAGCAGGTCGGTTTTGTTCTCCTGATCCTCCTGATGGTTTTTGTGTTCATGGTGGACATAGAGAGGCTGAACATCAAAATGATAAACGACTTTATACGGATGTTCACGGAGTAGCGATGCTGACCCTGGCAATAGAATGTGCAACGAAAACCATTGGTCTGGCCCTTCTGGAGGAGGAGGATGTTCGAGCCGAGCTGTATCTCCGATCGGAAAGACACCACTCGGAGGTTCTGCTTACGGCCCTTGAACAGCTGTTTATTCTGACGGGGAAGGCGCCGGAGGAGGTGGACCTGCTGGCCTGTACGGTGGGCCCCGGGTCGTTTACGGGGCTCAGAATCGGGGTGAGCACTGTGAAGGGACTTGCCCTGGCGATGTCGGCGCCGGTTGTCGGAGTGTCCACACTGGAAGCCCTGGCCATGAATGCCGTTTTATCCCCCGGGCTGATCTGTCCGTTGCTCGATGCAGGGAAAGATCAGGTGTATGCAGGTCTGTTCAGGATCGGACCCAATGGTCTCCCCCAGGCAGTGACCTCGGAGAAGCTTATCGACATCGCCATGTTCCTGAAGGATCTGGATCGGGAAGAGATCGTTTTCCTGGGGGACGGCGCGGTGCGTCACGAGAAGCTCATAGGCAAGGCTCATCGATGTTTTGTGTGCAGTCGAGGCGAGCAAAAGCTCCTGGGATCTGCAGTTGGTCTGATCGGCCTGCACCGGTTTCGTAGCGGCAGTGTTCTGGATACCCCCACCTTTGCACCGAGATATCTCAGGTCATCCGAGGCCGAGATAAACAGTGGCTTTGGCGACACGCCCGGCCGTTTGGGAGCAGGTTGACATCTTCGTCGGAATACGGTAAAATATAGGCATTGTAGGGCGCGGAGGTTGGCGTTTGTCGAAGGAACCGAACCATAGCAGTGCCATAGTAAAGGAAGGCGTTCCCTTTGTCATCATACCGGGGGTGGTGACTGCCATCGCCTTTTTCTCAGGGTTCGTCTGGGTCGCTGCGCTGCTTTTCCTATTGACGCTTTTCGTCGTGTGGTTCTTCCGCAATCCGGAAAGAAACATACCGGAAAATCCCATTCTGCTGATATCCCCCGCGGATGGAAAGGTAATCCGCATCGAGGAGATCTCGCGCGACGATCATTCCGACCGGCCTTTGCTGAAAATCAGCATTTTCATGAATGTGTTCAACGTCCACGTGAACCGGATTCCTTATTCCGGTCAAGTCGCCTCGATCCGTTACACACCGGGCAAGTTCCTGTCGGCCAATTTGGACAAGGCATCGGCGCTCAATGAAAAGAACGCCGTTCTGATCCGGACGGATGACGGGATAGAGATCATGATTGTGCAGATCGCGGGTCTGATCGCGCGGAGAATCGTCTGCTGGATGAAAGAGGGGATGAAGGTCAGAAAAGGGGAGCGATTCGGTTTGATCCGGTTTGGTTCACGGGTGGAAGTTCTTTTACCTCACGGTTCAACAACACTCCTGGTGAAGGTAGGGGATAAGGTCAGGGCCGGTGAGACGCCAATAGGAGAACTGAAATGAAAAGAGATCATTCGTTAAGAAGAGACCGTATGAAAAAGGGGATTTATGTTCTGCCGAACCTCTTTACCACGGCCAATCTCTTCTGCGGATTCTATTCCGCGATTGCCTCGATGAAAGGGATGTATGAGATTGCAGCCATCGCAATTCTTATCGCGGTGGTTCTGGACGGTCTGGACGGACGGATTGCACGGATTACCCATACGACAAGCAAATTTGGGGCAGAGTACGACTCGCTGTGCGATCTGGTCACTTTCGGTGTGGCGCCGGCGCTGCTTGTCTACAACTGGTCGCTGATCGCTTATGGTAAATGGGGCTGGCTGGCGGCGTTTCTTTTTTGCGTCTGCGGCGCGCTTCGTCTGGCGAGGTTTAATGTCCAGGTAGGGGTGATCGACAGCCGGGTTTTTAACGGTCTTCCCATTCCGGGAGGCGCCGCCGTAGTGGCCACGGGGATTCTACTCTACTACTACCTGGGCGGCGAGGGACGCTTTTCAGAGCTGCCGGTCATGCTCGGCGTCGTTGCTCTTTCCCTGTTTATGGTCAGCAGCATCAAGTATTACAGTTTCAAGGATCTCAATTTCTTCTCACGCAAGCCTTTCATGTCCTTTGTTATGATCGTGTTGATACTGGTGATCGTGGTGGCGGAACCCGAGATCATGATGTTCACGTTCACCTTCGGGTATAGTCTTTCGGGACCGGCGTGGGCCATCTGCAAGGTCATGCGCAAGATGGTGAAGGAGGGCAGGGAAAAAAAGATACAGTGCCAGGACCAACCGCTTTAAGAAGCGCTGACTGAAAAAATCCGGGTCTTTCGCAACGGAGAGGGGTAAAGAATAACTCAGTGGGGAGAAAAGAATGAAAAACTATAATGTCGCCGTTGCGGGCGCCACGGGAGCCGTGGGCAATGAGATGATCAGGATTCTCGAAGAGCGTCGGTTTCCAGTCGGAAAGCTTACCCTTCTCGCGTCGGAAAGATCGGCGGGAAAGGAACTCGCTTTCCGGGGAGAGCTTTTGCCGGTCGAGGTGTTGTCCGAGAGTTCCTTCCGGGGTGTGCAAATCGGCCTGTTTTCGCCGGGGGGTAGTGTCAGCGAAAAGTTTGCACCCGTTGCCGCACGGGCCGGATGCGTCGTGATCGATAACACCAGCGTCTTTCGCATGGTTCCGGAGATCCCGCTGGTTGTCCCGGAAGTGAACCCGGAGGCCATCGCGCTTTATAAAAACCGGGGGATCATCGCCAACCCGAACTGTTCCACCATACAGATGGTCGTGGCCCTGAAACCGATCCACGATGCAGCGCGGATCAAAAGGATCGTGGTGTCGACATACCAGGCCGTCTCCGGAACGGGGAAAAAGGCCATTGAAGAACTTTCCCTTCAGACCCGCGCCCTGATCGACGGCCAGGAACCCGTGATCAAGGTCTATCCCCACCGGATCGCCTTCAACTGTCTTCCCCAGATCGATGTCTTTCTGGACAACGGCTACACGAAGGAAGAGATGAAGATGGTCAATGAGACCAAGAAGATCATGAACGATCCCACAATTGCAGTGACGGCGACGACGGTGCGGGTGCCTGTATTCTATGCCCATTCCGAGTCCATCAACATTGAAACGGAAAAGAAAATTACCGCCGACGAGGTCCGAAAGCTTCTGGCCGCCGCTCCGGGTATCCGGGTCGTCGACAACCCGCGGGAAAAGCTTTATCCGCTGGCGATCGATGCCGCCGGCAGCGATGATACCCTGGTCGGCAGGATCAGGGAAGACGAATCCATCCCGAACGGTATCAATATGTGGGTGGTGTCCGACAACATCCGAAAAGGCGCGGCGCTGAACGCCGTTCAGATTGCCGAAATCCTGATCCAGAAATACCTATGAGGATCATCGGAGGCGAGGCCAGGGGAAGGGCAATCCGACTTCCCGGCGGATGCCGCATCCGGCCCACCGCCGATCGAGTCAAGGAGGCGCTTTTTAATATTCTCGGACCCGTCGAAGGGAAGTCGTTTATCGATGTTTTTGCCGGTTGCGGCAACGTCGGACTGGAAGCCCTGAGCAGGGGGGCGTGTCGATCGGTATTCGTCGAAAAAGATCTGCGCCTGATCGAGGCGATCCGAGAAAACCTCCGTTTACTGGGATTCGAAGGGCGGGCGGAGATGATCGCGGCAGATGCGGAAAAGGGAATGAGGCGTCTGGGGAAAAAAGGGGAGCGGTTTGATATCCTCTTCGCCGATCCTCCCTACGAAGAGGGTTTCCTCACAGAAATCATGAATTATCTGGAGGGAGCGGAACTCCTAACTGAAAATGGCATCATCATCCTGCAGCATTCGCTGCGAGAACCACTGAGACAATCCGTTGCCCAACCGCTGGCGGTGAGCGATCAGAGACGGTATGGCGATACGCTGTTGTCTTTCCTGAAAAAACGAAGAGAGGAATAATGCCGATGAAAAAAATAGCGGTGTATCCCGGTTCATTCGACCCGATCACCAACGGTCACGTGGACATCATCAAACGAGGTCTCCGGATGTTTGATGAACTCATTGTCCTGCTTGCTTACAATCCGAACAAAAAGACCCTCTTTTCGGTGGATGAGCGGCTGGTGATGATCCGGGAGGTGATTAAGGACTGCAATAACATACGCGTAGAGAGCTTCGACGGACTCCTGGTGGACTTTGTGAAGGATGCGGGGGCGAACGTGATTCTCCGTGGACTGCGCGCCCTTTCCGATTTCGAATACGAATTTCAGCTGGCCCTCATCAACCGAAGGCTGAGCCGGGACATCGAGACCGTCTTTCTCATGACCGGCTTCAGGTGGTTTTACACCAGTTCGACCATCATCAATGAGGCGGCCAGCCTTGGCGGTTCCGTCAAGGGGCTGGTGCCGGAGATCGTGAATCAGAGACTGGTGGAAAAATATGCTTGCAAAAAGGAGAGAGTATGAAATTAGCGGCACGGATATCACTGATCAAACCATCGCCGACGCTGACCATTCAGGCAAAAGCCAATGCCCTGAAGGCGGCGGGCCGGGACATCATCGGTTTCGGCGCCGGGGAGCCCGATTTCGATACGCCCCAGAACATCAAGGAGGCTGCTGTCCGGGCCATCGAGGCGGGATTCACGAAATACACGCCTGTGGGCGGCATCGATGAACTGAAGGATGCGATCATCGGCAAGCTGCATAGAGACAATCGTCTCACCTATAAGCGGTCGGAGGTGGTCATCTCCTGCGGAGCCAAGCACACACTCTTCAATATCGCCCATGTCCTGTTCGAGGAAGGAGATGAAGTCCTGATCCCTTCGCCCTACTGGGTCTCCTATACCGATATCGTCTATCTGAGCGGCGCGCAGCCGGTGGTGATCAGGACGAACATCGGCGATGATTTCAAGCTCCAGCCTTCGCAGTTGGAGGCGGCCATCACACCTCGGACCCGGGCGATCATCATCAACCACCCGTCGAACCCCGCCGGCGTTTCTTACTCCCTGAAGGAACTGGAAGCCCTGGCCGAGGTGATCGTCCGGAAAGGGATCATCGTCATCTCGGACGACATCTATGAAAAGATCATCTATGACGATCAGCCGTTTTACTCACTGGCCTCGCTCAGCGATGAACTGAAACGCCTCGCTATCGTGGTCAACGGGGTTTCGAAGACCTATGCCATGACGGGGTGGCGGATCGGTTATTGCGCAGGCGCCGAAGAGATCATCGCCGCATTGACGAAGTATCAGAGTCAAAATACCTCTAATCCCACCTCTATCGCCCAGAAGGCGGCGGTTGAAGCCCTGAACGGTCCGCAGGATAGCGTTGCGATGATGCAGCGGGAGTTTCAACGGCGGCGGGACTGGATGTGGGAGAGACTCAACGCCATTCCCGGCGTCACCTGCCTGAAGCCCAAAGGGGCCTTTTATCTCTTTCCCGATGTCTCCCATTACTATGGCCGTTCGTTTGGTGGAAAGACCATCAAGAATTCTGCTGAGATGGCGACTTACCTCCTGGACGAGTCCAACGTGGCCCTTGTCCCGGGGGGGGATTTCGGCCATGACGGCCATATCCGTATCTCCTATGCCACATCGATGGGGCAGATTGAAAAAGGGCTGGAGCGAATCCACGAGGCGCTTTTGAAGCTCTCGTAAAAAAAGACCATACTTTTGGAGACGGAGAATATGGGTGGCATCTTTGGTGTCGTATTGGATGGGAATTGCACAAAAACTCTTTTTTACGGAACGGATTATCACTCCCATCTCGGGACGGAGAATGCGGGGCTGGCTGTCTTCGGCGCCGAGGGCTTCTGCAACGTGATCCATAGCATCAGTCAGGCCCAGTTCAAGTCTCGTTTTGTCGATGATTACAAGCAAATTCATGGATGGGCAGGCATCGGCGCTATCGATGACCAGTCTCCCCAGCCGCTGATCATCCGTTCAAAATTCGGAACCTACGCCCTGGCTGCAACCGGTCTGATCACAAACAAAGATGCTCTTACCGAAAAACTCCTCCGGGAGGATGCCTCCTTCAACGAAATGGCGGATGGAGGCGTGAACAGCGTGGAACTCGTTGCCAAGCTGATCAACCGGGGCGAGAACATCGTTGACGGGATCGTCAGGATGCAGCAGGCGATCGAAGGATCGGTCTGTCTGCTCCTGATGACCAGGGAGGGAATCTATACCGCCCGGGACAGGTATGGTCGCTTCCCTCTGGTGATCGGACGGGAGATCCGAAGCGACGGGTCCTCGCCCGGCCACGCAGCAGCCACCGAATCAAGTTCTTTTCCCAACCTGGGTTATGAGCAGGTCCGTTCCCTTGGGCCGGGGGAGATCGTCCGTCTCGATGGAAAAGGAATCCGGGGAGAACGGCCGGCGGGCGATGTAAAACATGTCTGCGCCTTTCTGTGGATCTATACGGGATATCCGGCGTCGGTCTATGAAGGGATCAGCGTTGAAAAAGCACGGGAGCGGTGCGGCCAGGCCATGGCCAGAGGCGATGATGTCGAAGCGGACTTTGTGACCGGCGTCCCGGATTCGGGTGTCGGCCATGCCATCGGCTATGCCATGGAGTCCGGGCTTCCATTCCGCAGACCTTTGGTCAAGTATACACCGGGTTACGGTAGAAGCTACACCCCTCCTTCGCAGGACATCAGGGACCTTGTCGCGACCATGAAGCTCAGCGCCATTCAAGACGTGATCCGGGGCAACCGGATGGTGGTCTGCGAGGATTCGATTGTCAGGGGGACGCAGCTGAAGAATTACACGATCCGCAAACTCTGGGACAACGGGGCGAAAGAGATTCATATCCGGCCGGCCTGTCCACCGCTGATGTTCCCATGCATATATGCGTCATCGACAAGGTCCGTCGCCGAACTTGCCGCCCACCGGGCAATTCGTGACCTGGAGGGGGGAAAAGAAAAATACCCGGAAGGGTATCTCGATCATCGTTCGAAAAAATACCGGAACATGGTCGACTGGATCCGCCGAGATCTGGATGTGACCTCTCTAAAGTATCTGCATATCGAAGAAATGGTCGCCGCCATCGGGCTGCCGGAGGAACAATTGTGCCTCTACTGCTGGCGAGGCCGTTAGGTCATCCGCGCTGAAAAGGTATTCTCTTGAATCCGTTCACCGGAAGGAAAAAAACAAAACCCGTTTATCTGGGTGGTGTACAAATAGGCGGAGATGCGCCGATCGCGGTTCAATCCATGACCTGCACGGATACCCGTGATATCCAGGCCACGGTCGCACAGATAGGGGAGCTTGAGGAGGCCGGCTGTGAAATCATCCGCGTTGCCGTTCCCAATGCAACGGCAGCCGCTGCCATCCGGGAGATCAAAGACAGAATTCATATCCCCCTGATCGCGGATATCCATTTCAACCATCGGTTGGCCATCGCGGCAATGCGTTGCGGGGCGGATGGGGTGCGTATCAATCCCGGGAATATCTCCGCAACTGGAATCCGGGAGATCGCGAAACTGGCCAAAGCCTGCGGCAAGGTCGTCCGGATCGGGATCAATTCCGGATCCCTCGACAAGAAAATTGCCGGCCGTCATGGCGGACCGACCGCAGGGGCCCTCGTCGAGAGTGCGATGCAAAACATCCGTCTCCTGGAGGAAATGGATTTTGACGCCATCAAGCTCTCCTTGAAGTCCTCGGATGTGGCGACGACAATCGAAGCCTACCGGCTCGTCTCCCAAATGACGGACTATCCCCTGCATCTGGGTGTGACGGAGGCGGGAACCCTCATTCAGGCGGCTATAAAATCCGCCATCGGCATAGGGGTCCTCCTGCATGAAGGCATAGGCGACACGCTCCGCGTTTCGGTCACGGGCCATCCCGCCCAGGAGATGGGTGTGGCGTATGGGATCCTCCGGGCGCTCAAAATCCGGAATGTCGGTCCGGATATCATCTCCTGCCCGACCTGCGGACGCTGCGAAATCGATCTCGCGGGACTGGCGGAGAGGGTAGAGACCGAACTGAAGGGGATGAAGGCCCCTTTAAAGATCGCCCTCATGGGTTGCATTGTGAACGGTCCCGGAGAGGCCGCTGAGGCGGATATCGGGATCGCGGGAGGAAGGGGGATGGGAATGCTTTTCAAAAAAGGAAAGGTTGTCCGAAAGATCCGGGAAGAGGAATTCATCCCGGTGTTACTCGCAGAGATTGGAGAGATGACAAATACCGGCCATCTTCATCGTCGATAATCCGTCAAGGAGGATGACCTCGCAAAAGTCCAAGAAGTCCATAAAATAGGAGAGTTCATGCGTTATTCAGAAATGTTTTTGCCCACAGGAAGAGAGATCCCTTCCGATACGGAATTGATAAGCCACCAGCTCATGATCCGGGCAGGCATGATGAGAAAGCTGACAGGGGGAATCTATTCCTATCTGCCCTTTGGCTACCGGGCGATCCGCAAGGTCGAGCAGATCATCCGCGAAGAGATGGACCGGGCGGGCGCCCAGGAGGTGTTTTTGCCGATGGTGCAGCCAGCGGAACTCTGGCAGGAGTCGGGTCGCTGGGTCCATTACGGCAAGGAGCTCCTCCGTTTTCGTGATCGTCACGAACGTGAGTATTGTCTCGGACCGACGCACGAGGAGGTGATCACCGATCTGGTGCGTGATGAGATCAAGACCTACCGGCAGCTTCCCAGAAATCTCTACCAGATCCAGACGAAATTCCGTGATGAGATCCGCCCCCGTTTCGGGGTGATGCGCTGCCGGGAATTCGGCATGAAGGACGCCTACAGTTTTGATGCGGACGAGGCCGGCGCCGAGATCAGCTACCAAAAGATGTTCGAGGCATACAAAAGGATCTTTACCCGCTGCGGCCTCAACTTTCGTCCGGTGGAGGCGGATTCGGGAGCGATCGGGGGAAGTTATTCCCACGAGTTCATGGTCATCGCTGATTCCGGGGAGGATGCGATCGTCTTTTGCGGCTCATGTCGCTATGCGGCGAATTTAGAGAAGGCCGAGGTTGTGAAACCAGCCGGGAAGGAAGATACGGATCTGCCGCTTCCGGTTGAAGAAATCCACACGCCGGGAGTAAAAACGATCGAGGAGGTCTGCGCTTTTCTTCGGGTGAAACCGGAGGAGGTCGTCAAGACGCTGATCTTTTCTGCAGACGGCGCCGCGGTAGCAGTCCTGATCCGTGGAGATCAGGAGATAAACGAGGTCAAGGTGAAAAACCACCTCGGCTGCGATACACTCGAACTGGCCCCGGACGATCTGATCCTTGCGGCGACAGGCTCCCCCCGGGGCTTTGCCGGCGCTGTCGGGATCAAAACCAGGATTATTGCCGATTATTCGCTTCTGGGGATGACCCGCTGCATCATGGGAGCGAACCGGGAAGATTACCACCTGCGCCATGTGAATCCGGGACGGGATTTCCAGGTCGAGGCCTGCGCCGATCTCCGGGTGATCCGGGAGACGGATCCCTGTCCCCGCTGTGAGGGGAAAATCCATTTTGCACGCAGCATCGAGGTCGGCCATGTTTTCAAGCTGGGGACCAAGTACAGCAAAGCCATGAAGGCTCTCTATCTCGACCGAAACGGCCGGGAGCAGACCATGGTCATGGGATGTTACGGGATCGGCGTCGGCAGAACGATAGCCGCTGCCATTGAACAAAATCACGATTCGGACGGGATCATATGGCCCCTGCCTCTTGCCCCTTACCAGGTCATCATCACCCCGGTGAATGTGAATGAAAAAAGCCTCTCGGAAACGGCAGAACAACTCTACCGCACTCTCAAGGGAAGAGGGGTCGACGCCATTCTGGATGACCGGGATGAAAGGGCAGGCGTCAAATTCAAGGATGCCGATCTGATCGGCATCCCCTTCCGGATCACGGTTGGTCTTAAGAAACTGGCCGAAGGCAAGGTGGAAATCATGTCCCGACGGTCAAAAGAGGTCGTCATCCTGCAGATCGACGAGGTCGAAGCGTTCATCATGTCCAGGATTGGCGAAGGAATGTAGATTCCATGCTCCGCATCAACGATATCATCGAAAAAGTTCAGGCATATCTTCCGCCTTCCGATGTGGAGCTCATCGAGAAGGCTTACATTTTTTCCGCTTCCGTCCATCAGGGACAGATTCGCCTCTCGGGTGAGCCCTATCTGACCCATCCCATGGAGGTGTGCGGTATACTCGCCGACATGAAACTCGATGCGGCGACACTCGTGACCGGACTCCTCCACGATACGGTGGAGGACACCCTGGCTACGCAGGAACAAATCGAGGATGCTTTCGGAAAGGAAGTGGCGTTTCTCGTTGACGGCTTGACAAAGATAAGCAAGATCACCCTCGGAAACCAGGAGGAACGACAGGCGGAGAATTTCCGTAAGATGATTCTGGCCATGTCGTCCGATATCCGGATACTCCTCATTCGTCTGGCGGACCGAATTCACAACATGAGAACCTTGGAATTCCAGAAGCCGGAGAGGCAGGTGTACATCGCCAAGGAGACCCTGGAGCTTTATGCCCCGCTTGCCAGCCGGCTCGGCATCAATTGGATGAAGACGGAACTTGAGGACCTCTCTTTCCGGTATCTGGACTTCGAGGCTTATAACGACCTTGCCAAGCGGGTCGTGAAGAAGAAAGACAAGCGGGACGATTATGCCGAGGAAGTCCGGAGTATCATCAGCAGGGAAATGGGCCTCTTGGGCATCCCGGTCGAAGTGGAAGGCAGGGCGAAGCATTTCTACAGTATCCATAAAAAGATGAAGGAACAGCATATCAATTTCGACGAGGTCTATGACCTCACCGCCTTCCGGATCATCCTCGGTTCGGACAAGGAGAAGGACTGCTATGAGGCCCTCAGCGTGGTTCACGCCCTCTGGAAACCGGTGCCGGGGCGTTTCAAGGATTATATCGCCATGCCGAAGGCCAACCACTACCAATCCCTCCATACAACGGTGATCGGTCCCTACGGGGAGCGGGTCGAGATACAGATCCGGACGAGAGCGATGCATGAATGGGCGGAGGAAGGTATCGCTTCTCACTGGCGGTATAAAGAGGGCAGGGTTTTCTCCAGCACCGACGAGGATCAAATCAGGATACTTCGGGATCTCCTGGATGTGCAGCAGGATATCAAGAATCCTCGCGAGTTCATGTCGAACCTAAAAGTGGCCCTTTTCCCCGAAGAGGTTTATGTGTTTACGCCTAACGGAGATGTGAAGTCCTTTCCAAAGGGGGCGACGCCCATCGATTTTGCTTACAGCATCCATACGGATATCGGCAACAAATGCATCGGGGCCAAGGTGAACCGGAGCATCGTGCCGCTGAAATATCAGCTTCAGAATGGGGATACGGTCGAGATCATCACGCAATCAGGACACCACCCCAGCAAGGATTGGCTGAAATTTGTGGTCACCTCCCGGGCATTGGCCAAGATCCGAAACTGGGTCAAGACCGAAGAGCGGGAAAAGAGCGTGGCTCTGGGAAAGGACCTGCTGGAGAAGGAGTTCAGGAAACATCACCTGAAGTTCGGGAGCATTGCCAAATCGAAGGAGATGGAAGGTATTCTTGCCGAGAACCATGTCGATACGCTCGAAGATCTGATGGCGGCTGTCGGATACGGGCGCGTTTCACCGAAGTATATCGTCAATCGCTGCCTCCCGGAGGAAGAGGTCCGGAAGGAAGAAACCACCGACAAGACCAGAAAGAAGGATTCGGCAACGGAGCTTTTCGGTGTATCCCTGACCGGGATCGACGATGTCATGGTGAGATACGCCAAGTGCTGTGATCCGATACCCGGCGATGAAATCATCGGTTATATCTCCCGCGGCCGCGGGGTGGTGGTGCATACGTCAAATTGCCCGCACGTACGGGACATGGATACCGAAAGACTGGTGGATGTCCATTGGGATGTCCGTCAAAAGAGGGATTATCTGGTTCAGATGAGAGCGATCTGCAATGATAAGAAAGGCATACTGGCCGATCTGAGCTCCGCCATCTCCATGCTGGATGTGAATATCTCCCATGCGGAGACGACTACCGATCAGAGCGGCAAGGCCACATGCGATTTTACCGTGAATGTCAATGATCTGCAACAGTTTAATCGGATAATCGATGTGGTAAAAAAAGTGCGCGGTGTGGTTTCCGTGCAGAGACTCTGGCGGTCCTGAGGGAGCGCCGAAAGTGCCGAGCAATCGCGCGCGGGGACGGATTTGAAATCGTCCCATTATGCACGCGCGGGGACGGATTTCAAATCCGTCCCCATTATGATATGAATTGACAGCCGGCTGCCGTTTGCTGTATGAAGCACGGGCCTTGTCAAGCAAGATAACAGAAAGGAAACGGTAGAGTTCATGGATAAACGGCGTTTGAGATATGGGATATTCACCCTCATTCTGCTGACTCTCGCCCTTGCTTCCTTAGCAGGAGAAAGCGCTCAACAGAGCCGGTATACGGTCCTGATCGATCCGGCGCATGGCGGAGAGGAGACGGGTGTGGTTTCCGACAGGCTCCGAGAGAAGGATCTCACGATGAATCTTGCCCTGTTGATTAGACAAGAAGCGCAAAAAAAGGGAAACTTTGACGTTCAACTGACCCGTTCCGAGGACAGGACCACGACGATGGCGGAAAGGAGGAAGGCGGTGGCGGCGCTTAAGCCCCATTGTCTGATGAGCATCCATGTGAACGCCGGTTTCGGAAAAAAAGCGACCGGTTACGAAGTGTACTTTCCCGGATTTCGGCAAACGGTCGCCGGGGGAAACGAATCCGCGGCCATTCTCAAGGATATGGAAACGAACAGATACCTCAACGATTCAGTGAGACTGGCCCAGCAGATCCAGACCGGTCTCGAGACGATTTTTCCCCGCCAGGGACGCGGTTTGAGAGATGCGCCCAGCCCGCTTTTAGAGGGATTGACCATCCCGGCAGTGGTCGTGGAGATCGGTTTTGCAACCCACCCGGAGGACCGGAAAAAACTGACCGATGAGAATACGCAAAAAGCCGTCGCCCGCGCCTTGGTAGAGAGCCTTTGGAAATATTTCCAGAAGGCGCAGTAAATGAGTCTCATGATATGGTAAACGCCCCGTGTCCGTCCCTGTCGAAGCCTGGTATGAAAAAGATTGTCTTCGCTTCCCGGAACAGGGGAAAGATTGAAGAGATTCGGGCGCTGCTGGCGGAGTATGGGGTGACCGTTAAGTCGCTGGATGATTACGAGAATCTACCAGAAATCAGTGAAGATGGAAACTCGTTTTTGGAAAATGCCCTTAAAAAGGCGAGGCCGATTGCGGAGCTGACCGGAGAGATGGTCCTTGCCGACGATTCGGGTCTGGAGGTTGCGGCCCTCGATGGGGCGCCGGGAATCCATTCCGCCCGGTACGCCGGCGACAATGCCGATGATGAAAAGAATATTCTGAAGCTCCTGAATGACCTGCAGGATGTCCCCACTAAAGAAAGAGGGGCCGCTTTCCGGTGCATCCTGGTCCTCTACCGGCCGGACGGGTGTTATCATGCCTTTGACGGGGAGTGGAAAGGCAGAATTGCGGAGACGCCGGCAGGGAAGGGAGGATTCGGGTATGATCCGGTCTTTTATCTGCCCGAGCAGGGCGTCACAGCGGCTGAACTTCCGGCCGGGATCAAAAATCGAATCAGCCATCGAGCAAAGGCTGCAGGGAAGCTGATACTCTGGCTTCAAAAAGGAACCGATGAAAACGGGGCGTAGCGCAGCCCGGTAGCGCGCCTGCTTTGGGAGCAGGATGTCGAGTGTTCAAATCACTCCGCCCCGACCAGCCAGAAGAAGGAGTTAGCGAGTCGCGCTGACTCCCTGACTCCTTCTTCGTCAGTTATAACAAATCACCCGCCAACGCTCTTGCCGCCTTCATTGCCGCGCCCCAAAGCCCGCTGTTTTGGTCCCTGATCAGAAGCACGGGCAGATCGGCAAGCACGGCGCTCATGGCATCCGAGTCGAGGAACTCTTTTTTGAAAAGCTCATGGTGCACAATATCGGTATTTCTGGCGGCAAGGCCGCCCGCAATATAGAGGCCTCCGCGCGCAAGGGTTTCCAGTGCGAAATCCCTGCATGCCCGGCCATAGAACCTTGCAAACCATGCAAGCGTTTCGGGATGGCGGGGAAATTGTTCCGCCACTTGAACCGGTTCCAGATGACTCCCCGTGAGGAATTCATGAATGGCCGTCAACCCGCTTCCGGAGACCACATGATTGTAGGTGGCGTACGGGGTGCGTCGGGAGGTGATGAAAAAACGCTGCAGGGCAAATTCCTTCTCGCCGATGAATGGAAAGCAGGCGTGTCCACCTTCCGAAGGGGCGACGATGTAACCGTCTCGGTCATCCGGAACAAGGATGGCCTTCCCCAGCCCTGTGCCTGCCCCGATGACGGCTATTGTGGAGTGTGGTTCGGGGGATCCGGCCAGGATGGTCTCGGCAGACTTGCCGATAGGCGAAATACAGGAAAAGGCCTGTGCCACGAAATCGTTGATCAGGATAGAACGCTGGAATCCGTAATCACGCTTTGCATGGGTGATGTCGACGTTCCACGGTATCAAGGGCGGATGAACCCTGACCCCTTTTGTGATCGGTCCCGCAACGGCTATGCCGACGATATCGGCTTGCCTGGGATCGAACGGAAAGTCGCTGTCCCGCAGTTTTTGCAGAAGATCGGCAAAGGATTCCACCTCGGCGGTCTTCATCCAGAGTTGAGAGACCAGATCGAGTTCTCCTGCATGATTTGCCATAAAGTGGGCAAAACGGCTATTGGTTCCGCCGATGTCGGCAGAAAGGATATGATATTCGCTTTTATTTGAGCTCTCAGACATCCCTTTCAAATCGCCCTGTATGAAAAGTATAGCGTTAGGAACTATATTAGAGCTTCATTTATGACGGGAATGATTTGAGGATGCCATCCAGGACATCCTCCATGCTCTTCCTGATGACGGCAAGCCGTTCTTCCGTGGCCGCTTCGAAGCGAAGCACGAGGACCGGCTGCGTATTCGAGGCCCTCAGCAGCCCCCACCCGTCGGCAAAGGGCACCCGGACGCCATCTATTGTTATAATGTCATGGGTTTTTTTGAAGTATTCACGAACGGCATCGACGACACGAAACTTGATCCGATCGGGGCAGTCTATACGGATCTCGGGGGTCGTGAAGGTCCGGGGGATATCTGCAAGGAGTTCACTCAATTTCATTCCGGTTTCGGAGAGGATCTCGAGCAATCGTAGCGAGGCGTATATCGCGTCGTCATAGCCAAAGTAACGGTCGGCGAAGAAAATATGTCCGCTCATCTCTCCGGCGAGCAGCGCCTTCTCTTCCTTCATCTTCCCCTTGATCAGCGAGTGGCCGGCCTTCCACATGATCCCTCGTCCTTTGTTCTTTGCGATGTCGTCGAAGAGTTTCTGTGAACATTTGACTTCGCCGATAATTGTGGCGTTGGGATTTTTTTTCAGGATATCGCGGGCAAAAAGAAGGAGGAGCTGGTCTCCCCAGAGGGCCTTTCCCTGGTCTGTAATCACGCCGATCCGGTCGGCATCCCCATCGTAGGCGATGCCTGCGTCGGCCTTACCGTCGCGGACAAGACGAATCAGTTCCCGGAGATTTTCCGGGATGGTCGGATCGGGGAAGTGGTTGGGGAAGCGACCGTCGGGGTCGCAGTAAAGTTCGGTGACACGGCAACCGTATCGACGCAGCAGGGGGAGGGCGAAAAAGCCGCCTACGCCGTTGCCGCCGTCGAGTACAACCTTCAAGCCTTCTCCGATGTCGACGCGCTGAAAAAGATAGTCCTGGTAAGTACGGGTGATATCCTCCTGCCGAAAGGATCCCTTGCCTGCAGCGAAGGAACTGCTCTCGATGATCCGCCTCAGCTCCTGGATCTGATCGCCGTAGATCGTATCTGGGCCGATACAGATCTTGAAGCCGTTGAAATCAGGAGGATTATGGCTACCAGTGATCATGAGACCGCCGTCGGCCTGAAAATGGCGAATCGAGAAATAGAGCATAGGTGTGGCGCATAGACCGATGTCGATCACATTCACGCCGGCGGCTCTGACTCCCCTGCCGACGATATCATGATACGCCTCCGAGCTGAGACGGCAATCCCGTCCAAGGGTCATCTGCCGGACGCCGTGGCGTACGGCATGGGTGCCGATCGCCCGGCCCAGAAGATAGACAAAGTCGGGGTTTAGATCTCTGTCCACTACACCCCGGACATCATACTCTCGAAAGACCTCAGGATTCATTTCATGCCTCATGGTCGCATCAGGGTTTTAAAAGTCAATCATTATGCGCATTGTCTGTCAAGGGAAAAACCCTTTTGACGCTGGCCTTCCGGTCAGATAATCGGGATGCAGCGTCCTGTGAACGACGCGACCTTTTTCCCAATCCGGAAGACGGTAATCCATTACGATCTCGAGAAATTGAATACAAATATGAAAAGTCGCCCCCCAGAGAATCTCTTCCCCGCCGTTCGAATCGAGGTGGATCAGGCAGGGGTGTTGAAGCGATTGCAAGACGGTGGGATCTGTCGGATCGGGAGCGTAGATGATGTAAGCGCCGATCGATCTTTGATCGTAGAACGAAACCAGGGGGATTTCTACAATCTTCTCCACTTCGCGGTTCGGGTTGGGCGCTCCCGGCTTTTTCACAAATCCCACCAGGGGAAAGATCGTACGCCTGAAGCTCTTCAAGCTGTGTGTGGGAAGCGGGCCAAGGAAACGGACATGGAAGGGAGAAAGGCCGATTTCCTCCCAGGATTCACGCAGGGCGTTTACCAGAAAAAGGATCATGATCCGGCGGAGCGCCGGTTCCCGTTGTAATGCAAACAGGCGAGCCGGTCCGCGGATGATCGGAAAAGGGCCATGCATCAGCAATGGCCGCAGCAGTCGGTCGATGAAGGGGTGTATCATCCCGCCGGGACAGCTTAGATCGCCGGGTTGCGACACACGGGAGGAACGTTTGATCAGTTGGAACACGAACTGTATTCCGGAGCGATCCCCGGAAGCTGATTGACGAAAGCGCAGAGGAAGCAAAACCCCGGCTGCCTGACGCGGGGCGATACCCTCTCCCGGAGACTTTATCTGCGCGATTGTCGATGAAAAATCGGACGGATATGTCCCGAGTCTTTCAGTTGCACGCGCCAGAAATGCATCCCGGCAGCTGAAGAGTCCGGGATTTGTATCCATGTGGCTCATTATTGTCCCCTTCACTTTCAATCATACCGGCAATGCGTCGTTCATACCAGCATCCCCAGGGAAAGGGATCCAGGAAACCGCAATGTCCACCATACTTCTGAACGTAAACCCGGAGATATCCGTTACGGGGGAGATGATAGAAATCATCCACCGCGACAACAGGATCGTCCTCCGAAGCGAAGATCGTAACCGGCAGGGCCAGCGGCGCCAAGACATCACCGGTCAGGGTGTAACGCTGAAAATAGTCCCGGTAATGACTCCACTCCGTGTAATAGGGCATGATCGCCTCGGTCAGCGCCATGCATGTGTCGTGATGAAGGATGTCATCAAAGTGATACAGATCGGGAAAGCAGCGCTGCTTCTTTCGGAGCGATCTTTTCCACTTGGCAAGAAAATAGTAACGGTAGGCGGGGAATCCGGCATCGATGGCCAGGGTAGATTTATGAGGATCCAGGGAAGGGCTGACAGCGAAGATCTCCCTCAGGCGGGAAGGGGAGGAGAGGGTCTGTTTCAGAGCGATGCGCAGAGCGAAGTTTCCTCCTAAGGAAAAACCGATAAGATAACTGGGGCCTGCAGGAAGAAGGCGGGTGATATTGTCCACCGCCAGGGCGGTCTCTTCGGTCAGGGCGCCGTGAAAGAGCCCCCGGTTCAGGCCGTGGCTCCTTCCATGGTCCCTGAGGTTGAGACGGAAAATGTCGTACCCTCTCTGGAAAAAGTAACGTCCGGTCGAGAGAATGTAGGTGGAGTCGGCGCTTCCCTCCCATCCATGCAGAAGAATAATCAGACCTTTCGGGTGTTGCCCTAGTTGCCGCGAGTAATAGCCCAAAAGACGCGCGTCGCCCGCAGCGACGATCATTTCCTCCGAGAGATCGGCCATCGTATTTTTTCCCCACACCCGCAGCTTCAGACTGCCGAAGATCGTCTGCAGGTGGGGGTTTCTGGCCCATACCGCCGGTCTGAATTGATCCTCCACGTTTGTTTGCCCTTTGCGGTAGTTACACAAAAGCCCGGCATGATTACCGGGCTTTCGTGTGAATTGGTGGCGGTGCAGGGAATCGAACCCCGGACACTACGGATATGAGCCGTATGCTCTAACCGGCTGAGCTACACCGCCAGCGTCTTTCAGGGCGTCTCGCGGTAACGCCGGGCGCTACTTTTCCCTGCGGGGAGCCCTTTGTTGTTCAACGTGTTGACGAGTTTCCTATAACAGTATTTCGGAATTGTCAATCCCTACTATTGGCCTTTCAGAGAGTAGGTAACAATCACGCTTCTATCTTTCGTTGATCCGCCCCCGGAGAGGACAAGGGCGAGAACAATCTCATTCTCCCCGCCATTGTCGATATCTTTGAACTGGTAGTCAGCCACATAGCCGCTGATCCGCTTTGTCCGCCAGTTTTCGACCATACCCATGCCGTCCCATTCCAGATTGTAAACTTCAGAGGAGGTGAATAGCTTGACGCGTTCGGAAAGACGCCCGGACGAGGAAATGTTCTTGACAATGATGATCTCACGCTTGCCGTCCTTGTTGGTGTCGTAAGTGATAATCCTCGGATTGATGTACCTGGTTTTGTTTCTATCGCCTTCCTGCGGGTCCGAGGAGTGAAGAATCGGTTCGACAAACGTATTGCTGCCGCCAAAAACATCATCGCTCTTCCAGTGGATTTCCTCGCTCCCTCCGAAGATAGCTATTTTGGAGAGTGGTTTGTCTGTCTGTTCGTAAATGGTGAGGTAATCATCTTCGCTCAATGCGATCACCATCTCCGGTCCACCGGCCATGAGCTTGTCCATGGCGAGTCCATAGATGGAAAGACCTTCCGGAATCCGCATCTTCCGTCCTTCTCGGTATTCTCCGTTCTGCCAGAGAATCTCATGGATAGGCGTTACGAAGATGCTATCCATCCCCCGGTGCTGACCGAGCAGAACATGCATCCCGGAGGAATTTGTGATGACTCTCATCAACCAGCGAATATCCCGAGCGATGGTTTCGAATTTGCCGTTTCTGAATTCGATGACGAAGGAGTTTACCATGGCGCCGGCATAACTCGACACGATGATCTCCTTGATGCCGTTTCTATTGATATCGGCGACATCGACAGAGATATAGTTGTCATAGCTTCTCCCTGCGATCTGCTGGATGAGCTTGAATTCATTTCCTTTTTTCTGGTAGATGAAGATGTTATCCCTATCGATCATGACTGTTTCATTCAATCCGTCCCCATTGACATCTCCAATATCCATACCTCTGAACGCATAAGGAAACTGCTGGCTTTGCCAGAAGCTCTTGCCCTCGAGGGGCTGAACGGCGTTGATCAAATCGGGATGGATTGATGCGGTAAGGGTTCCTTTCTTGCTGCTTTTCATGCCGGAGATGATCTCCGTTTCGCGCGATGTCTGGGCTGTCGGCTTGCGGGAAACGATACTCTCCTTTGCCGTTGGAGAAGCCCTGGGGGTCGGGGGCTCCGTCCCGAGGATGTGGGTCTCGATCTTCTGGGCAAAGTCGGTGATCTTGGGGATCACCTCATCCATGTTCTGAGACTGGGCGAAAACCGCCAACACCGATTTGCTGGCGCCGATGTCGACGAGCTTGCCGTCGATGCTCAGGCTGTTGCCGATCTTGGTGATGCTTCCCCAGATCACGAAGTCTGCGTTGAGTTTTTTCCCCAGAGCGTAGACATCGGCCAGGGTAGGTTCTTTCACGCCGGAATCCTTTATGGCGGTCAGGACGGTATCCCGGCTTGCGACCTCGATCTTCTCGTTGACGGAAATGCGCGAGGCGAGCATGTCCCCGATTCCCTGGCGGACATAATCGATGTTTTCCGCACTGTAAACCGAAAACGGCAGGATAACGACCCTATTCGTTTCTTTCGCCCACAACGGCGCACCCGTTGCAACCAGAAATAAAAGGCAGACAAGCCATTTGTATAACTGTTTCATTGCTTCTCCTCCGATCAAATATGAAGCTCCCCGCCCGGAGGCGGGGTTTGCCGGTTACGTTTCCGGTGAAAACAGAACATGTATCCGTAAATAATCTAACATGTCGTGCCCACGATTTCAATCTGGATTTTAGGCTCTTAGATATGTAAAATCCGGTTCATCC
>Ga0209835_1000293_pt1 | contig 33381 bp, 41 predicted proteins | sample LakKivwa52mmetaG_FD_184138 | JGI IMG/M metagenome (GOLD analysis project Ga0209835, IMG submission 184138) | Anoxic lake water microbial communities from Lake Kivu, Rwanda to study Microbial Dark Matter (Phase II) - Lake Kivu water 52m metaG... | ecosystem: Environmental > Aquatic > Freshwater >... | reverse complement strand
GTGAGATGGGATGAAACTAACAAGGGAGTGGGCTATGCCAAGTCACGAAACGTTCTCAATAAAGCCGATTGCCAAACTAATTAGTAGATATATTATGGATGGGAAAGGTTGGGCAGACCCATTCGCAAGGAACAGCATTTTAGCAGAATACACCAACGATTTAGATACAAGCACCAATGCCAATAGCCATTTAGATGCATTAGACTTTATAAGCTCGTTTGAACATTGGAGTTTGAATGGGGTTTTATTTGACCCACCATACTCACCACGACAGGTGATGGAGTGCTACAACAAGATAGGCAGAGAAGTGACGATGGAGGACACACAAGTAAAGAGCAAGATAAAGGATGAGATAGCAAGAAAAATAAGGAATGGTGGCTTATGTATTTCGTTTGGCTGGAATTCGTCAGGACTTGGAAAGAACCGAGGCTTTGAGATAATAGAGATAATGTTGATAGCACACGGAGGAGGACATAATGATACAATATGCACAGTGGAACGCAAGTGGCAGAAAAAGGAGGGGAAACAATGAGTTCAAAATCTAAAGGCAAGCGGTTCGAGAATCTGGTTGCCAAAACGCTTGAGACATTCGGCTATCATATTGCATTCAAGAGTCAGTATGTCCGCTTCGGACAGATAGACTTTGATGCCATTTGGGACATTGTCGCCATCAAGAGGTCGGGCAATGAGGTCTCGTGGATGTTCGTTCAGTGCAAGAGCAGGAAGATGTATGGGAAGGAGAAGCAGGTTCTTGTTGATTGGGTAAAGAAATACGGCTTCGAAGGAATAAACTGCTTCGTAGCCGTAAAGGTAAAGGAAGGGAGGAAGAACGCAATCCTTTGGCACAATCTATCTATGCCTTGAGCTTTGCCTTCTTTCCGACGTATGGCGTGTCTGTGTTGTATTTAAGCCAGTTGTGCAGGGCGACTATCAGGGGAACAAGGGCAATCTGGAACACCAGAGCCACTGGGAACCCATAAGCCGTCTGCGGTATTGCAGCCATTATCTCCGCCTGGTTGCTGACGAAGAATCCAACTGCGCTCGCAAGCATCACCAACCCGAACTTCCGGATGGTGTGGTGCCTGTCGAGCCAAGCCATTATCTCCTCAAAACCCATCGTCTCACCTCATTGTATCTGCACCGTGAGCTTAACCACGGTGCTTCCATCCTTCTGGAACATGTAGGTTATCTGCTTGTTGACCTGGTTCACTTCCTTATGGAGAACCGACTTCACGACATTCGACTTGACAACGAAGAAAGGAATGGACCATACTCGGTTCACCTTCGCGTCATATTCAGCCGCATGTTTGAGCATCTCCTCCTCCTTTGAAACGATTAGGAAGTTCACGGCAGTAGCCATAAGGACATACTTTCCGACGACGAAGTTCTTCGCAATCATCTCCTCCTCGAACGTATCTGCCGCATCCTTTGTGATTATGCTCATTTCCCTACTCATGTTTCTCCCCTCCAATGTTTCTTTATCATCTCGCGCTTCTCCTTGTTGTTCTCTATCTTCATCTTTTGTGGTGAAGCCCTTGTAGAAGGCATCGTCACTCCGTTGAAGGAAGTGGCGAACTCGGGCTTCACGCTTCCGAAGTAGAGCCAGTTCTGTATCCCGCCCTCGCACCAGTATTTGCTTCCATTAAGCTTCTTAGGCTTGTCTGGAAGGAAGTCGAGGGTCGTCTCGAAGATATACCATCCTTCTCCGGAATCAGCCTCGTCCCCCTTGAAATAAACACAGGGATAGGAATGATAGCCGAAGCTGGTGTTCCCGACAAAGTTGAACACCTCGGAAGCGGGTATGCCTGCCGCACGGCAACAATCAAGGAACAGGATTGTGCCATCCTCGCAATCGCCATACCTCCTAAGGACGGTTATGGGATGGAGCTGCCAGTTGTCCTGCTTGTCGTATCGGTATTCGATAGCCTTGATTACATACTCCCAAATCTTCCTGACTTTTTGGCTTTTAGGCAGGCTTTTCAGCGAAGATATGCCCAAAGAACGGCACAAAAGGTCGCTTCTGGTGTAGATGTCGCATGGATTTGAGACAGACACGTCGGTTCCCTCTACCTGTATGTTCGGTCTGTAGCAGTAGCCTGTGCCTATGAAAGAAGGCTTGGTGGTTGGAACCTCAACTCCGTTCTGGGCAAGCTCTGTCTTGAGGCTGTCTATGTTGGAGTTCAGTTCGAGCAGCCGGACATTGAGGACATTCGCGACCTCAATCTGCGCGGCGAGTTTCCTCTGAAGCTCTATCTTGTCCTGCGCAAGGGTGAGCTTGTCCTTTCCTACCTGGTAAAGGATGTCGTCCTGGGCTTTAACCTTGGCTGTGAGCAGGGCAATCTCCCCCCTAAGGGCGGTTATCCCAGCCACGTCCTGCCACGTCTTCCATAGGAATCCAAACATATTCTCACTCCGCGAGTATCTTGTCAACCCGCTCAAGCTGACCTTTCAGGTCTTTCACGTTCTTCTCCAGCCTCTCTATGTCCTCCTTCACCTTATCCCTGAAAAGGACAAGGTTCTCCCTGGTCACGCTCTCCACGACGTTCCTCTCGACGACCTTGTAGGTTCCGTCGGCATTCTTGGTTATGTCACGTTCCATATTCTCCCTCCGGCTTCAGCTCAATAGACGAGCTTTGCGCCTATACGCACGAGTTGTTCACAGCCGCACTTGCAGCAACGGTGGAACTGCTGTTTCATTCCTTCACGTCGAAATCGTCCTCGTCGTATCCGAGGGCGGTATTGTATTTGTTTATATCAGCTTCAATCTTTGCTACGACTGCAGCAAACCTGGCTCTATCATTGCATAAATCATTCCTTAGCACGTCGGTTTGCGCCTTATTAAGCTCGGCTCTCTCTTTGACAACTTTAAATACATTGTCGCTTACTGTCACTTTAAGTTCTTCTTCTCCCATAGTATATCACCTATATGGCTGCCAATCAGCCTTTTCCTGTTCAGTCATCTCCCTCTCGATAGGTATCCGATGCATCTCTGCGTATTCGTCATGACGCACGGTATACACAATCCAAGAGAAATCGCAATCAACGTCCCCAGAAACCTCAAATTCAAAATCACTTATCGTTTTCGATACATACAATTTGGAGAACTTTCCTATCGGAGTCAGGGAATATTCCGCATCGTCGCATTTTCCATTGAGTGCATGGAACCATTCAGGCATGTGTATGGTGGCTTTTCCGTTTTCAAGCTTAGCTCTCCCCTTGTATATGAGCATCATGTCAGGCGATTCGACAAACGAATGAAACAGCCACTTGTTCTTTGGGTCGAGAGGATGATGAATCTGGAAAGAACCTGAGTTCTTCGAAAGGGCATCGGCATAGACATTCCCACGATAACTCGCAGTTCCGAAACTATTCGAATAGACAGTTGACCATTTATAGGAAGATGAACCGAGTGTGAACGCCGAGGTTGAATCCGGAAGGAGGTCTGTCCCTACTTTTTTATAGCAATAGAACGTATCGCTCGTTCCTCCGAATTCAACATCACCCCCAGAGGCAACAAGAAGCTCCGTGCCAGTTCCAGAAATATCAACCTTTTTCGCATAAACGTTTTTCCATCTGTATGAAGAATGACCCAAATAAGTGACGTCGTTCGATTCGGGACGAATATAATCCAACCCACCGCCACGAGAGTCGAGGAAAATTATATCTCCGCCGTCTGGTCCTATGTTAAGATTGGCTGTTCCGGAAGTACACCATACCCGTAAATACGCATTATCTGTATCGACATTCATTTGAAGTGAGGCATTGTGAACTCCATCAAAGACAATAGGTTGTTCGCAATACAAGACAGACCAGATTCTGTTCATCGTTCCTAAATCAGCCCCGAGATTAGTTTGAGGGCAGACATCTTCATTTCCAGTAGGATAAATGTATGTTCCAGCATCCGTCCAAACACAACTACCAGAAGGAGTAGACCAATAAGCCGCACTCGCGCCGTTGCTTGTCAATACCTGACCAGCAGAACCAACACCACCATTGGCAGACAGAGTTCCAGTTATGTTTGCATTCACTCCGTATATGGTAGACCAGCGATAGGAAGAACCCCCATTCGTATAGATGTTGTTTGTAGTCGGTGTGGTGTTCCCACCTAGATGTATCCCACCAGTTCCCTTAGCCCCTATCCATAAGTCTATGTTATCCGAACTCCCAGTTGATTCAAAGACAAAGTTGGTGTCGTCGTTCTTGTAGAAGTGCATCTGACAGGTTCCATCTCCATCTCCCCCTTCTATCAATAGGGAATTTGTCATCGTAGTTGGAGACAATATCCCAGAACTCAAAGTCCAATATCCTGCTCCGCCTCCGACATCAGCCCACGCGCTTCCGTTATACCATCTGAGAGTATTCGAAGTGGTGTTGTAGTATATCGCACCTTCTACACCAGTTGGGTCTGGGTCGTCTTTCTGCCAGGGGAAGAACAAGCCGGTGCTGTCTATGGAAACTCCGAAGAAATAGAACGGCGTTCCCCAATGCGAAGCACCGGAAGTGGCATCTCCCCATATGTTATTGCTGAACACAAACCCATTCTTGTTTTCGTTGGTGAACATCCCTACTCCGCTTGGAGGTTGGAAACCGTAGTTCAATCCGCCACCTGACCTGCCTTCTCCAGTTGAAAGGACATCGTTGTCCTTGCCAAGCTGAGCGACAGTTCCTTCCTTGGCTCCACTCATGCGCATAATGAATTGCTGAAGTTCCTTCGATACGTTTCCCTCGGCAGGATTGTCTGAATATGTAGCCACAACGAAACCAAGCTCATAGCTTCCGCCTCCCCTATCCAGGGTAAGGCGCTTCTCAAGAACCCTGACAGCATAACTGCTCCAGGAGAGAGTGCTGTCATTCAGGGTTATCTTATCCCCGATTGCGACAGCCCCATAATCGAAGTATGTCGGAACGCTGATTGTTGCGTTCTGGTCGCCCCACTTGTGGAGTTCCAGGAAACGGGAACATTGTGCTTCTACATCTTCTATGCTGGATGCACGTTCCAACTTCAAGGTATAGGTTCTTCTTCCCTTGAGACCGATTGATGAACTGGCATCAGCCGAAGCCACATACTTATAGACCAGGACTCCCTTCGGATGTATACCCTCATGACCGTGGAGGATGACCGTTGAAGAAGCAGGTATGGCAAGGCGCTTTGTATCTTCAACGCCCCTTATGCAACCTGTGAAGGAATTGCCTGACTTGCCAGTATATTGGACAAGCTCGTAAGGATAGCCTGTAACGTGGATTTCCAATACTCCGGTTGTCGGGAAACCGCTTGCATCTGCTACGGCTATAGTGGTTGAGGTTTCCGTGTGAGTTCCTGAAGACAGAGAATAGTCTCGGCTATATCGGAAGTTCTCGAGATAGAGAACCTGGCTTACGGTAAATGTAGTGCTATCAGGCTTTGCAGAATAGTCTATGAGTTCCTCACCTATGACAATCGAACCGCTTGAAGGGAACGATGAATTGTCATCCACCTTTATCACGCTTGTAAGAAGAACTGGTGCGCCTGTTGGGATAGAATTTGCCGCAGGTAGACCAAGTGAACCGGTGATTGAAGTAGCCGTCTTGGATGTGTAGTCCATGTAGATGTTGCCAACGCCCGAGCCGGTCGTGCATTGTTTTATCACCACGCGCCCTGTGCTTGGAAAGCCGTCTGTGGATACGACGTTTATGGTTATCGGGTTGGTTGTGATGGACCCTCCACCTGCTCCGACAACAGCCGTTGATACCCTAGTATCGGAGAAGGTCGTCTTGCAGAACGTGGTGGACATGTCCTGGTATCTTGTGGTCAGGTCTTTGCTTGTTCCGTAGGCTATGATGTCGTTGTAGACATTGTTGTTCGTGAACTCATGGCTTGAGGAATATGCGTTGGTGTTCGCCCCTGTGATGTAATACGTCTTGACAGAGGAGGAGTTTCCTCGTTTCGTGGACATGTTAAGGGTTCCTGTAAGAAGGTCAATATAGAGTTCCTTGCCAGCCCTGGCGGCAAGAAGCGACAGGGCTTCCCATCGTGATACGGAAGGAACCGTGAACTTCCCTATGATACTGGTATCGTCGGCAATCGTTCCGACGGTTATAATCCACGGAGACCCGCCGTCAAGATTCGTCGAACAGAGTTTGTTGACTATCGTTCCGAGAGTATCGGTATCCCCGCTTTCGAACTGTTTCAGGCTTGCGGTGGTGTTGGCATTGACGTTTGAATTGATGAGCTTGCCCCCATAATCATAGCCCGAAATCTCAATCTGGTTGAAGGCATTTCTCTTGACGGAGTTTATCGTTCCGAGAAAGCGAAGCGTTCCTGAACCGGCAGAGTCGTATTCGTATAGCTTGAAATCTGAGCCGATTGCTATGGTCGAGAAGTCGCCTGTTCCTGTTCCATTGAGAACGGCATTGAACGTTGTCGGCGAACCTATCGTTTCCCTGATGTCGCAATTCACCCAATACTTATCGTAGGCTGTCGAAACTATGGTGATTCCATAATCGGTCTTCGTCATGTCTGCACACTCCCCCATTGAATGGTTATCGAGACATCCATCTTTTCAGGAAGATACCTTGTGAATGAACCCTGGGGCATGGTAGCCACGGCACCGTCGTCTGTAATCTGGAGGTCGATTATCTTGCCGAGCTTGTGCCACATGTTCTTAGTTTCGTCGGAAGGAGCCGTTGGAGGGCTGGTTTGTGGATTGGCTGAAGGAGCAATCACTCCCCTGTATTGCATTGTCATGCCTTCCCCTGCCGCTCCCTGTGCGAATATCTCCTCAAGAATCCACTTCTTCTTCAGGACGCTGGTGACACTTGAGCCTCCACTTATTGTTCCATTCGCATCGCTCAGGGTCACACCGGTCTTGCTGAATACATCGTTTCCATCCATTATCTCGCCGGTTATGGTGACCTTCCTGGTAACTCTCCTAAGAGGAACCATCTTGGTATCGTTCGTGGTGCTGGTGCTTGTGCTTGGGATTGGGACGGCTATTGGAGGGTCTGAAAAGGCGAACTTGGCAGACTTGCTTGGGATTATGGCTACGCAATCATAGACGCTGGTCTGCGTCTGCCGCCTCCCTATAATCAGAACCACTTCTGATAATGCCAAAGCCATGTCAAGAACCTCCTGTCGCAACTGCCTGCTCTATCTGGCTGTTCGCCATCACTCCCTTTGCATTGACATTGGTGTTCATGGCGGTGTTGAGATAGACATACATGATTGGATTTCCTCCACTCATTCCATAGTTCTGCATCCCACTAAGTGGGTCGGCAAGTAAATTTACAATGGAGTCGTGAAGCAATCCTTTTTCGCTAAACAATGCTTCTCCAATGGCGTAGGACAGACCAAATAATCCTTCAACTCCCCAACCAATAGTCTTACCAATGGGACCAGGAGCTAGGTTTTGAGCTATCGCAACGGCACCTTCTTTAGCAGCATAGAACTCTGGATATTTTTTAGCTATCTGTTCTTCGTTCTGTTTCCAGATTATGCTTCCAACCTCAAGGGTTGTAACTGCGAGAGTGGCTAGAGTTACAGCAAAACCGATGGGGGTATTCATAAATGTTTGCAATTTTGAGGTCATGTCGCTGATTTTACCAGCAATTTCCCCAGTTTTTAGGAGTTCTATGAATGCATTTAATCCTTCCATGGCTTCGCCAGCCTGGCTTATGCTGCTTATGAGGGTGACTGCCTGACCGAAAGTAGCCATAATCATTCCTATGCCAAGGACAGCCATAGCCAGCAATCCAATTCCCAGTTTCAGTTCATCAGGTATCTTGTTCACCACATCAAGCAACCAGAGAAATACTGGAAGAATGGCAAGCATGGCTGGAAGAAACAACAACTCCAAGGTGGCTCCGAATATCTCGCTTATTCCAACGGCATCCTGGGCTGGCTTAAGAAAACCTTTCATGGCTCTCTCGATAGCCATCCCTGCGAACATCACACCCAAGCCGAAGAAAAGGAGTTTCATCCTATTCTTGTCAAGGACATCCATAAGCTTGGCTCGTTCGCGCCGTTCATACTCAAGCATTTCTATTCCTTTCAACGGGTCTCCTGCGGCGGCGTTCATCTGTTCCATTCGGTTGGTAAAGAATTCCAGCTGCCTCATATTAACTGGGGCGGGTCTGCCTGCAGGAAATATGAAGTTTGGCATCCCGACAAATTCCTTTCGTATGCTTTTCCCAAGGCTTTTCCCAAGCATCTCGGTATGCTTAAGGGTAGCGTTCAGCCTATTGATGACATTGGAAGCATTGTCTTCCGCCTGCAGATTTATGTTAACGGTAGCCAAACACACCTACCTCTTTGCGACCAACCGGTTGTTTCGTATCCCTTTTCTCCACAATCCTCTTTGCCAGGAGGTCGAACCTCGTAGAAGGCATCTTCAGTATCCTGTCCGCGTCGAGTTCTCCGAAGATTATCTGAAGTTCCAGACAGGCTTCGACAAGCGCATCCGACGCGCTTCCAACCCTCTGAGCCATCAGCCTCCGTTTAAACTCCTCGCGGGTCATTGGAGCTTCTCTTTTTTTACCGCTTCCTTCGCCGACTCCATCTCCTGTTCTGTCGTTATTCCCGAAGCCACCATGAGCCTGGTGTAGAACTCATCTACGTATTTCACAAGGAAGCCGTTTATGCTCTCCTTGCTTTCGTCAGGATAGCTTCTGGAGATTATCCTGGAGCATATGTCTATGAGCATCTTGTATCGGGTTTCCATATCCTTGTGGTCATAGACGGAAGCTATGGCAATCCTGTCCTCGACAAGGAAAGCCACCTCGAAGTCCTCCCCTCCAGCCTTGAACTTCAACTTGCCGACATACCTGTCGAACTTACCCATCAGCCATCCCCTCCGAATGTTTTCGGCGTCTTTTTCGCCTCCTCGTTTTCCATGTTCTCCTGCACTTCCTGGGTGAGGTCGTTCATCCTTTTGGCGAACTCCTCCAGGTTCACAACCCTTCGTTCAAGCTCCTCCAGCTTTCCGGAGGAAACCATAAGGTCATACTGTTCAGCCTTGCGCATCAAATCCTGGAGATAAAGCCACGACTTGTTCGCATAGCTTCCCCTTGTGACGGCTATGAACTTGTTCGCCATCTCGGTAGGCACATCCCAAATCTTGAGAGTCCGTTTCGAGAGGGCTTCGTTCTGTTCCTTAGCCATCTGGGTGTTCATCTCTGCCACGTCTCCCAAGGTAGGGAGTTCGGCTTTTTCGCCTTTCTCAACCAATCAAATCACCTGCACCTTTTCTTCTTCATCACAATCACGTTCCCGCGTTGGCGAAGTTGTCCTCCTCGTAGTAGTCCTGGGCGAGGCATTTGAGGGTCCATTTCTCCTCAACCGTGCCGTCTGCCGCAAGGCTCATCTCCCTGTTCGTCAGGTAGGAGTTGTTCATGAGGACGTTCATCGTCTTGTTCGAGGCGGTCGCAACCGCATCGTTCAGGGTGAAAAGGACAGCCAGTGTCGGTCTGTCTGCCGCGCTTGTCGACTTCTCACCATACTGCCACCTGGTGAACGTGCTGGTGTATGTTCCGGTGTAGTTCGCCACGGAGACCGTTGTCACCATCGGAAGCCCGGATATATACTCGGCTCCCTGTGCGTTCTCAAGAAGCAGGGTGAACTCTGCCGTCATAACCTCTGGTCGCCCATGGTGCATGAGCTGGTTTATCCCGAAGGTGTTGACCGCAGTCCCATCCCTTGAGCCTCCCCTGATTGTAAGGTTGTTCACCCTTCCAGTCCAGGTTCTTATGCTTCCGCTTCCTGTCGTTGTCGTGGTTGCATTGACTATAATCTGGCTCAAAGCGGCAGTCGTGCAACCCACCTGGGTGGTAGCCGTGCCTTCGGCGAGTGTTCCCTGAAGGATTTTCACAGCCGCCTGCTGGGCATACCACAAAGTTCCTATTGCCATGTTTCCACCTCACGTCATTATTTCTCCCCTGTTTATCTCAGCTATCTTTGAGCTTATCCTACGCCTAAGCTCTTTTTTCGCCCATTCGGCTGTTTCAGTGAATATCTGATACGGCGGTATCGCCTTCAAATGATAAGCGAAGACCGTGTAAGCGCCATATTTGTATTTGGTGCTTGACCCGCGAGGAATCTGGAAAGACCTTAGGCGATGATACATGAGATTGTCGCGAAACTTCCCAGCAATCCTGCTCCAAGTCCTTGCCGCGCTCCTTCTGACCCTCATTTTCTGGGTGTCATCACGATATGTCTTGTATGATGAGCGCATGATGTCTATGTCGTTTTCCAGGGTTCCTACAACAGCATCGATGTTCATCTTCTTTCTCTGTTTTGGAGAGATGTCCTCGCTTGCTTCGTATCTGGAATAGAACCTCTCTCCATGCTTTCCTTTCTGTGTGAAGTAGCCATGCCTGCTGGTGAGCCAGGGAACCCTGCTGTTCTTAAGAAGATAACGGACAGCCTTTGGGTTTGGATAGTAACCTTCGAAAACGAACGGATGTTTGTATCTGTTCATCTTCCTACGACCAGTCTCAAGGACAGAGGCATATGGCGCATTGTCACCGATGATTATGGAATTCTTTCCGTAGGGCTCAACGTATGCCAAATTTTCCATTATTCTTGGAGTATGGGGATAAGTGTGGTATGGAAGAGGACGCTCTCCCTGGGCATCCCTGATGCGATTAATGAGTTCCTGCTTGACCTTCAGACAGAAGTATGGTGTAAAGGGATTGCTTACTAGCTTCTTCACTTTATTGAGCTTGGAAGCTGCAGGCTTTATGTTCACTTCAACAGCTATTACCATTAGCAATCCCACCATTTATACGACAATAGCAAAGTGTAGTTATACACTACACTATTGTCTTCCTCAACAACATAGCTCAAGGTTCCTGAGACATTCGTGTATTGATACATCCCATAGCTGTTTGAAAAGAGAACTCGGTTTGATTCCGCAACATTCCTTATGGCATCGCATAGGGAACGAAGGACGCTCTCCTTCCTGTCGAACACCTCGACCTTGAAGGTGATTGTCTCGTCACGTTTGGAGAACGTTTGCCATTCCCCAGCCTGTATCTCAGGAGTTGGAACTATGACGTAGGGGAAACCGGTTCCTTTGGTGAGACCGAGAGGAACGCCATCCAAGACATTCTTGGTGTAGCTCAGGACTGTAGCGTTTGTTTTAATGAGAGTCCAGAGATTGGATTGAGCTTCGGACAAGCAGTTGGCAACGGTAATCTGCCCCATTTTACGCCTCTCGTTACGAGACACTTCCACCTGGAGAACCAGGCGACGTCATTATTTATGCGCTTACCTATATATGCGTTGTTATTACGTCGTTGTATTGTAGTAGGAATCAGTCCTAAGCGCAGCCTTAAGCTCAGCTATGACCGAAGTCCTGGTGGCATCCATCTTCATCATGTTCGCGACCATAAGGACAGCCAGGTGCCTGACGTCATCTGTCGGGTCGGCATTCCCATAGGTGTAGGAAACCTTCACAGACCGCCTTTTGTTCGGGAAGGTCAACAGTTCTGCATTGTTCGGGTCAAGATAGATTGTTCCCTTGTCGAGATAGGTGAAGACATAGGCAAGCGAAATGGTGGTGAAGGTTCCGCTTCCCTGGTCTATGGCTACCCCTGTGACTGTTTTTAGGTCGTTGCTTACGAACAGATAGTTGGTTCCGTCTCCATCGAGATACTTGTCGGTGACGGTCTGGATGCCCTGCCACGTCCTTCCTGTGAACCTGTCTATGGATTTGGTTACTGTGTCAATCATCATCTGCACGGCGGCATCGGAATACTCTGCTGATTGGACGTTGGTGTAGTTCCGGACATCGGTTATGGAGCAGTATCCCCTGAAGTCGGAACCTGTCATGTAGTCCGACCAATCCGAATAGACGGCGCTTACATTGTCATAGAAACGAATCTTATACCAGTGACCGGAATCTCCGGCATTGTCAACACAGTAACTGTTGACTATGACTATACCGTCTGCACCATAGTTAGGGTCGTTGGAAGCAGTGAACTCAGTCCAGCTAACGCCCTGATTCGTGCTTTTCCATACCTCTGTATGGGTGTATGCCTGGTTTGAATCAGGAGCCACCCAAGTTATGTATTTCTTCACCACGTCAACCACCTCTCTCCTGGAACCCACGCACACCGCGTATGACTGGCGAGTTCATATTCACCTTTGTCATCTCAGGTGCGTTCTTGTTCACCTTAGCCATTATCGGAACCGTAATCACGGAAAGAATGTAAGGTCGTTCGAAGGCGCGTATCGCCTCCTTGTAATGTTCCTTTGAGAACTCCTCAGCAAGATAGATGTCTTCCTGGAATGTCCTTCCATAGTAGATTTTGGCGATGAATGATTCTGAAAGAAATACGTCTTCTGGGAATTCCTTGACCCTTGAAATGGTGAACTGCTCGGTAAGAACAACCGCCTCTGATGGTGTCTTGAGTGTCTTGCGTGTCATGGATTCCGAGACATACAAGACCTCCGAGACAGACCTGCGGGTAGCCCTTCGCATGGTTTCTGAAAGATAGATGCTCTCCGAAGCTATCCTTGAAAGCCTCTTTGAGACGCTCTCCGTTATGTAGATTCTTTCGGAAAGAACCTTCGACAGAACCTTTTGGAAGGTTTCAGAGAAATACATGGATTCGTCTGCGCTGTATGTATAGTCGAATCCAATGTGTCCTCCACCACCGTATGGCATCTCATCATCCTCCAGTGAAATCTATAGCGAAGTCCCTGGCGAATCCTGCAGGGACACTTTCTATATAGAACCAACAATATAGAGACTCGTTCAGTCCTGAAGAAATAGGAGTCAACGAATAGTTCTTATATTCCATGGTGAGATTTATGTTACTCGTAGGAGACCTAGAAGTGCCGCAGGTAAGATTTGCTGTTTCCCACGTAACATTGGTCTTGATGGCTTGCCAATCGCGTATCACGGTTCCGTTGTTCTGATTCCTAAATATAGGCTTGGATGTCTCGTTATCCTGATTCTGTGGCTGACAGTATGACGGAAATGGGTTGGAACACCTGAAGTTTATCTTGGAACTCTCATTATATTCCACCCAGGAAGAACCGTTGTAAATCCATATGAACGTCCCAGGTTCTCCCAAGAAAGGAGTTATGGCGCAAGAATCCTTCATCGTCCCGTTGAAAGCCCCGCCGGTGGTTTGCTCAGACAGAGGATAGTCGTCTCCTCCGGAACCATAATATAAGCCAGGGAAATGCGTTGAAAGGTCATTTCCCTTCACGTCCCAGGTCCCATTCATCACGGGCGCCCACACATTTCCATCTCCGTTGCAGAATTTCAAATCCGCACCGCTGTTATACACATAACTTCCGTTTGAAGATACGTTGTTATTGTAGAAATGCATATCGCTTGAATCTACAAGGAACAATGCGAAATCAACTGCTCCTGTTGAGATATTGTTTTCGTTTATATTTGTGTATGTGGTGGTAATGAAGTTTATCCTTCCATTAATGGTATTGTTGACTATATCCAAAAGCGTCGAACTGTCTCCAGATATGGCGTCATCGTCATGTTCGTATGTGTCGAAAATGTTTCCAGTTATCACCCCATCCCCAGCACCAGATTGCATATAAAGCCTAGGCTTGGCGTTATCTAAGGTTGAGATTATCGTATTGTTGGCTATGACGAAAGTAAGCACATTATCCTGGAAATTGATGCCAGCACCAGTTCCGAGTATTATTTCATTTCCAGTAATGACCAACGACCCACCACCAGTATTTATCCCCGCCTTTCCTTCCTCAGAATAAATCCCATTGTCCTGGTAAGTTTGATAAAAACCACGATTATTGAAGATTCCGATGCTCATGTTATATATGTTACAATTACGGATTACCACATTGTTATTATCAACATTTATTCCAATAGACTCGCTTGCATTCACCCCGTATATCGAGTAACCGTGACAATCAAGGTATATGTCCGAAGCCTCGAAACTGTAACATATGCCTCCTGCTGTCGCATAAGTATCTCCAAGCAGGTCTGTGTCTCTACTTATCCCACGACAATCCTCGGTTACCGTGTAGTTGATGAAATTGGCTGTGACGTTGCAGTTCGAATAAAGCGACACGTTGGTTTCGTTGCTTGTCGTGTTGGCTATTGAACAGTTCCCCTCGCTTGTCCAGTTGGAGAACAGTTTGGTGACATTCGGGGTTGCCGTGATATTCACGGTTGTTGGAACTACGTAGGTTCCGTTTCCAGTATAGTTTCCATAGTCTTGGGGCGAAGCGTTTATGGAAAGATTGGCGTATCTTGGATAGCTCAATGGAGCGTAGTCTCCGCAGCCTTCGAACCCACACAGGAACTTGCCCTGGCTTGTCGAGTTGTTGTATGGTATTCCAACCGTCGAGATATACAACCCCGCGCCATACTGTGAGGGAACAGACCCATACATCACCACCGAACCGTTGAGGACATTCTGCCACAGGTTGCCTTCGGATAAATTGTATAGCGAAGTGCCATCGGTGTCGTTCACATACAGCCCGCTTGTCCTGCTGAAGTTGTTCCAATAGAAAGTGTTCCTCGCGGAGTTGTTTACGAAGACCAGTGTTGACGACGTGCTTGAGAACGTGTTGTTGATGAAGGTATTGTTCATGGAAATCCGTGAGGTATTCGTCCCGCCGAGCGTCATGAGTGGAGTTGAGCTTGCCGCCGTTTGGTTGAATGTGCTGTTCGCTATGATTGAGTTGTTGAGGATGCCGTTTGATGCGACGATTAATCCTCTAACTCCAACCTGTGCGGTGTTGTTGACGTAGATTAATCTGTCTACATTCCTATTTGTGGCGACGTAAATGTTCACTCCCGATGCGCCTGTCGTTATTAGATTGTTTCTTACCGTCGTATTGTTTATGTCCGCATTGAAGTAGAACGTTCCTGTCCCAAGTGCCGCCGAAAAGTTGTTGTTGGCTATGATTGCCCTATGGGCACTTCCAAAGACAATCGCTATTGATGTTCCGCTTACCGAGGTGTTGCTTACGAGAATGTCTGTTCCCCCTATGCTAAAGCCATACGAGCTTCCTCCGCCTATGATTGCTGAATTGGTGACATTGGTTCTTGCCCCACTCACGGTCAAGGCATATCTGCCTGTGGCGGTCATGTAAACCGTCACATTGTTCAATACCGCGTCGGTTGAGGATGTGACGAATGTCCCTACGTTCACGGTGGATGCCGTGACGTTCTCCACGAAGGCTCCGCTTCCGGTGATTGTGATTGCGCCTCCGGCGGTTGCGCTTGCGTTGGTGTGGTTGAAAAGGGAGTTGGTTATTCTTGGGGAAACTGCCGAAGCGATGCTCAATATGTTGGTGTTGTTGAGGCTTCCGATGCCGGTCACGTTGTTTATTGAAAGCCCTGTGATTGCGCTCGTGGTTGCGATTGCCGAGGCGAAGTCGCGGATTACACAGTTCCTTATAGTGGTGTTGTTTTGGGCTGAATAGATACCATAAGTTGCGGATGCGTTGTTTCCTGTCAGTATAAAGCTCTTGCAATCTACTGCAGTATTAGCCCCGATTATGTTTATGCAGGTCGAGTCGTTTATCTGGAGGTTCGTATCTAGTTCTAATATGGATTGATTGTAGCTTCCACATCCTACAGGGGAGACTGACGTGTTACCTTCTGACCAATTCGAATAGGAGAATCCGTTGTATGTCCTCACACGGCACGAGAGGTTGAGGGGGAACGATAGATTGCCTGGGGTGAGTGTTGAAATTATGGTTGGGGTGTTGGATGGGAGATTGAGGTAGGTTCCAGCCAAGGAAGTCTGATTGTTTCCATTGAAATACCATTCATAGGTTACATTCATCGTTCTGTTGTCGCTGTCTATTGAGGTGACGTTGCATGTGGCGTTGCTGTATTTGTTCCCAACCGAAGCCACAACCCATGTAGTAGGGGGGCTCTCCGTTGTGAGTGGAGCATAATCAACCGCATTGACCATCTTTGCTGTGTATGGGTATCCTGCTCCCCTGTCGCCTATCATGAGACCTGGGGCATAGCTTGAGTTTGCAGAACCGGCTATCATCACGGTCTTATTCATCACGTCCTGATAGATATTTCCTTCGGTGGTGTTGAATCTGCTTCCGCTTGAGGCATTCTCATCCACTATCCAATAGGGCGTCGTTCCTGTGAAATTGTTCCAGTATAGGGTGTGGTTCGTTGAGTTCATGATGAACCATATGCTTGTGTAGTTATCCCCTGAAATGAAGGTGTTGTTATATATCTGGAATCCGCTTGAGATGAAAGAGTTTCCGGCTGCCTTAAAAACTGGCTCTATTGTAGAATTTATCCGGTTGCCGTATATCTCTGCTCCTGAAACAGTCCTGTATAGTATGGCTCCATTTGTCGATGAGGTGCAAGTTATCCTGTTGTTTCGCACAATCACCTTTGACGTGCTATATATATAGAGTCCGGAAGAAGACCCGCTAACGTTGCTGTTTTCTACAGTGTGATTCGTTCCTGAGTAAATCAAAGCAAGGGAGCGGCTTCCCGACATGACATTGAAGTTCCTTAACAGATTATTGTTGCCAGCAAGAAAGACACAGTATGACGAGTTGCAATATTGGAAGTTCTCCATTATATTGTTCGTTCCGGATAGATATATTCCGTAGGTTCCTCCAGTTCTAGGAACGGCATCGAGTTGCTGGACGGTATTGAAGCTCCCTGTAATGTATGCCGCATACGACGAAACGTTGGAATTGTAGGCTATGTTGTTGCTGAGTGTTGTTCGGTTTCCTCGCATGTAGATGGAATAGGCTGCCGCCGCACTGAATGATACGTCAACGGTATTGTTGAGAAGCGAACCGTTCTGTGATGAAGTGTCCATGTATATTCCGTTGTAGAAAGTTGAGACGATACAGTTCCTTATAGTGGTGTTGACCTGATTTGAATAAATCCCGTAGGTGGATGTGGTGTTGTTGCCTGTTATCGAAAAGCCCTTGCAATCCACCACCACGTTGGAACCTACCACGTTGATGCATGTGGAACCGTTGACCTGTATGTTCGCATCAAGGTCTATGCTCTGGGAATATGAACCGCACCCTATTGGTTGGATTGATGCGTTTCCGCTTGACGACCAGTTGGAATAGTTGGTGCCGTCATAGGCTCTCGCCCTGCAGGAAACGTTCAATGGGAAGGAAAGGTTGCCTGAGGTCAGGAGGCTTATCTGGGTGTTGGTGTTGTTGGCTGCCCCAACATAGGTTCCGGCAAGAGAAGTCTGGTTCACTCCGTTGAAATACCATTCATACGAGACGTTGTAGGCGGAGGCGTTCCCGACAACCGTGACGTTGCAGGTTGCGTTGCCGTATTTGGTGGTGACGTAGGAGGTTATGTTGGTGATATTCGGAGGGGCATAAGAACTTTGGAATCTCGCCTGCACATTGGCACGCGTGGTGTTGTAGACCGTGATGAAGGTGTTGGGGTTTGTGACATTACTAACGGTTGCATTCCCTTCGGTGACTGACCAGTTGACGAAGGAATAGCCTGCGCTTGCAGTTGCGTTTATCGTGAGGTTTGCAGGAGGGATGAACGTAGAGTTGTTGCCGATTGCCGAACCGCCGACGGTAGAATTCACGGTGAGGTTCCCGTATTTCCCGAAGTTCGCTTGCACGTTTGCACGCGTGGTGTTGTAGACGGTCACGAATGTGTTGGGATTGGTTATATTATTTACGGTGGCATTTCCCGTTGTGACTGTCCAGTTGATGAAATAATAGCCTGTGCTTGCAGTTGCGTTTATCGTGAGGTTTGCAGGAGGAGTGAATGTGCTATTGTTGCCGATTGCAGTGCCGCCGATTGTGGCGTTGACTGTGAGGTTTCCTGGCGGCAATCGGTTTGTCAATGGCGCATAGTCGCCACAACCAGCAAAGTTGCAGACGAATTTGCCTCCGGATGTTGAGTGGTTGTATGGGTAGCCTGTTCCGCCACTACCGATATACAGACCCGGGACAGATGATGAAACTGAGCCATACACCCCAACGCTTCCGTTCAGAACATTAGCATAGATGTTGCCTTGATTTTTGCTATCGTAGGTGGCGTTATAGAAATTGCTTCCATTCGTATCGTTGATATATACCCCCAAGTTGGTGAAGTTGTTTAGATAAAATCTGTTGTTTGTTCCTATGACCCTTAGACCAGTGTTGCTTCCACTTCCAATAATCTTGGTGTTTGTAATTGTCGAATTGCTTCCTATATCGGCTAAAGTAGTATTTGATGAATAAAGGGTAGAATTGATGATTGTGACATTTGAGATTTCGGATGTCAATAGTTTGCTTGATGAATTAAAAGTTGAATTGACAATCGAAAGGATGTTCCCACACACATTAAGATAACCTACATTAGAATTTTCTATCGTTATGTTGGATACTTTGTTTCCACAATAACCCGTAACCATATTGGTTATATTTGAATTCCGTATCCTAATTCTACTATCAGTAGTAAGCTCGATGCTCTTAGAATCACTTGTGTTCACAAATAAGACGTCGGTCATTGCATACGAATATACCCCCATCAGCGAACTGTTCATGAAGGTGAGGTTAGCTCCTGAAACAACTATTCCATATTTAAATCCAGTGAATCCTTCAAACTTACAGTTCTTAAATGTAAAGTTATTTGGTTCCTTACCTACCCAGAATTCAAATCCCCAACTACAATCTCCAACACATTTAATAGTATAACCTTGACAATCTACTGTAGAATTGGTTCCACCGAAGCTATAACATATCCCATTGTAATTCTCTGTAACAGTCTGATTTCTTGGAATAGTCCAGTAAGTATTGTTTGTTGTCAGAGCCGAAGTCCAAGAGCAGTCTCCTGCATCTATGCTATAAGAAAGTCCAGCCATCCCCACCAGAAGAAACAACAGGATTGGGAGCGTTTTCAATCAGACCACCTGGCATCTAGTCTCAATATCTCCTTCCAGGTAGCCATCTTCCGTGCATATCCTGTCTCCCAGAGGCTCCGTATGGCACGAATCCTCAGGATATGGCATTGTGCAGTTCTGCCTCACGAACCAGATTTGGTCGCCGAGTGTAGCTGTGTAATCGCACGGCATCTCCTTCTCAATCATGTGGGTTGTGCATAGCTCGACCATTACGGTATTCCCAGTCATCATTGGCGTCTTGTAGACGCATCCGAAAAGGAACATTATCGCGGCGATTGCGAACACAATTTTTTTCATGTTATCACTTCGATGGGAACAACAGGTTCCAAGCCGTGGTGAACACGGCTACCACTATGAACACCAATGCGCCGAACACCCCCTGTTCAGCCCTGTCAAGCCGCTTGCAGTTCGTCTCTATGTTAGATTCAAGCGACTTGAACCTCTCCTGATGGGCTGTGATTATTGGAGAGAGGGACGACAGGCTCGCGTCTATCGATGTGAATCTCGCTTTCACATCAGTCTGGAACTCAACATGCCTCTCCTTGAAATCGCGAAGTTCCCTAAGAACCTCGCGTATGGTAACGTCTTCCATCCAACAACCCCCGATACTATAAAAAGAAAAAACGAAGGGAAATCAGCTTCTGTTCACCGTGATGGACCAGGTGATGACAAGGCTGTCACCGTTCTCCACATTGAGCGCACTGAACGTCCTCCGTGACAACATATCCCCGCCTGTGGTTGTGTGGTTGAATATGCCAGCTTCATACAGGGTATAGGTCCCTGTGAAGTTGAATGTCGCGGTGAACGTTGCGGTATTGGAGGCTATCGCATCGGCAAAGACAGCCCTGTGGCTTTCGCCAAGCAGGGCGGTCTGTGTCGCCGCAGTAGCTCCGGAGTTGGTTCCAACCGATATGGCTGAGAACTTGCTTCCGGTTCCACTCGTGGAGATAAGCGACGCCACCTCGTTCAGCCCAGCGTTCACTATGTAGTTGGGCGTCTCGATGGTGGCTATGACCCTGCCGTCCCTGATATGCCGTGCGCTGAAGTTGCCACTAATCATGGCATCTTCCGAGGCTTCCTTCCTGATTAGTTTCGCCATCTTCTCAGAAAGGAATCCCTTCTCGCGCACGACTCCGGCGCGGGCGGCAAGCCCGCGCACGAAGTCAAGCAAGGACAGCATCGCCATCACTTACTCGCACTGGATGTCCTGGAGGACACAGATTGCCTTCGAGTAATTCACCGCAAAGGCGCATCTCATGTTGCTCTGGACTTTCCAGTCGTCGGTGTCTATCAGGTAGAACTTGTTGAGGCGAAGTTCCCTGCGGTTGGCGAATATTCCGCACTTGCCCCTGGACACGAGGAGTGCCTCGGTTGCCGTTGTGGCGGTTCCACCTGAGAGGGCGGTCGGAAGCTGGGTCGTCTCGATGACATTGATGCCCCAAATCTTCCCGATTATCCCGCTTCCAAGCGGAGCAGCACCGAACGTGTTGATGTTCAGGAGAGGCTCGTAGCCGTTCGTTGTGGTCTTGAGCTTCCTGAGCTTGTTCGTGAGCTTCGGGTGGATTATCAGGTCTGTCGGGTAGATGTTCTGGGTGCGCATCGCCGCGATGGCATCAGACAGCTTGTCCGTGGTAATCTCGCCTCCAACAGCCACAGTAAGGATTGCCGTGTCTGCGGTGGTGTCCCTCATCCCGTTGAAGCCTCCTGTGGATGTGGTTCCGTTGTAGATTTCATAGTCCACTTTGAGGGCTATGTCCTCCGCAAGGCGGTTGACCACCACGTCCATGACGCTCGGGTTGCTGTCCTCCATGACCTCGCTTGAGAGCCTGGAGAGGGCTGCAACCTTCTTCGGGTGCAGAACAAGCTGACCGAAGGTCGGCTGGGATTGGGTTATTGTGCCAGCCTCCTCGGTAAAGTAGGCTGTGCTTGCCGCCGTGACCTTGGGGAAATACAGCGTGTCCGTGGTCATTGTGATGTTCTCACAAAGCTGGATGGCTGTCGATTTCGCCAGTATCAGGTCGTATATCTTTGAAGCCCAAATCTCTGGGACGAGATACCCTCCTTGGGTGTTGGTGTTCTCGTTCAGAGCCTTGAGCAAACTCTCTGGGTTCGCCATAGCTATCACCTTATTCCTCCGAGCTGGTGGCGCGTTTCAGCATCGCTGCCGTCAGCTCACCAACACTCATTTTCCTCATCATCTCTGCTTCTTCTGCCCTTTTTTCCTCATCGGTCTTGGGCTTGACCTCCTCGTATGCCTTCTTTATTTTCGGCTCCAGCTTTTCAACTGCCTTGAGTATGGCTTCCTGCGCCATGTCCTCAAGTTTCTTCTTCATCTCCAAATCCTTAAGCTGGCTTTGAAGCTTCTCGAACTCCGCCTTCGTCATAGTGACTGTTTCCTCGGGAGGCTTTTCGAGAGGCTTAGCCTCAATCTTTTCCTCCTGCTTGGTCACCGGCGCCTCTGTTACGGCTACGGGCGGCGTTCCAGTCGCTTCCCCAGCAACGGGATTGGAGACGGTCTCGGTCTTTTCCACTGAAACCCCTCCTTGCGCCTCCGTTGCAGAGGCGTCTGTGTCGTCACGCTTTGCGACCATGAATACTGCATCTGGGTTAGCCGGTCTGTCGACCAGGGAAACCTCAAGCAGCCGGTATTTCTTTATCTTGTTCCCTTCCTTCTCGATTACACGCCCACCTATGGAGAAGCCCTTGTAGACCTTCTTCTGGCATTTCCTCCATGCCTGGTCGTCCACAATCTCAGCACCTATATAGACGCCCACTCCGACATGCTTCTCTATGATTGGAGCTATGCCGACAGCCGTCTCTGCACGGTGCATTTCCTTGATGTTCGCCCACTTCTTCCACTCATCAACCGCCTCGAAGGAAGCCTCCAGGTCGACTACCTCCTCCTGGCTGTCCTTGGTTGGCGTTGTGGCGTATCCGAACACCATGCGCTTTTCCTCGTCTATCTTGGAAATCGGCGCCCATAGATTGACTATCTCTGGAATCTCCATCAGCCCACCTCGTAGTATATGCTCACGTTTCCGCCTGCTGTTGCGGAGCGGCTGAGGATTTGAAGCCTCTCGCCAATCCCCCATTTCATCGGAATCTGGTATTGGTTCGTGGTGTAGCCAAGGTTGAACGCGGAATATATCACGCGGTTCACTCCGGCTATGGAGGTCACATTCGCCCAGAATCTCTGGTTCGTGTCGCCACCGTAGATGACGTTCTTCAGGGTGCATCCGTTAGGTATCGTGCAAAGCTCTCCGTTGTATGCTGGTTTGGTGTTTCCAGCAGTAATGTTGTATAGGAGGACGTTTGCATTGGACCTGATTGATACCACCCCAATCGCAGCACTTGAAAGAGCCGCGTCGTAGATGTATGCGAAGTCTCCCTTTCCTGAGAGCTTGGTTGTCTGCTTGGTGAACTTGTTGGTCACCACGTTGTTGGTTGCGGAAGCCGAAGTGAGGGAAGCGTTCCTGCAATAGGACAGCTTCGTGACATCAGCCACAACCCGCATGTTCTGGACAAGCCTGTTGGAAGGTATCGCATACCAGCCTGATGGAACGTAGTTCACCACGATATTCGTGATGTTCGTTCCAGCACCGTTTGACGAGAATCCTACAACCAGGGTAGGTGCGAGAAGCGACTCGTCGAACGTGAATGTCGTCGAGGTTCCGGTAAGCGGTCCCAGAACGGTGTCGCCTATCTTCACGCTGGTCGTCACAGTCGACTTATATTGGGCGGTGACCGTCATTGTGGCTGTGTATTCAGACCTCTTTCTTGGCTGGTTGAGGATAAGCGTCCTTGTTGAGTTGGCGTTCGTGAGCGCGGTTGCGTTCGATGCCGAAGTGACGTTGCCTGTCAGGTTGTAGGTGCGGTTGTCGTTTGGTCTCACAGTCACGGCAAAGGGCATGCTCGAAGTTGCCACGAAGGCATCGGTTGACGCGAAGAACTGCCCATCTGGAAGGACAAGGTTCGTCGAGTTGATTTCACCCGTAAGGTTGAGGGCAGGATTGAAGTAGTAATAGAGGGCTGTCGGATATGTGTTGTTTATGAATGAGAACCTGCTGAGGGTTATTCCGGTGAGCGTCGCGAAGGTTCCGTCATCCGTCTGGGTTAAATCGCTTGTGGCTGTGAATGCCGACATGTTGGTGGTGTAGTTCGCGGCAGGATAATAGACATAGTAGACGTTGGTGTAGTTGGGGCAGGATTTGTTCACTCCGAATCCGGCGGATGAGAGAGACCAGTTCGAGAGGGTGAGCGTCAGATTGCCTGCCGACGTGGAGTTGTTCACTAGATATTGGGAGTTGTAGCCGCTTGTGTTTATCGCGGTCTGCCCTGTGAGAGTATAGTTCGCGGTCTTCTTGGTGAAGTTGGCATCCATGTAATAGATTACCAGGCTTTGCGTGTCTGAAGCGTTCGTGCTGTTGAGGACTACGAACGTGTTCGTTCCGGTCTGCTGACCGGCATTGAACGTGTTCAGCGAAAAGATTGTGTTCGCCGAGGTGAGAGTCTTCTCCACCAGGACGGCGTTGCCCATTCCGACGAGCATGAGAACCGCAAGGCTCCATGCGAAAAGTTCCCTAATCATTTTTATCACCATTCACCGGCTTGTCGCCCTTCATCTGATTGCGCGAGGTCATGGCAACGGCGTTCTGCTCTGTCCTTGCGTCAGCCGAGGCGACCTCCTCCTTCTTCTTCCTTTGCCCAGTGAACTCATCCTGCTGGGCAGAAGTGAGTTCGTCGAACATCGGATTCGGCAAAGGCTTGAATCCGAGGTATTCCCTGGCTTCATTGACTGTCCATACCAGGTTCGTCAGCTTAACGGCAATATCCGCCTCTCTCGTCTCATCGCGCTTGTAGACGCGATTGAAGTAGAATTCGACTCCGAAGTGGTCGAAAAGCTCCGTGTTGAGTATGTCCTCATACTCTGTCTGGATGCTGTTTATGGTCTTGTAGTAGCTCTCCATCGAGACTGGGGTGTCTGGCTTGTTTGAAAACAGATGATTGAACCTTGCGGTTGCGCCGAAGGCGAGCATCACGCGCTGTGTGAACTTGTCGATGAAATTAGAAAATTCGAGGTCTTTCGTGAGCGATGCCACCTTGTTGATTTCAACGTTTCCGGTTGTGACGAGATGCCTGTGCGGGTTCCGCCTGTGCTTGTCGAGAACGTCGCAGAACTTCTTGTAGTTCTCGGAATCTGGGGAATCGTCTGGAAGGCTGAAGATGAATGACGGCGTTGCGTCGTTCTGGAAAAAGAGACCTCCGTATGTCTTCGCATACCAGAGTGAAATCACGTCGTAGATTGCCGTCTGGAGGGGCGAGGTTCCGTAAATCTGGTCGCCTATCGGCTCGTATGGGAAGTGGATTACCTCCTCAGGAAGGAACTCAATCTGCCCAGACGCGCCCATCGTTCCATAGGTGTATGTTGATGGATTGTCATCGTCAGGATAATTGGTTGTTGCGAACGCGGTCATGTTGTTCTTGACACGCTGAGTGTATCCGGTCACCTTGCCGTGCATGTCGTAATTGATTTTGATGCTTCGCGACATGAGGGGGAAAAGGACGCGGGGGGAGTAGATGTCCGGTTTTATCGAGGTTATCTTGCTAAGAAGCATCCGTTTGGTAATCTGGTCGGCTGACTTGTGGAACACGTCTGAATATATGGCGTCCATCGCCTCAAGAACCTGCGATTCGGTAAGGGATGCCTTTCCGAGATAGCCGTCTCCTGAGATGAGCGCGTCGCGCAATACCGATTTTCCGTATCGGTTGAAGTTGTTCTGGCGGAGGAAGCGGTTGGTCTTCTGCTGGCGCATCCTGTCTCCGTCGATGCCATAGCCGTCTCCGAAAACATCAACCGTCATTCCGCACACGATGGCTCGCACTTCGGGCATCTTATAGAACCAGTCATATAGGCTGTCTCTTATGACGTTGTTCACTGCTGGGGTCGGTTGGGGTTGACCCGTTGGAACGTAGTCATCAATGAGACGTGCCGAGATTGGCACCTTTCTTGCGCTAGCCATTGCATTGATATATGAGCATACTCCTATATAAGAGTAGTTAATCAGGCGACGCGAGTGTCTTGAATGACTTGGGCTTAGACGATGGAGACACTTGCGAAAGAGCGTGTTGAAGCGGCTTCCAAAGCTATTGCAAGGGATATTACGCAATCATCATGCTCACCAAGCGAATGGTATGCCATGCGCCCATCCTTCATCTTCATGTATGCCCATTGTCCGAGTTCTGAAAGAAGGACGTCGTTCTTTGGGATTGCGAGGTTTCCGTTGCGCATGGTCACCTCAAGGCGCGATAGGATTTTCTCGCGGCTCGCCATCTTGGTGTCGAAGTCGAGGGAGACCGGCTTGAGAACTGGGTCTTTGAGGCAGGCTTCTGCAACCCCCCAGCCGACGCCTGTCTTCTCTATGAGGATTTTTGCTGGCTTGTGGAACTCGTTGAGGTGGCGGATTTCCTCGACGTTGTTTTCTGCAGTGAGGTGCTTTCTTATCTGGTCGCGCAGGAGGATGGGATGACCTTCAAGGTAGTCCAGGACGGTGAAGACGCTCCAGTCAGCCCTCGCACCCTGCGACACGGCTATATCACAACCGATGACCCGTCTAATTCCAACCCCGTTCGCCTTCGCGGTGTCGATTGCGGTTCTCGTCTTTTCGTAAAGCGAGGTCGCCTTGTCGAGGACGCCTTGCGGGAACATCGACGTGTCGCTGGAGGCAGGGTTACAAAGATACTCCCTAGCCCAGAGATGTGAAGGCATGGTGTCACGTATCGAGCGCAACTGTTCCAAATCAAAATGTTCAGGAAACTGAGGCTCCTTCCAGCTTCCGTCTTCGTTGAATACCACGGCGGGATACTTGAGAAAGGTGAAATTCGGCTTAGACGATAGGTCATTAAGGAGGTCGATATAAGATACGGGTGTTCCGACGACGATAACCTTGCCTCGTCTTGCCTGGACAATGGGATACACAATGCCGTAAAAGACCCGCTTCGCATCCTCGACATCGCTCGAAACTTCCGCTTTGAGAACGTCGTCACAGATGCAGTAGTCGGGGTGCTTCCCACGAACGGTGTCTCCGAAAGGAAGGCATAATACTCGATGCCCGTTCCTTGTTCGGATTTGGGTTTCGCTCCATTTGGTCTCGTGTATGTTTTCAGGATAAAGCACCTCCCTGAGAATCTCGTTCTCCTCTATCTGCCTTTTCATCAATCCCATTATCTCCGTCGACTGTTCCAGCGTCGCTGAGAGGATGACTATCATCTTCGGTTTTTTCTCCCTCATCATTATCCAGAGGGGGAAGGCAACCGAAAGTATCGTCGTCTTGAAATGCCCGCGAGCCGACATTATAACGAGATGCTTCGAAGGGTCGAGTGCGGCGCGTATCCATTCCTTGTGCATGGCTCCGAGTTTCTGCCGGAGAACAACCTTGCAGAAGTATTCGAAGCTGGGCTTGGTGAGGGACTCTATAAGGTCTGCGATTTTTTCACCTTTATCCTCTGTCGGCATTTCCTGAGCCACGTCATGTAGCGCGCCGATTTCCTGATATGTGGATTGTAGTCGTCGTAGCTGAAGCCGTGACCGAACACGAGATGGCAGTTGCAGTATCGGTTTCCCTCGCACAACGGGATGACGTTCTTCTCGTCAAGTTCCTTCTCAGGAGCCATGCAGAATGGAATGATGTGATGAGCCTGAAGGTCTTTCGTTCCGCCGCATATCGCGCAGACCTTTCCTTTCAGGAACCTGTCGCGGAAGGATTTCCATTTTGAAGAGCGCCTCGGCTTACTGACCATCGGAATCACCTGCGAAAATCTTCTTCAGCTTCTCCTCGTCCTTGACCTCTATCAAGCCGTCCTTCACGAGAACCTCTATGGCGTAGTAGTTGTTCTGGACTGCCGATATGTGCTTGGTCTTCTCGCGGTCGCGGAACTTCTCGGTCATGGAGATTATCACCTCGATGGATTTCATCGAGGAGTTTGAAAGCTGGGCGAAGGTCTTGTAGTCCTTCTCCGCCTTGGCAAGGGAGGCGACCTCGCCCAGCTCGTCCCGTATCGAGAGAAGCGCGGAGATGACGTTCTGGGATTTCAGCTCCTTGTAAAGCTCGTCCTCGCGTGCGCGGATTTCGTTCTCGCAGCCCTTGAGAATCTGCTCTATCTCCTGCTCGGTTATGGGGACGCCCATGGTCTTTTCGAATTCCTGGGCGATAGCCACTGGGTCGAAGCCCATGGCGTAGCGGTCGACCAGGAACTGCTTGTATGCCTTGCCCTGGTATATCGGCATGTTCAGCACTTCTCGACGATGAACACGACTTCGAAGCCGATTTCATATTCTCCTGATTTCAGCTTGTTAGCCCTGCTCACCCCGTTGACGTGGGAAAACCGCGTTCCCTTCTCGGTTTTGGCTATGCGCCTGGCTTCCCTTACAAGGCATCTCCTTACGTTTTCCATTTTCATATAAAATCCCCCAAAGTCCCATAGTTTATTGGGACATTAAGCAGGTTGTATGTGTTTATCTGAGAAATTATATTGTCTGAGATAAAATAGTGAATCTTCCCACTCACCTTTCTTTTGGAGAGGATTCCGGCGTCGTGGAGATTGTTCAGAGTCGATTGGATGGTTGTGAATGCTGGGATTCTCTTTCCCCGTTCACGAAGTCTGGATGCGATTTTTTCGATACCGTCTCGCTTTAGCTCAGATTCGAAGGTGAGTTTTGTTTTTGGTCTTTTAGGATAATGCGCTTGCACAATCCTATGATAGACTACCCAAGCATTTGAACTCATGCAATAAAACAGAAACATGAATATCTGCATCTCAAGCTTGGTGAACGCTGCGAAGTTCACCAATGGCTTGAATAACCGTTCTTCATGTTCCATGTTCAATCCCCCCTCCTGTCGTTGACCTTCTCCATCGGAGAGGTCGTCATCGAATCCTTGACGTTCTGGACAATCTTGGCGTAGTTCTTGGCTGTGTCGCTGTCGGTGCGTATATACACATATGTGTCTATCTGGAGGAAGCCGCACTTGGAAAGGTCGATTTCGCTGACATGCTGCGGCTGGAACATGCCTTTCGGAGAGACAACCGCGATGAGGGTTCCGTTGCGCTTCAGCATCCTCCTGAGTTTCGAGGCGTAGACCTCCGGGTTCTTGGTGTGTTCCAGCAAGTCGAGGCATAATATCTGGTCGTAATGCTCCTCGCGCTCAAGGAAGCTCGCTTCGTCGTGAGCCTTGCAGTTCCCTGGATTTATTGTTCCCTGCGTCTCGCGCACCTTTATGCGGTATTTGAGATAGTCGACGTTCGGCTTGTTGATGTCGTAGAAATCGACATGGGCGTCCAGGTGGTCTTCGGCGTATGCCAAGCCGTAGTCGCCTATCCCGCATCCGAAGTCCAGGACTTGCTTGGAGTCCTTCCATCTTCCCATAATCTCCTCACGTTGCCTTCTATTGTGGGACCAGAACCAGGTTAGGTCGTAGAGGTAGATTTCGGTCTTCCTGTAAAAGTCGAGGATTTCCGCTTCTGGGATGGTGTCCTCCTTCCTGTCCTTGCCGAACGTCTTCTGCCATTCCTTGCACATGGCAAGCGCACCGCCGAGGCATCGCTGGTAGCACTCCTCAAGTGGGATTTTGAGATACCTGGAAATCTCCTTCACGTCGGAGTATTCGTCGAGCTTGTTGTGGAGGTAGTGCCATTGGGTGACGTATGAGCCGTAATGGGGAACCTGAACCTGCGGGTCGACCCAGATTTTATAGGAAAGAGGCTTGCCGTCCTCGGTCGAGCCGCCTCCGGTCACAAGGTCGCAGAAGAAAAGGTCTTCGGAAACCTTGTCCGTCCAACGGAAGGGATAGCCCTTCGTGGCGACGAAGGCGTCCTTCATCGGCTTAATCTTCATCAGAACCATGCCGAAGCCTATGCCGTCGACGGTGAACGGTTTGTCAGGGAACTGCATGATTTTCTCGTAGAGACCGAGTTCGTTCTTGCGGCGTATCACGGCGTCGTAGGGAATCTCGCGCTCGTAGTAGATGCCGGAAACGATGAAACGCTCGTCGGGAGTGCCGTCCTTCTCGTGGATGGTTTCCCAGAGCTGGTCGAACATCGCCTCCTTTATCACCACGTCGGAATCGAGCCACAGCGCGTAGTCGGATTTGTTTAGGATTGCCGATTTCACGAGGGAACAGCGAGCCTTGTCGAGAGGCATCATGTCGGAAAAGACGGGCTGGGCAACGATGCCGCGCTTCTTCAGGAGATGGATGAAAAGCGAGAGGTAGGTCTGCATGAAAATCGAGTCTATCTTCCCGCGCATGGGGACGAGAAGCGCAACCTTCCGTATCCCTGGAGCATCTATGATTTCGTTTATCGTCGGCATTCTTACCCCCCAAGCACAATGGGCTTCAGACTTATTATCCGTTCTCCCTCGTCGATGACGGAAAAGAACAGGCGCATGAACCTCCGCGTCTCAGGAACTATCGACTCTATCCGCACCTTTTTCCCGTATGAGCTGTGCGTCTTGCGGCTCACCGACTTGCGGATGTCTCCGATGTGGTAGAACTTCGCGAAGGTGAGCTTCCGCCTGCAGGAACCCTCGGCAAGCTCCTTCTCGGAGAGGACGAGGGTTATCTTGCGGCGCATCCAGCTCATGGCTTCATCTCCTCCGATTCAACCGTTTCCATCCTGAACTCAACCATCCTCCATCTGTCGTAATCGGGAAAGCGCGAAACGACGTTGTGAAGGCGAGCCGTCGCCGCGAGGTCGGTCGCGTTGTGCTGGAGCATCTCCACGTGGTCGTTTTCCGTGAGAAGCGACGGGTTCTTGTAGATTCGTGCGTTCCACAGACCTTCAGTCTTTCGGGGAACGTAAAGGTTGGCGAGCTTGCGGCAGGCGTCCTCCTTTCCGAGGCGGCGACCGCAGGCGAACTTCGCGTAGCGGATGAGGTCGATGTTGCGCGTGTCGACGAGGTGCTTGGCGCACGCGGAGAATTGCGGGTTGTCCTTGGAGTATTTGAGGAGCTTCGTCGAGATGAACGGAATGTCGAACTCGAAGCCGTTGTAGGTGAGAAGAATCGGCTCCTCTTGTCCGATTGGATTGTCGAAGAACCAGTTGGAGAAGGTGCGGAGGATATTGATTTCCGCCGCTTCGAGGGAGGTCTTGAAGCCCTCGAAGGGAACGGTGAAGATTGACATGCCGAACTCGTCCATCACGCCGATGGCGACGATGAAGTCCTCCGTTTCCAGGGAGCCTTCGGGAGGAGAGGGATACAAGCCGGTGGTCTCTATGTCGAGGGTAATCATGGGTCAGCCTCCTTTTTCGATGACGCGGATGTCTCGAACTTCTGGGAAAGAAGAACCGCATTGTCGAGGGCTTTGCGGCAGACGTCGGAGACACTTATGCCAAGGATGGAACAGGCATGGGCGTAGGCAAGTTTCTTTTCGGTTGTCGTCGAGAAGTTGATGAGGGTCTTGGCTTGCATGATGATAATGCGAGTAGCATATTTATAATGGGTGTAGTATGCACGACGAGCATATATATGAAAGTTAATGGTTTTGGTGTAGAAATCCGACGGACGCTATCGTATCACCCAACCCCATTTTCGCTAACTCTCCCACCCCTCACGACGATAAAAAACCCACTAACTATAACAAGCATTATTTTAGTTATACATTAGCTTTATATAGAATGATTAGTATAAGTAAGCTTGGCAATAACTCCGATTATTATCGGAGTGATTGACTAAAAAAACGAAGGTGAAAATATGACGAAGGCACAACAGGAACAAGTACAAGCACAGGCACAGGAGATAACCATGCCCGAAGGTTATTCTCTTGCCAAGACGCTGGGAAGAGATGAAATTGCCGACCTAATAAAGCGAGCAGGCATAGAGGTAGAATATGAGGATATGAAAGAAAACCCCGCCAGAGCACTCTCAAAGACGCCAGGGATGCGGAGATTTGTTTGCTCTGTTTTGGTGAAATTTCCGAGCAGGGCAGCCTCTTTCATAATCGGAAATTCCCAAGCGCCTCTAATAGTGAAAGCCGAAAATATAGAAGCCGACTACCTGAAATTCACAAAAATATTTGAAGCGCAAAGTAAGAATGTGTGTATGCTCCAAGTAGCTACAAGGCACTACATACGGCAGGACGGCTCTACTTTTAGGAGAGCAAAAGTTAGCCTTCTGAAAGAAGCGCCCATTTTTGCAAAAGAAGCCTAAACCCTTTTTTCTTTTTTCTTTTTTTTTTATGAGACAAAAATGAGACAAAAAAGACATAAAAGACAGGTTTTCAAAATGATGCAAAACAAAACGGAATATGAGAAAATTCCTTTTTCATCTCCAAGAAGATGCGGGAAATATCGTTATCTTCCGAGAGAAAAAAGAATTTTGAAAATGGAAAAAATGGTCAATCAAAATAAGGCGGATATTCGGGTCTCTTCTTTCAGGCATAATTTTTCAAGATTTCCAAATAAAACCACATTTCAATATAGCACTCTCCGAGAGGAAAACCGGAAAATGCACAAGCTCGCCTTTTTCCAAGAGAGAGGCAGGAAGGCACTTGCTAAAGTCGGAATAATCTCCTGCCTCTCTCTTACTTTATCACCAGAAGAAGAAAAAGAAGTTAATGCTCTTCTGGCTCGTCTCGCACTTCTTCCAACTGAGAATAGCCGAGAGCCCATTAGGGAAGGCATCTGTGAAGAAACGAAGAAAACCCCGACCTGTTAGATGAAGCAGGCTGGAAAGGGGATGCCCCTTCTTTTAGTGTAATTGCTGGACTTTTTCCTAAGAAGGCAAGTATAAGAAGGGAGATATTGAGAAAAGAGGCCTGGTTATTTAGTCCTCTATATACTCTATATTGAGAAAAAGAGGCCTGGTTATTTAGACTTGTCCTCTATATACTCTATATACTATACCTATATTAAAGGGGCAATTTTTGCAGATACCCCTCTACATGGCTAAAATACTAGTATATAGCCCTAATATATTCTATCAGGCTATAAAAGCTAATATACGAGTTTGTCTCACCTGCAAAGATTGACCCTTCTATATCTCCTCATTAAAGGCGAACTATACCAAGTCCAGCCATTCAAGACATTCCCGCCAACACTCCAACCAAACAATTCCCTAAACGAAGCCCACACCAACGAACACACCCAACTATACCACTCTTAACATTTTCCGCACTTTTTCCACACCTTTTCCCTATAAAACACACTTTTTTTGAGCCATTTTTCGTCCCCAAAACCTCAGCGCGTCGCTGACGGATGCAAAACATGGCTTTTCACGCTTACAACCGCTCTTTTAAGGGCGGAATTGTGAGGGAAGGATGAGAAAATGAACGAAGCCAACGCAAAACCCAAGACCTTCAGGAGCTTTTTGCTCTCTGAGGGCAAAGTCAGGGAGGAACTCGGAACTGCCGCCATCGCGGAAACTGCGGACATCAGGTTCGATGACCGCATCTGGAGCCTCGACGACCTCGCGGGAATGGGATTCAACGTCAAGAAGCTAATCCCCGCTCCCGAAGCCAGCAAAGGCAATTAAGGGCGATGACCATGATGGAACGCAAACGCCACATCTCCCTGATATTCTGCCCGAACTGCAACGAGCTTCTTGAACTCCACGCAAAGGTAAGAAGCTATAAGGTAAAGAGGTGAAACCATGGACGACGACGACGAGAAATCCTATAAGGAAGCCATCAAGGAATCCGACGAGAAATTCGGCAACGCCCTTGTAGAGCTTCACCGCCAAATCGGCGACCATCCGAACAAGGAGGCGATTATTGAGGCAGTCGCCAATCTGGTATTCGCTTCAATGAGAGGGCAGAGCATCGAAGCCGAACACGACCTTGACCTTCTCGAAAAGGAAAGGAGATTAAGTGAGTGAGGTGAAACAAATGAACGTGATATGCGACTGTGGAAAAACACTGACCGAGCATGAGCTTGGGGTAGATTTGGTGTCTGAGTATTTTGAATGCCCTGAGTGCGGCAAGTGCTACAATGTTAAATCTGGTTGGGTTGGAGATGACGGTGAGGTGAAACCATGACCATGAAGGAGATAATGGATGAATTGGACAGAAAACAGGATGCCGAACACGTATGCGTGTGCGAACACTGCATTAAAGGCGCGAAATTCCCCGAGGTGAAGCATTACCAATCTGGGGCAGCTTACTACAAAGTAAGCCGAGCTATCGACGGGAAATGCCTAGCCTACGACGAAATGGATTTCAACGCCGACGACAACGTATCAGGCTATTACTGCGGCTCGTGCGGCAGGGAACTAACCGTGGAAGAAGTCTATGATATTTTTGAAATTGAGGTGGTTTGATGTCGGACAATCCGTCTTCCGTCCTCATAAAGGGAAAATGGATACCCTTGAAGGAGTTGGCGGAACGGATAAAGGCTGAGCGCGAGAGGCTTATCCCGCCTGTCAAGGTGTGGAAGCCGTTTCGTGGAAAGAGAATGCCGAAGTATTCAATCGAGAAAGGAAGAAAACGGAGGGAGAGGTGACCGATGGCTACGCAATCAGAGGAACGATGGCTTCTTTTCCTTTTTCTTTTTCTA
>Ga0209835_1000292_pt1 | contig 33406 bp, 32 predicted proteins | sample LakKivwa52mmetaG_FD_184138 | JGI IMG/M metagenome (GOLD analysis project Ga0209835, IMG submission 184138) | Anoxic lake water microbial communities from Lake Kivu, Rwanda to study Microbial Dark Matter (Phase II) - Lake Kivu water 52m metaG... | ecosystem: Environmental > Aquatic > Freshwater >... | reverse complement strand
CATATCCCCCGTTCCGATTTCCGGATAAAATCCAGAAACTTCCGGATCTCGGGGAGATCTTCCACCTCCTGTTCGACTTTTTGGATCGCCGCGGACAAGAGCAGCGAGGAGCGGAAAACGATCCGGTAGGCCGCCTTCAGGGCCTGGATCGACTCGACGGAGAACCCCCGACGCTTCAGGCCGATCAGGTTCAGACCGAAGAGCCTGGCAAAGTTGCCGGAGGCCATGACGAAGGGGGGGATGTCCTTGGTCACCGCCGAGGCCCCCCCGATGATGGAGTGGGCCCCGATCCGTGTAAACTGGTGGATGCCCGACAGTCCGCCGATGATGGCAAAGTCCTCCACTTGAACATGGCCGCCCAGATTAGCCCCGTTGGCCATGACGATGTGATCCCCGAGCTTGCAGTTATGGGCAACGTGGCAGTATGCCATCAGCAGATTGTGATTCCCGATGAGGGTGACGCCGGCGTCGGCTGCGGTTGACCGGTGGATGGTGACAAACTCCCGGATCGTGTTGTGGTTCCCGATGACGACCCGCGTCTCCTCCCCCCGGTACTTCAGATCCTGCGGGGGGCCGCCAAGAGCGGCGAACGGGGAGATCCGGCATCCTTCGCCTATATCGGTATGACTCTCGATGACTGCGTGAGGGCCGATGGTTGTGTTCTTCCCGATATGGCAATCGGGACCGATGATGGAGTATGGTCCGACCTCAACCCCTTCGGCGAGCATCGCGTCAGGGGAGATGACCGCTGTGGGGTGGATATTCATAAAGTTTCCTTCTTTGTCTTCGCTTCCAACGCGGTGACCCGCCGTTGCAAGGCAGATAGGGTCTCCCGCATTGCCGGAAGTTTTGAGCGACAGGCCTCCATTTTCAACCATTCCCCATGGGGCATATGCGGCGCTCCGGCGACGACCCGGCCCGTGGAGACGTCCTTGTGGACGCCCGATCCGGCGGCAATCATGACGTGGTCCCCGATTCGGATGTGGCCGACAAGACCCGCCTGACCGCCGATGATGACGCCTCTTCCCAGGCGTGTGCTCCCGGAGATGCCGACCTGGGCGACCACGACGGAATATTCTCCGATCACCACATTATGGGCGATCTGGACGAGGTTGTCGATCTTCACCCCCCGCTGGACCCAGGTCCTGCCGAGGGCGCCGCGGTCAATGGTCGTATTGGCGCCGATCTCAACATCATCGTCGATCTGGACGTAACCGACCTGGGGGATCTTCAGATTTTCCTGCCCGGGTCCGGCAAATCCGAAACCGTCGGACCCGATGACGGCGCCGGCATGGATGACAACACGCCGGCCGATCAGGCAGCGGCGGTAAAGCGTGACACGGGGGTAAAGGATCGAAGCCTCGCCGACGGCGGCATCCCTGCCGATAAAGACGCCCGGGTAGAGGATCGCCTTGCTCTCGACCCGCGCCCCGCGGCAGATATGGACGCCCGGGTAAACCACGGCGTCCGGAGAGACCGAAGCCCCGGCCTCGATGCAGGCGTGTTCGCTGATTCCCGCCGCCTCCTCTTCCTCGGGGTGGAAGAGGGCCAGGAGTCGGCCTAACGCGATGTAAGGTTCCTCGACGATGAGGAGATTTTTCCCCGTACAGGCCGTTTCCGACGCGACGAGTATCGCGCTTGCTCCGGTCGTCTCCATTCGCTTTTTGTACTTCGGATTGGCCACGAAAGCGAGGTCCCCCTCACCGGCATCGTCGATCGCCCGGATCCGCTCGATGCGAATCCCGCCGTTGCCGCTGATGCGTCCGCCTAGAAAAACGGCGATCTCGCTGAGTGTCATGATCACTTTTTGCCGTCCGTCACTTCTTGGGTTTGGCTGTCTTGCCGAATTCCTCGATCACCCGCTTTGTCAGGTCGTTCTCCTTCGCGAAATAGGCCAGAGGGATGGCGCTCACGTCGATGATCATCCCGTATTTTTCCCTTTCACCGATCGCCTGGACCAGCTTCAGAATGTCGGGTATCAGCTTCTTGTACATCTCCTGCTCCTTTGCCTTGAACTCGTCTTCGGAATCCTTGACCTCGATCTGAAAATCCCGGACTTTCTTCTGAAAAGCGAGCTCTCTTTCCTTTACAACGTCTTCTTTGAGAAGCGGGCGCTGTTTATCGAGGTCGTCTTTGAGCTTCTTGAGTTCATTGTCCTCTTTCTGCAGTTTTTCCCGGGTCTTCTTGAACTCCTCCATCACTTTCTTTCCGGAGCCGGAGGAGAGCATGACTTCCCGAATGTCCACGAACCCGGTTTTTTCAGCCGCCGCCGCCCATGATCCCATAAGGACTAGCATCGGAATCACCAGCCCCGTAATAAGCCATCCATATTTTTTCATTTCCTGTTCCCCTTTCGAATGTATTTGTATCAGAACCTCTTCCCTATCCTACATGAACATTCCGATCGAGAATTCCCACCGGCTGGTGGATTCTCCTTCCTTCGGATCGAGGACGTACCCCCATTCCAGACGGAGGGGTCCGATCGGGGAGTACCAGCGGATCCCCGCCCCCGCCGTTTTCCGCATATCACCCGGGTGGTAGCCACTTTCCCAGGAGTTGCCGGTGTCGAAGAAGACCACTCCCTTCATTCCGGCGTTCTTGATCAGCGGAATGACGTACTCGAAATTAAAGTTCAACAATGTAAGACCGCCGATGACCGTCCCCGTGGCGGGATCTTTCGGTCCCACTTCCCTAAGGCCGCGCAGGGAGTTGATCCCTCCGAGATAGTACCGTTCATAAATGGGGACCTCTTTCCCTTCGTTGGCGGTCATATAACCGATCCTTCCCCGGACGCCGAAAACGGTGTCCAAGGGGAGCGGGAAGAACCAGGCGGAGGTTGCCCCGTAACGTGTGTAAGCGACGTCGCCCAGGAGAGGGCCTCCGGTATATTCCAGCGAGACGGTGTTCTTCGAACCGGTCGAGGGGAATATCGCATCGTCCGTCGAGTCCCGGGTGATGCTGAAAGAAACGCCGCTGCTCGTCGTCTTTCCGGCCTGCTTCTTGATGTAAAGCGATGCCGTGTCCAGGACCTCCTTCACGGTGTCCACGGAGAGGCGGTACCCGACATAACCGGTCACGTACCGATAGAGGGGATAGCCCAGGACCGTCCCGAATCCGCTGGAATCGAGCTTGTAGGCGTCGTATTCGCGGTAGAGGTTCCAGAGGTCAAACTTGCTCCGGAGGGGGATGTCGAAAAGCCAGGGCTCGGCGAAGGAGAGGTCGTAAAGGGTAAAGCGGGAACCGATGCTCGCCTTGAGACTCAGGGTCTGGCCCCTGCCGAATAGGTTCTGCTGGGAGACCTGTGCAGAAAGGACTCCCTGGTCCATGGCGCTGTATCCGGCGCCGAGGCTGAACATCCCTGTCGGCTTCTCCTTGACGCCGATGTTTATGTCCGTCTGGGTTTCGTCTGGGCCTTTCTGGGTCTGGAAGTCGATCTCTTCGAAGTATCGCAACCGGTTCAGGGCCATGTAACTGTCCTTAAGCTTTGTCCGGCTGAAGAGATCTCCCTCAACCATAAAGAGCTCACGGCGGATTACTTTGTCGCGCGTCTTGGTGTTCCCGGTGATGTTGATCCGGTTGAAATAGACCAGCTTCTTCTTGATGATTTCATAAGTCACATCGACGGTCTGGGTCTTCTCCTGCGGTTCGGTGCGGGGGGCGACGTCGGCGTTTGCAAAACCCTCGTCATTGCAGACCTGCGCCAGGTAATCCATGTCCTTGATGATCGCTTCGCGGTCGTAGAAGTCCTTCTTTTTGATCTGGAGTTTCGCCAGCAGGTCCGCACGCGGGGTTTTGAGCTCGTCGCCGGTGATTGTCACTTTGCCCACACGGAATTGCCGACCCTCCGAAACGTTAATCTTGACGGTGATTCCCTCCCTTTCGATGGTAATCTCGGGCTCGCCGACCTGGGCGTTGATGAAGCCGTTGTTCAGGTAGAAAGCATTGATCTTCCCCATGTCCTGCTTGAGCTGATCTTTCTTCAGGACGCCGGAGTCGGTGATGAAGTGGAAGATGCCCCATTCGGTCGTGGTCATCATGTTCTTCAGTTCCCTTGTGGTGAAGGTGCGGTTGCCTTCGAAGACAATGTTCCGGATGAAGAGTTTTTCATTTTCGACAATGCTGATAACGATGGTGACGTCCCGCTCGCGTTCCTTCTCGATGACGTAACGGATCTCGGCGTTATAGTACCCCTTGCTGTCATAGAGGGTCTTGATCTTGTCCATGTCGGCCTTGAGCCTCTCGGGATTGACCGTCTGCCGGCTCCGGACGGTCATCACACCTTCGATCTCATCTTTTTTCAAGGCCTTGTTCCCATTGATCCGGATCTCCGTGATCATCGGTTTTTCCACAACATTGAAGGCGACGACCTTTCCCCCGGGAATATCCGTCAACTCCACCGCGACATCATCGAAGTAGCCCATCTTGAAGATGGCCTTGATATCGGTGGAAAGGTTCTCATCGGTCAAGATATCCCCCACGGCGCTTTTCAGGACTTGATTGATGGCGCTTCCGTCGATTTTTCGGTTGCCTTTGAATTCAATGCGGGCGATCCTCTGCTCGGGGGCGATCCGGCTTATGATATCCATCCGGAGTTGGGCGAGTATGGCGCCGAGGCGCTGCCTGCCCTTGCCCTGAACGTATACCCCCGGGAGGGCTTTCCCCGTGCGGACATCGATCAGCCGCGCATCCACGCTGATCCGCTCGCCGAATTCGGTCACACTCCCCGTGATGGTGTAGAGCGCGCCGGCCTTTCTGCCTACATCGAGGACCAGGGCATCGTCGAGGCGTTTCCCTTTAGTAGCCGCGGCAATGGCTTTCCTGTCGACAAGGCGGATGGGTTTCGATTTCAGAAGTTCCGCGGCCACGCCTTGATCGACCGTTTCCTGGAGGTTTGCGGCGCTCTTCGGGGTAGTGCTGTGGACCACAAAAGGAAACAGGGCGACACTCCTGATGTTTTCCGCCGTTACTCCCCGGACCGGCCAAACAAGAATCGATGCCAGAACCATTGATGCGCATATCAGAAAAAATTTTTTATTCATGGGTATAAATCCTTCCGTCGCGCAGACCGATTTGCTGGGACATCCGACCGGCCAGTGACTGGTTGTGTGTGACCACGATCAGTGTAATCCGCTTCGCTGAGTTCAATGCCATCAGAATCGCTTCTATCTTCTTTCCGGTTTCCGTGTCAAGGTTTCCTGTGGGTTCGTCCGCGAGGAGGATTTCCGGTTCGAGGATAAGCGCGCGCGCTATGGCGACCCGCTGTTGTTCCCCACCGGAGAGTTCTCCGGGTTTGTGGGTCATCCGGTCTCCCAACCCCACTTCGTTGAGGATCGCCTCCGCCTTTCTCTTCGCCTCGGTTTTCGGGATCCGCCGGATCAGGGCGGGCATCATCGCATTTTCGAGAGCGCTGAATTCGGGAAGGAGGTTATGAAACTGAAAAACGAAGCCGATCTTCCCGTTCCGGAAGGCGGCAAGTTTCGCTTCCGGCCAGGTGAAGACATCGACGCCGTCGAAGAGGACGGAGCCGGATGTCGGATGGTCGAGGGCGCCGAGAATATGGATCAGCGTGCTCTTCCCCGAACCGGAAACTCCCACGACGGCTAAGGATTCCCCCTGCGCGATGCGGAGGTTCACGCTTTTGAGCACTTCGATCTTGAGCCCGTCTTTGAGAAAGGTTTTGCTGAGGTTTTCGACCTGGATCATACGCTTGTTCCTATTGACCCCCCGTAAAAAGGTCGCAAAAAACGGGACGGCTTCGTAAAAATGCCGCAGGCAAGGCGCGCGAGTCCTGAGGAATGAGGCGTACTGTTGCGTACGCCGCAATAACGAAAGATGAAGCGCAACGCAGCATCCGGCATTTTTACGAAGCCGTCATTCATAGCGCAACGCCTCCGCCGGATCGAGCCTGGATGCTCGCCAGGAGGGATAGATCGTGGAGAGAAAACTGATCAGCATCGTACCCGCGATGATGATCCCCACATCGCCGAAGTTCACCTGCGAAGGGAGCTCGCTTAGGTAGTATACCTCACCCGGGAGGATCTTGAAGCCGAAGAGTCTCTCCACAAAACGGGAGATGGCCTCCAGATTGAAGGCAACGGCCAGCCCTGCAAGGCTGCCGAAAAGTGTTCCGATTGTCCCCACGATAAGTCCCTGGAAGATGAAAATCTTCATGATTCCCGACCGCGTGGCGCCCATCGTCTTGAGGATGGCGATGTCCCTGTTCTTCTCCATGACGATCATGATCAGCGCGCTGATGATATTGAACGCCGCGACAATAACGATCAGGGAGAGGATGATGAACATCACCCGCTTCTCCAGCCTGAGCGCCGAGAAGAGGTTCTTGTTCATCTCCATCCAATTCCGGCCCCAGTAAGGGTAGCCGAGTTTCTTCTCGATCGACTTTGCAATCTTGTCCGCCTTGTAGATGTCGTCAACCCGGATCTCGATCCCGGTGACGAGGTCGCCCATGTTCAGAAACTCCTGACAGGTCTTCAGGGAGACATAGGCGAGCGTCGAATCGTATTCGTAGAAGCCGGATTCAAAGATGCCCACCACGACAAAAGGCTTTATTCTCGGGACCATGCCCATGGGTGTCGAAACGCCGGAAGGGGAGACGATATGGACCGTTTCGAAAAGAAACACCCCGAGGTTCTTCGCCAGCTCGCGACCGATGACAATTCCGGGCAGAACCGAGTGCTCAGGCTTCAAGCCGGGGATGTCGCGTTTCCCGTCCTTTAGATATTCCACCTTCCCCTCCCGGAACTTGCCAAGATTGATCACCTTCAGGGCATCATCCAGGGAGAGACCTCGAAGTACGACGCCGGTCACGTTGTTCCCGTTTTTCAGCATCGCCTGGCTGTAAATGAAAGGGGTGGCTGCGATGACGCCGGGGACTTGGGCGACCTCCTGCATCACCCGGGGATAATGACGCATCCCGCCGCCGTGCTCCAGCACGACGACATGGGAATTGATCCCCAGGATCTTGCTGCGCAGATCCGTTTCAAAACCGTTCATGACGGCGATGACAATGATCAGGGCCGCGACACCGAGGAAGATGCCGGCGATCGAGATGAAGGTGATGATCGAAACGAAGACCTGTTTCCGTCTGGCCCTGAGGTAGCGCAGGCTGATGATGAATTCATAGGACATCAGTTATCCGTTTCCACTGTTTTGATGGTTGCCGCTTCATCCTGGGAAGCCTCCCTGGTCCGGAGGAGCGGGAAGAGGATCACGTCCCGGATCGAGGCGGAATTGGTGAACAGCATCACGAGCCGGTCGATGCCGATCCCCTCCCCTGCCGTCGGCGGCATGCCGCACTCGAGGGCGCTGATGTAGTCCTCGTCCATCTCATGGGCCTCCAGATCGCCGGCCTCCCTTTCCTTCAGCTGCATCTCGAACCGCCCCCGCTGGTCGACGGGGTCGTTGAGTTCGGAGAAGGCGTTGGCAATCTCTTTTCCGCAGATGTAGAGCTCGAAACGGTCGACAAGGGAAGGGTCGACGGCGTTCCGCCGGGAGAGGGGCGAGACCTCAACGGGGTAATGGGTGACGAAGACCGGTTGAATGAGCTTTGCCTCGACCCTCTCGTCGAAGATGGCCATCAGCGCCTTGCCGGGGGGATCGCTTTCCTTCACATCGAGCCCCAGCTTTCGCGCATGGTCAATCATCCGCTTCACGTCGTCGAGGACCGCCGCCTCGACGCCGCCGATCTGAATCACCGCATCCCGGACCGTGATCCGCCGCCACGGGGGAGTCAGGTCGATTTCGTTTCCCTGGTAGGGGAACGTGAGGGAACCGGAAATACTCCGGCCGACAAAAGTGATCAGTTCCTCCGTCATGGACATCAAATCGTCGTAAGTTGCATATGCCTGATAGAACTCCATCATTGTGAATTCGGGGTTGTGGAATGCGGAGATCCCCTCGTTGCGGAAGTTCCGGTTGATCTCGAACACCCGCTCCATGCCGCCGGTGATCAGGCGCTTGAGGTAGAGTTCGGGGGCGATTCGGAGAAAGAGGTCCATCTTCAGGGCGTTGTGAAAGGTCTTGAAAGGACGGGCGACGGCGCCGCCGGCCCGTGGCTGCATCATCGGGGTCTCCACCTCGAGGAAATCCCGTTCCTCCATGAAGCGGCGGATGAGAGCGATGATCCGGCTCCGCTTGCGGAAAACGTCGCGAACTTCAGGATTGACGATCAGATCGAGGTGACGCTGGCGGTACCGGATTTCGACATCCGTCAGACCATGCCACTTCTCCGGCAGAGGCCGGATCGCCTTGGAAAGCAGGCGGAGGCCATTCTCCTCCACGTCGATGGTCAGCTCGCCGGTTTTTGTCTTGAAGACCCGACCGGCGATCCAGACGATATCTCCGACGTCCAGTTTCTTGAAAAGCGAGAACCCCTTTTCTCCCAGATGGTTTTTACGGAGGAAGGCCTGGAGCAGCCCCTTACGATCCTGGATGCTGATGAAGGCGCCCTTTCCGAAATCCCGGACAGCCATCAGGCGACCTGCGAGGGTGAAGCGTTCCGTCACCTTTTCCAGAGCTTCGTGGTCAAGCGCACCGAACCGTTCGCTGATTGCGGCAGTCGTTTCCCCGACGCGGATGCCGTTGGGATAGAGGTCGATTCCGTCTTCCTTCAGGGCGTCGATTTTCTCACGGCGTCTTTTCTGGAACTCTCTTTCTTCCATAAACAGCCTTATTACGTTTAGATATAAACCACTTTATTTATATTTATTTTCGTTATTAGTCAAGCATGAATTGGTGACGGTGACGAGATAAAAGGGTTTTACCTTTGCCTCAGCTTATGCTACTGAATAGGGAAGATTTGAGAAAGGGAAATGTGTCTTGATAGATAAGTATCTGTCCCGGCTCATCGGGAAGGGGGATGAGGCATGATAGAGAATTTTATAAGCGGCCTCTCCGGCTATCTGCAGGAGTCCTTTTTCCTCGCCTATCTGGCAGTATACCTCGGAGGCGTCCTGGTCAGCTTCACCCCCTGCATCTATCCGCTGATCCCCATTACCGTCGCCTTCATCGGCGCCCATGGCAGAGGCTCGAGAAGCCGGGCTCTCCTCCTTTCGGCGATTTACGTCCTGGGTATGGCCTTCACCTACATGATTCTCGGCGCCTTCGCCTCGCTTTCCGGAAAGCTGTTCGGCCAGATCCAGACCAATCCGTGGACCTATTTTCTTGTAGGAAACCTATGTATCCTAATGGGTTTATCTATGATGGGCGTGTTTTCACTCAACATCCGGACGCCCGACTTCGTCACGCGGGTGCAGCTACAGAAAAAAATTCCGGGCATGACGGGCAGTTTCCTCGTCGGGGCGGCCTCGGGACTCGTCATGGGCCCCTGCACGGCGCCTGCACTCGCCGTCGTTCTCGGTTATGCGGCAACACAGCAGAATTTGGTCTTCGCCTCCAGTCTGATGTTTGTCTTTGCCGTCGGGATGGGGACCCCCCTCATCCTCCTCGGCGCCTTTGCCGGGCTTCTGGCAGGAATGCCCAGGTCCGGCGCGTGGATGGCCCGGGTGAGCCATCTTTTCGGCTGGATACTCCTCGGCACGGGCGAGTATTTCCTGATCAACGCAGGAATTCTTTGGGTTTAAGGAGATGAAATGTTAAGTAAATATTTACATGTAACGATGTCAAGAATAAGCGTTGTTGTTCTGATCGCCTCTTTTTTTACCCTTCCCACGGACATCAAGGCCGCAAACCCCAAAGAGTTCGATATCACGAAGCTGACCAACGAAATCAAGGCCCCGGACTTCGTCCTTAACGACATCAAGGGGCAGCAATTCCGCCTGAGCGACCACAAGGGAAAAAGGCCGGTCCTGATCATCTTCAGCACAACATGGTGCACCTTCTGCGTGAAGGAGATCCCGAACTTCAAATCGATCCATGCGACTTATGCGAAGCAGGGGCTGGAGATCGTCAACATCGACATCCAGGAACCGAAAGATCGTGTTGCCAAGTTCGCAGATAAACACGAACTGCCCTATCGCACCCTGTTGGACCTGGACGGCAAGGTAAGCGGCGTTTACGAAGTTCGGGGGGTCCCGACACTGATCCTTGTCGACAAAAACGGTCTGATCGTCTGCCGCCAGTGCCGGAACGTAGACACCGTCCTCAAGTCGATCATGAAAAAATAAACGGTCGCAGGACCGAAACAGAGTCGGAATGTGAAGCTACCCGCCCACAGGGCGGGGCTTCCCGGTAAGAAAGTGTTCTTTTTTTCGATGCACCCCTCAACCCCGCCTACAAGTCGGGGCTTGCGGGATGCGCTCCCGGTCAGGAGGCACCATGAGCGTACTGATCCATTTTTCAATTTTCCCCACCGACAAGGGAACGAGCGTCAGCCCCTATGTGGCCAAATCCGTAAGGATCATCCGGGAGAGCGGTCTTTCCTACAAGCTCGGCCCGATGAGCACGGCCGTCGAAGGAGAGTGGGGGGAGGTCATGGCGGTGGTCGAGAAATGCTTTACGGAACTCCGGAAGGATTGCAGCCGGATCTATATGACGCTGCAGATGGACTACCGCGAAGGGGCTCAAAACCGCATCGAGGGGAAGATCAAATCTGTCGAGGAGAAGCTTTAAAAGCTACAGACGCCATCCGATATCTGGTGTCATGATTATGGATGTCCCGGGCGTTGCACGATGAGAAGCAATTCAAAAAACAGAATGGAGAGAGTATGCGATTACAGTTGACAGCGGTTTTTGAAAAGGTCCCCTTGGGCTACATCGGCTACATTGAAGAATTGCCCGGAGCAAATACGCAGGGTCGGACCCTGGAAGAGGCACGATTCAATCTCTTTGAAGCGGTTGAGATGATCATCGAGGCCAATCGGAACCTCTCCGAAGAGGAAACCCATGATAAAGTAATGATTAAAGAACCCTTTGCAGTGCTGACGGCATGAAGAGGGAAGAGTTTATCAAACACCTGCGGTTGCATGGATGCGAATTCCTGCGGGAAGGCGGCAACCACACTGTTTACGTCAACCGCACTGAAAAAAAGCTTCGACCGTCCCCAGGCATAGGGAAATCGATGAGGGTCTCTGCTTCAAAATATGTAAGGATCTGAATATCCCCAAGCCATAATGAGATAGGATTGTTACGGAAGAACAAGCATGAACCCCACCGCATGAATGACCTCCAACCCACCGCTATCATAGCCGCCGTCATCGCCCACTGAGAGCCATCGGGCGGCAAGGAGCTGGCGAACTACCAAACCCTGCAGATGGACTACCGCGAAGGGGCGGTCAACCGCATCGAGGGGAAGATCAAATCTGTCGAGGAGAAGCTTTAGCAGGCCGCATAAGCGGCCCTGTACCAGGCAATGGTTTTTGTCAGCCCGGCGCAGAAGTCGGTCCGCGCGCGGAAGCCGAATTCGTCGAAGGCGCGCGTCGTGTCGAGCATTCGCCGGGGCTGACCGTCGGGTCTGGTCGCGTCCCAGACGATGCGGCCCTTAAAACCCGTCAGCTCAACGATGAGAGCCACCAGATCCCGGATGGAGATCTCGAAGCCGGCGCCGATGTTGACGGGATCGGACTTGTCGTATTTCTCCGTCGCCAGGACGATCGCCTCCGCGGCGTCCTCCACGTAAAAGAACTCCCGCGTGGCGGCGCCCGACCCCCAGACGATAATTTCCTCCCCTCCCTGATCTACCGCATCAACGCACTTCTTTATAAGTGCGGGTATCACATGGGAAGAGCGCGGATCGAAGTTGTCGCCAGGACCGTACAGATTCACCGGGAGGAGGAAGATGGAATTGAAACCGTATTGCTGCCGGTAAGACTGGGACTGGACGAGCATCATCTTCTTGGCGAGGCCGTAAGGGGCGTTGGTCTCTTCGGGGTAGCCGTTCCAGAGGTCTTCTTCCCGAAACGGCACGGGGGCGAATTTTGGGTAGGCGCAGATCGTGCCGAGAGCGACGAATTTCCCTAATTTCCGCAGGAAGCCCTCGTGGAGGAGCGGGACCCCCATCATGATGTTCTCGTAGAATAGCGAACCGGGATTCTCCTGGTTGAAGCCAATCCCGCCGACCTTCGCTGCAAGGTGGATCACAATGTCGGGACGCTGCTCGTCGTAGAGCCTGCGGATGTCTTCCGGACGGATGAGGTTGTACTCGGGGAGGTCGGCAACGAGGATCTGTGCATAGCCGCGCTCCTCGAACGCACGGATGAGATGTTTCCCCAAAAAACCCCTGCCGCCGGTGATCGTAATGCGTTTATTTTTCATCAGACCCCGCGGTGGTTGACGCAGGCGTAACCGGCGTCGACGAGGGTTTTTTCCTTTTCAGCGGTCTCCAGATCGGAGGCGACCATCATGTCGATGAGCTGATCGAAGTCGACCTTCGGGCGCCAACCGAGGGCTTTGCGGGCCTTCGCTGCGTCGCCGAGGAGGACATCGACCTCGGTGGGACGGAAGTAGCGGGGATCGATCATGACGTACTTCTGGTAATCGAGGCCAAGTTTGTTGAACACCTTCTCGGCGAATTCACGCACCGAATGGGTCTGGCCGGTAGCGATCACATAGTCGTCGGGACTGTCCTGCTGGAGGATGAGCCACATCGCCTCGACATAGTCGCCGGCAAAGCCCCAGTCGCGCTTCGCCTCGATGTTTCCGAGGTAGAGCTTATCCTGGAGGCCGAGCTTGATCCGGGCGGCCGCGCGGGTGATCTTCCGGGTGACGAAGGTCTCGCCGCGGCGGGGAGATTCATGGTTGAAAAGGATGCCGTTCGCGGCAAAGAGGGCATAGGCCTCCCGGTAGTTGCGGACGACGTAGTATGCGTAGACCTTGGCTGCGGCATAGGGACTCTGCGGCTGGAACGGGGTCGTCTCGCCCTGGGGGGGCGGCGCCGCGCCGAACATTTCGCTTGAGGACGCCTGGTAGAAGCGGGCTTTGATCCCTGTCTTCCGGATTGCCTCGAGGATGCGGATCGTTCCCAGTCCGGTGACGTCGCCGGTGTACTCGGGCATGTCGAAGCTGACCCGTACATGGCTCTGGGCGCCCAGATGGTAGATTTCGTCCGGCCGGACTTCCTGGAGGAGATCGGTGAGCTGCCCTGAAATGGAGAGGTCGCCGTAGTGAAGATAGACTCTCGCCTGGGGGTCGTGAAAGTCTTTGTAGAGATGGTCGATCCGGTCGGTGTTGAAGGTGCTGGCCCGGCGGATGAGCCCATGAATTTCGTAGCCCTTCGCGAGAAGGAACTCGGCCAGATACGATCCGTCCTGGCCGGTGATGCCGGTAATCAGTGCTTTTTTCATTCAGGACCTTTCATGTTTCGAGACCTCTGCGCAACTTGAAAATAGGATCCTGGAAGCGAACGTTAAAATACAAGACCTGGTATTACAATATCATAACGTAATGGTGTTGTAAATCACAAAAAGTCTTGCGCGCGCGGAGACGGATTTGAAATCCTTCCTTATTATCAGGCGTCCTTCGGTTTACGATGGTTTACGCCGCAATGACGAGGGATGAAGCTTTAGCGCAGCATCCGGCCTTTTAACGAAGCCGTCAAAGATCCCCCGCTTGCTGTCATTTCTGGCAGGTCGGGCAGAACCAGGTCCCCCGGCCGCTTATCTTCGCGCACTCGATCTTCCTGCCGCAGCGGCGGCACGCCTCGCCTTCCCGTGAGTAGACTTCCAGGTGCTCCTGATTCTCACCGCTTATGCCAAAAAGGTCCCGCCAGTCGGACACCGTCGTCCCTCGGCAGGCCACCGCCCGTGGAAAGATCACAGCGGCAGCCTGCTCCACCTTCCGCCATTCGTTTGCTGACAGGCCGCCCGACGGCCGCCGCGGATCGACACAGGCATGGTGGAGGATCTCACAGGCATAAATATTCCCGATCCCGGCGATGAACCGCTGATCCATGAGAAAGGATTTTACCGGAAGCCGCCGCATCCCTGCGATCTCCCCGAGACGGCGCGCCGGCAACCCTTCCAGTGGATTCGCCAGGGGCGGCAGGGCGACCGCTTCGCCCCTCACATGGAAGGTCGCAAACCGCCGTGGATCAATCAGGAGCAGCTTTCCAGCAGAAAAGGCAATGACCAGGCGCGTATACGGAGGCAATACCGTCCCGCTGGTCTGCCAGAGGAGACGGCCGGTCATCCGGAGATGCATCTCTACCGTGAACCCTTTGTCCGCCGGAATTTTCTTGACTTTTCCCGAACGCTTTTCGGATTCGGAGATGTCAGAAAACCGGCCTCTTTTGCTGATTTCAATACAGATGTATTTCCCCCGGCGATACACGGCTTCGATTGTACAGCCGGTCAGCCCCCTGCCTTCGCTCTTCCCCAAGCGAGGATCACGGATCTCGACGGCAAGGACCTTCTTACCCGGGAGGATCGCGTTCAACTGGCGGCAGAGGGTCTCGACTTCAGGCAGTTCCGGCATCATCTCCCCTTTGATGGCATTGTATAAAATCCTTCAGAATGAGGTCTGACATTCTACATAAGGAGATGACCGTGTCAATGAAAATGGTATCAATGATGTACCCGGGATTTCAATTCGAGGGAGATTTTTCCATAAATATTTGCCCTCAATAGGAACCAGATGTTCCTGTCATACAAATATCGGAACCCATTGTTCCGTGTGAATATTAATCAATGATATCAACGTTTATCACCTAATAATCGTTCAGATTTCTGTTAGAATAACAAATCATACCGCAGTGATCGGAACAAGAAGTTCCTGATCAATACGGGCCATTCCGGTGAATAGCCATAATTAACAAGAGGTTATCATTCTGGCACGGATATTCCTTATCTTTCTTATAGAGGAAGATACAGGATGGCGCAAAAAAAAAGGGTTCAGAGCATCACACTAACGGGGATCGTCATTCCGGTGGACTGGAATGACGACCATGAAGTGATCGTCACAGCCCTCGCCACGGCCGACGAGAAGGAATATCGGATCGGCGGCAACAGGAAGGGAAGGGAACTCATGGCTTATCTCCAGCGGCAGGTGGAGGCGACCGGCGCCCTGGGAAAGGATGAAGAAGGCAGGCTTGTCATCACCGTCAGACGCTATACCGTCAAGTAAGGAGAGGCCCTGTCCTCTCTTTTTTTAACGTTTATGAAGACAGGAGACCTTACCCCCGGTCATGGGCTTGTAGAACAGGCGGAGGGTGGGCATCAAAGTTCAGGAGGCATCAATAGATGGAAAGTGAAACACTTTTTGCGGAGGAGGCAGAACCTCCAGGTAGGTTGACCGGCATTGTCGGTCTAAACCAGAACAATGATTTTGGCGCGTTACTCAGCACCATCAGCACCCCCGCCGCCGTGCCGGCCAGACCGGTTCCCAGGCCGCTTTTTTTTAACGACGGGCGGGCGCGGATCTTCCAAAAGCGTTTCTTCCCGAACACCACCCTCACACAATGGCAGGATTGGCGCTGGCAGCTTCAAAACCGCATCCGCGATGTGGCTGCCCTGGGGCGAGTGATCCGTCTGTCGGAGGATGAGCGTCACGCGATGAGCGACCAGGCGAGCTCTCTGCCGCTGGCGATCACTCCCTACTACGCGAGCCTCCTGGATCCGTGGAACCCGCGGCAGGCCCTGCGCCGGACGGTTGTGCCTACCGTGCATGAGCACTTCCGCAGCATCGGCGAGTCGAACGATCCCCTTCACGAAGATGAGGACAGTCCGGTCCCCGGAATCGTGCACCGCTATCCTGACCGCGTGCTGTTTCTGGTGACGGGAAACTGCTCGACCTACTGCCGCTATTGCACCCGATCGCGGATGGTCGGCCACCACAGCAACCACTGCCTGAACGTCTCATTGTGGGAAACGGGTCTCGCGTACATCGCATCGCACCCGGAGATACGGGATGTTCTCCTCTCCGGCGGCGATCCGCTGACCCTGGCCGACGAACAGTTAGAATGGCTTCTCGCGCACCTGCGCCGGATTCCCCACGTCGAGCTGATCAGGATCGGCACAAAAGCGCCTGTCGTCCTCCCCCAGCGAATCACGCCCGCTCTGCTCAAGATGCTCAAGCGCTATCACCCCCTCTGGATCAGCATCCATGCAGTCCATCCGGACGAGCTGACACCGGAGACGGCCAAAGCATGCACGAGTCTGGCGGATGCAGGGATTCCGCTCGGGAGTCAGACGGTGCTCCTTTCCGGGATCAACGACGACACGGAGACGATGAAGCGTCTCCTCCATGGTCTTCTGAAGATGCGGGTCAAGCCCTACTACCTCTACCAATGCGATCCGATTCCCGGCTCGTCCCATTTCCGGACCCCGGTCGCCAAGGGGTTGGAAATTATCCGGGGGCTCAGAGGGTTCACCACCGGCTATGCGGTGCCGACATACGTCATCGACGCCCCCGGCGGCGGCGGCAAGATCCCTCTTCTGCCCGAATACGTCGTCGGACAGGAAAACGGCGACCTGATTCTAAGGAATTACGAGGGACAGGTCTTCCGCTATCCGGACAGCCCATCGGAAGAGAACGTCATCCACTAACCAGCCTGGACTGAGCATTGAAAATAGGGATGACCTATGACCTTCGGGACGATTACCTGGCCGAAGGTTATGGAGAGGAAGAGACAGCGGAATTCGACCACCCGGCGACGATCTCGGCAATCGAGGGCGCACTGCGCAGCCTCGGGTACGAGACGGAGAGGATCGGCCACATCCGGGCGCTTGCGAAGAGGCTGGTTGCCGGCGAGAAGTGGGACCTCGTGTTCAACATCGCCGAAGGACTCCGGGGCTTCGGCCGCGAGGCGCAGGTCCCCGCGTTACTTGAAGCCTACGATATTCCTTATGCATTTTCCGACCCGCTCGTTTTGTCGCTCGCCCTCCACAAGGGGATGACGAAGCGGGTGATCCGGGACCTCGGGATCCCCACACCGGAGTTTACTGTCGTCGAATCTCCGGAAGAGATCGAGCGGGTGGACCTGCCGTTTCCGCTTTTTGCCAAGCCGATCGCCGAAGGGACGGGAAAGGGAGTGACGGCAGCTTCGAAGATCACCGACAGACTGGAGCTTGAACGCGTCTGCCTCTTGCTTCTTGAAGCGTTCCGACAGCCCGTCCTGATCGAAGCGTTTCTCCCCGGTCGAGAGTTCACCGTCGGCATCATCGGAACCGGCAGAGAGGCGTTTGTCCCGGGCGTGCTGGAGGTCCATCTCACCGAGAAGGCCGAAAAGGAGGTTTACTCCTATATGAACAAAGAAGACTGGCACGGACGGATCGAGTACCGCCTCGCGTCGGACGCAATGGCGCTTTTGGCGGGAAAGACGGCGCTCGCCTCCTGGCGGGGACTTGGCTGCCGCGACGGGGGAAGGGTCGATCTGCGCGCCGACGCGAAGGGGACTCCCCACTTCGTGGAGGTGAATCCCTTGGCCGGACTCCGCCCAGACCACTCGGATCTTCCCATCCTCTGCGAGCTCGCCGGGATGCCCTACCGGGAGATGATCGCCGGGATGATGCGCTCCGCGATGAAGCGCATCCGGACTGCATCATGAAAATCGCAATCCTGCATGGAGAAGTGGCAAAAGACGCTTGCCCCGACGAGAAGGATGTCCTCGTGCAGGTGGATTTCGTCTCGGAGGGCCTTGCCAGACTGGGTCATGAGCCGGTCGCTGTGCCTGTTTCCCTGAATCTAACAGAGGCCGCCCGGACACTTGCCGCCCTCTGCCCTGCGATCGTTTTCAATCTTGTCGAGTCTCTCGTCGGCAAGGGGAGGCTGATCCACATCGTCCCCGCCCTTCTCGAAGCGCTGAAGATGCCATACACCGGTGCGGGAGCGGAGACGATGATGCTCACTTCGAACAAGCTCCTCGCCAAGAGATGGCTCATCTCCGCCGGTCTCCCCACGCCGCCGTGGTTTACAACCACAGAGGGGCACAAGGATCTCCAGATTTCGGGACCCTGGCTCATCAAATCGGTCTGGGAGCATGCGTCGATCGGCCTCGACGAGGACTCGGTCGTCCAGGAGGCAGACAGAGAACGTCTGCTCGCAGAGATGGACGCCCGTCGCGACGCACTGGGCGGTTCCTGCCTTGCCGAGTCTTTCATCGACGGGCGGGAGTTCAACCTGTCTCTCCTGGCCAATATACACGAGAGCGTACCGGAGGTTCTTCCCCCGGCGGAGATCCGTTTCGACGCTTACCCGCCGGGAAAAGTCCGCGTAGTGGGCTACCGCTCCAAGTGGGAGGAGGGATCTTTCGAATTCAGCCACACGCCGCTGTCATCCACCTTTTCGGAAACGGACGCACCCCTGCTCTTGCGTCTGAAGGAGCTTGCGCTTCGATGCTGGAAACTCTTCGATCTCCAGGGTTACGCCCGTATCGACTTCCGCGTCGATAAAGAGGGTCGCCCCTGGATCCTCGAGGTGAACGCAAATCCCTGTCTCTCCCCGGACGCGGGCTTTCTCGCGGCAACCCTCCATGCGGATCTTACATTTGAGGAGGTCCTTGAACGGATCATCGGCGACCATAAGCACTAAAAGGATGAAAGAGATGGGCAATGCGATTGTCTATCGCCAAGGGGTGCGACAGGGGGACCGAGAGGCGGTCGGGCGACTTGTCTGCGCCACAGGGTTCTTTTCGAAAGAGGAATGCGCGATCGCCGTGGAGCTCGTTGACGATCGACTGGCAAGGGGAAAGGCGAGTGGTTACTTCTTTCTCTTTGCCGAAGAGGGGGGCCGACTTTTAGGCTACACCTGTTTCGGTCCGATTCCCGGTTCGTCTCACGGCTTCGATCTGTACTGGATCGCCGTGGACCCGCATGCGCAGGGACGAGGCCTGGGAAGGAAGCTCATGACCGAGTCGGAACGGCTTATGGCCGGACGCGGAGCACGGCGAGTCTATGCGGACACCTCTTCCCGGCCCCAGTACAAACCGACGCATGCCTTCTATCTCGCCTGCGGATACGTTCAGGAGGCCTTCCTCGCCGATTTCTATGCCCCGGATGACGGAAAAGTCATATTTGTCAAGGTCCTCAAATAGACGGCGCTCCGTCCCCACAGATCATAGAAATGTCTTGTCTGGTTCCACAAAAAATGGTAGTCGGACAGAAGCCTCAGGTCGGGGAACTTCCCAGATGTAAGGAGGTATAATCGCTATGAGATTTATTCCGAAAGAAGAAAAATTCTTCGATCTGTTCGAGGAGCTGGCAGCCAAGATCGAGACCGGAGGAAAGCTCTTCCTGGAACTTGCGCAGAGCAGCGCCTACAGCGAGCCGCAAGTCACCCGCCTCAAGGAGATCGAGCACGAAGCGGACGTCATCACCCACCGAACCTACGAAAAGATGCACACGACCTTTCTCACGCCGCTCGACCGCGAGGACATATACTGTCTGGTCAACAAGATGGACAGCATCATCGACATGACAGAGGCGGCCTCCGCCCGGCTCTTCCTCTACCGGGTAAAGGTGCCGGCGAAAGGCCTCATCGAACAAGCGAAGATACTCAACGAGTCGATCGGAAAGGTCAAAACGATCATCCACGCCCTCAGAGATATGAAAAACGCCGCCCTGATCCTCCGGACCAGCGTTGAGATCAACACCCTGGAAAACGCCGGGGATGTCGTTCTCCGGACGATTATGACCAATCTGTTCGAAAACATGGAGGATGTCCGCGAACTGATCAAGTGGAAGGAGATCCATGAGCGGATCGAAGAGGCGATCGACGTCTGCGAGGACGTATCGAATATTGTGGAAGGCATCGTCCTGAAAAATGGCTGATCTTGCACTGATTATTTTTCTGGTGCTGATGGCGCTGGTCTTCGGTGCAGGGGAGACAAAAGGATGTTCGGAAAGCGCCGGCGGGACTTTCCGGCGGCATTGGCGGGCGGCAGGGAAAAAGGAAACGGTTGCGGTCGATCGATTCAAAACAAACCGCGATGATGCCCAGCTTGTAGGGCATTCAGACTCTTGATGGGGCTCATGCTTGAATATACGATATTCATCATCTGTTTAGCCCTGGTTTTCGATTTTCTCAACGGGATGAACGATGCGGCAAACTCCATTGCCACCATTGTCGCAACACGCGTATTGTCACCGCGCTTCGCGGTTGCATGGGCCGCATTCTTCAATTTTGCCGCTGCCGGAATTTTCGGTGTTCACGTTGCAACAACAGTAGGAAAAGGAATTGTCGATACTGCCGTTGTAAACCATGAGCTGATTTTAGCGACTTTAACAGGCGCGATCATCTGGACTCACCTTTGCACGCGTTACGGACTTCCCATAAGCGTTTCTCATGCACTGATTGGCGGTTTGTCGGGAGCAGGCGTCGCCAAAGCCGGTTTTGGCGCCCTTATTTCAAGCGGTTTGATCAAAGTCGGAATATTTATATTTCTTTCACCGATTATCGGCATGGTTTTAGGTTCGACATTCATGGTGATGGTATCCTGGATTTTCAAGAACAGGGCTCCATATAAAGTCAACAATATCTTTCGAATCGGACAGCTTATATCCTCGGCGGCTTTCAGCTTGGGACACGGAGCAAACGACGCACAAAAAACCATGGGTATAATCGCGCTTTTATTGTATACGGGCGGCTATTTGGGAGATCAATTTTATTTCCCTCTTTGGGTAACCCTGGCCGCATATGCGACGATTGGGTTAGGTACTCTTTATGGAGGATGGAGAGTCATAAAAACAATGGGTATGAGGCTTACTCACTTACAGCCGATAGGCGGATTTTGCGCAGAAACCGCCGGAGCCATTATCCTGGCAGGTACGGCGATGGCCGGTATTCCCGTCAGCACAACCCATACCGTTGCCGGCGCTATCATGGGAGTTGGTTCAACCCGCCGTTTATCCGCTGTCCGCTGGGGTCTTGCCGGCAAAATTGTCTGGGCTTGGATTTTAACAATACCTGTTTCGGGGCTTGTCGGATACGGTACTTTTTTAGTTGTAGATATGACAATCCGGTTATTTTTCTGAATGAAACGTCGATGCAGGAATATCCGCATGTTGCGGCATGCCGGGCGGACTTAAAATGCTCGATCCTCGCGGCTGCGCCGGTCCGACTCCCTCATAAAAATACCAAATGAAACCCACATGTCCGGTTAGAGATTTGCAGATGACGACAGGCGGCCATACAACGTAGGAGATCGCTTCGCTCGCCAGGCGCATTATCCCTTGGCCGGCTCTCTTTTCTTGCTGAAGACCTCGCGGTCGCCGCCGGTCATGCCGGCGATGTACTTCACCAGTTTCTTGCGGGACTCGATATCGTACTGGGTCGTGATGGCGATCTGCTCCATAATCGGCGAACCGCCTCCATGGTAGTTGCCGATATTCATGATGCCGCCCGTCGCCGAACAGAGCACATCGCCCAGGAATCTCCAGAAATTGGCCTGATCCTCCGCCGACATGTTGGGATTCCGTTTGGTGTATTTGAGGAGCAGCTCCCCGGTCTCCGGATTTGTAAAATCCCTCTCGTGGGGAAAAGTGGCGACAACCCCGCCGGCGAGGTCGCAGAGGATTTCCGCTTCGCGCCAGACCGCCTCGCCCGAGAGGCACCGGCCGACATTGCAGTAAATCGAATTGGGAATGTACGACCCGGGACCGTAAGGGACAAACCCTATACCCGGTATGTACACCTCCGGTTTGCCGAGATCGGAGGCCGTGTAGCCCGCGGCATAACCCAGCTCGATGGTCATGATGAGCTCCGCCAGCTTCTCCCGGACATGGGACTGCTTATGGATGTTGTTCACCTCGGCGGCAAGGGCGGCCATCCCCAGGATGACATCGCCGATCGCCGGCTTGCAGCCCGAATAGGAGTGGCGGTGGAACAGGGCGAAGAGGAGCGCGCACGCGCCTCCATGCTGGTGTTCGCCGGCCAAAAACACCCTTTCCCAGGGGACAAAGCAGTTGTCGAAAATCAGATAGGAATCCGTGGCGCCCTGAACGAATCCCCGTTTGTAATGTTCCCGCGGTCGCAGGTTGTGGATGGTCACGACCTGCTTCAATCCTTCCCAGTCTCCGGGAACGGCGAAGGCCACCGCATAGTCCTTGTCCTCGGGACGCAGGGCCCGGGTGGGGACCACCAGGACCTCGTCGGCCACGGAGGCCTCGGAAATGTGAACCTTGCAGCCATCGACCACGATCCCGTCCTTCAACCGTTCCTTGATCCGCACATACGCGCCGGGATTCGGCTGGTCTGCCGGGCGGAGCATACGATCACCCTTCACATCCGTCTGGGCGCAGCAGCCGATGAGGTCTTCCGTCTGGAAACGGATGAGCCACTTCTTGAAGTTCTCATGGTACTGGGTGGCGCCGCTGTTCACCTTGTCCGCCTCGTAAGAGACGTTGTAGATCGCGTTCGTCCCGTCGATCCCCATGCAGCGCTGGATGCACCCGCCGACCTTCTGGCAGAGCATACGCGTCATGTCCTGTTTCCTATGCAGGTCTTCCTTGTTTTGATGGATGTGGTTAAAACGGTTGATCCGCTCGCCCGTCAAATGGGAAATCGCCGTGCACAGATCCTGATTCTCGGGCCTTGCCGCCTCATCATACGTTGTGCCGATGGTGTTGAGGCAATCCATCTGCAGTTCGTCTGTCCTGTCGATCAACTGGCCATTGTGGTAAATATTCCTTTTCATCTGGGAAAGACCTTTGATGTAATCCTGCTTGGTTCTCATGAAGACGCTCCTTTCAGTGTAGTGTATTGGCAAGTAAGCATTTTGGCTACATCATCGCAGTTGCACTGTCAAGTATTATTGCTTTTTCGCTGTCGTGGCATAACGAACGATCAAAGAAGGGATTCCCGCCATCCGCACTTCATGTCGTCTTCCGTCTGATTTTTCTGCATCCGCTTTTCGATCTCCCGGCGGAGGGTCTCGAAGGCGATCTCGTCCAGAGTGTCCGGAACGGGAAGCAGCTCGTCCCAGTGGACAAAGATCGTGCTGAAAGGCTTCGGGATCAGGCAGCGGTCCCAGCTTTTCAGAATCCAGGCCCGGTTCACGGAAATAGTAAGCGGCACGATAGGGACGCCGGAAAGCTGTGCCATGCGGATCAGTCCGGACTTGATGACGCCCCGGGGACCCTGCGGTCCATCTACGGCATGGACGGCAGCCCGCTGGGTCGAGAGTTCTCCGACCATCGCCGCCAGCGCTTCACGGCCGCCGCGGGAACTGGACCCGCGCACGGGACGGAAGTTCAGGAGGCGGCAGACTTCTGCGATGATATCCCCATCCCTGCTCTGGCTGATCATCACCAAGGGTGCGAATTCCCTGAAACGTCGGGCGTACGTGAGGACAAGGGGGAACCGCTGATGCCAGAGAGCGGCGATTCCCTTCCCGCCGTGATGAAGATGATGGATGATTTTATTCTCATCGATGGAGCGGACACGGATCAGACAGAAATAGAGGCGGATGATTGCATAGATTGCAGGGATCAGGCCATATTTGATGGCGAACCTGGACAGACCCTTGATCATACCGGCACCGGATTTGGGGAGTCTGACACTCCACAAACGCACTTTTTTATTTCGCCTTGACCTCTTCGACGGGTTGGGGTTTCACGCTATCCGGCATCGGTTCTATGCCGTATTTCCACTTCAGGAACTGCTCGCCGGTCGCAGGATAGAGGGCGTAAGTCAAGAGGTCCTCCTCCGTCCTGGCAAGGTCGCCGATCTTCTTTCTGTCTTCTGCAAGTTCCGGCTCCAGGTAGTCGGCAGGTCTCCCCGTGATCGGGGTCTGGCCGCGCTTGGACCGTTTCAGGACAATCTTCTGTACCTCCGGATCGACCGGGATCGGGGTCTCGCCGTAGAGACCAATCATCAGATCGCTGAACTGGTTGCTTATCATCTTGTACCTGCCGGCAACCACATTCATGACCGCTTGCACCCCGACGATCTGCGAGGTTGGGGTGACCAGGGGCGGCATTCCCGCTTCCTTTCGCGTCCGCGGGATCTCCGCATGGACCTCGTCAAGACGGTCCAGGGCGTTCATCTCCTTGAGCTGGCTGATCAGGTTGGAGATCATGCCGCCGGGGATCTGGTGGGCCAAGACGCCCGCGTCAATCAGGGAGAGCTTGTTTGTGGCGAGGTGTTTCTGGTATTTGGGGGCGATTTTTTCGAGATGTTCACCCAGCTTGATCAGTTTACGCACATCCATACCCGTGTCGCGTTTCGTTCCCTGCAGGGTGACGACAAGCGGCTCGACTGCAGGCATCGCGGTCCGGAGGGCATACGGGGCGAGACAGGTATCGACGATATCGACCCCCGCCTCGATCGCCTTGATGTAGGACATCGAGGCCATGCCGCTGGTATAATGGGTGTGGAAATGCAGAGGTAGTTTGGTGATCTTCTTCAGCTCGGTGACGAGATCGTAAATATCGTACGGGGAGACGATCCCGGCCATATCCTTGATGCATATGCTGTCGGCGCCCATCGCTTCGATCGCTTTAGCTTTTTTCATGAAATAGTCGAGATTGAACACATCGCCGCCGAGACGGGACTGGGTCAGCGAATAACAAATCACGCCTTGAAAGTGTTTCCCGTTGGCCTTGATCCTCTCAACGCAGGTCTGGAAGTTTCTGAGATCGTTCAAGGCGTCGAAGACCCGAAAGACATCGATGCCGACCTCGCACGATTTGTCAACGAAGGCACGGGCGACATCGTCTGCATAGTTGCGGTAGCCGACCAGATTCTGGCCGCGTAGCAGCATGGTGAAGGGCGTTTTCTTGATATATTTCTTCAGAATCTTCGGTCTTTCCCAGGGGTCTTCGCCAAGGAAACGGTGCATCGAGTCAAATGTCGCCCCTCCCCAAACCTCCATCGCCCAAAAGCCCATCTCATCCATCGCTTCGGCGATAGGGAGCATATCCTCGGTGCGCATGCGGGTCGCGTAGATGGACTGGTGTCCATCGCGTAACGTATTGTCCTGTATCTTAACGGGATTGACAGGTCCATCCTTCATAATGTCTACCATCTCGATTTCTCCTTCCTGAATCCTGAACGCATCGCGAGGATGCTGAATTACGGTTTATTGACAAATATCTGACGGTTATAGAGCCGGAGTATAACGCACTGAAAAGGAGTGTGTCAAGCTCAATCGGCAGTAGTATCGCAATAATAGTGCCAATGTCGGCGCTGCTTTCCGGGAGAAAAGGGGATTGATAATATAAACTCCAAAAATTAAAGAGAGTTATCATGTTACAGGACGGGAGAGATCATCATATTTTCAAAGGGAAAAGGTAATGCAGGAGTCCAGAAGGGAGATAACGCATCAAATAAGTGCGTCTCTCGCACGAGACAGGCAAGGCGATTGAAGGACAACCCGCAGGACAGTGAAAAGTGAAAATATGTGCAAATAGCACACGCCGTGCACAAGAAGCACAGGGCGTCTCTGCCAAATCACTCGCTCTAACAAGAGAGACAAAATAAAGACGACTGTATGATAAAAGCACGGGCAGACCCCTGCCGTGTCGAACTTGATCCCTCGTGACCGGGAGCGCAACCCGCAATCCCCGACCTGTGGGCGGGGAAAAGGGGCACAGTTAAAAAAACAGGCCTCTTCATTGCCGGAAAGCCCCGCCCTGCGGGCGAGGAGCTTCACTTCGGCGGGTGACGTAAACCGGATTGGAAAAGATCCAGGGATGGTAACAGCCGAAAACCTTTAGAGATACCTCGATCCTGTAGACGCCTGGTTCACAGATTTTGACGGAAAGGTCTCTCCCCGTGGCCTGATGAAAAAGGGTGCCGTTTCTGATGATCGAGATCCGCCCCCGATAGGGGACGGAGATCTTGAGTTCTGCGGAGCGATGGAGGTCAAATTCATCGCCCATTGTTGCGCATCTCCCCTCTTCTGCAAGGAGCAGGGTAAATCCGGACGACGAGCGGTAATAGTCGAGGGCGACATAGACCCGGCCGTTTCTCAGAGCATCAAAAAGCGTAGCGATATCGTCCCGGCTGTTTCCGGAGAGGGGACCGGTCGTGAGAACGTGCGTCCGGATCAGGCGGAAAACCCTCGCATAGGGAAACACCGAGAGATTCAACCCCAGAAACCGCTTCAAGGTATCGTGGTTGTCCAGTTCGCCGATACCGACCACCCGGCGTTCCCGTGTGAGAAGATCCCAGCGGGCAAGGGTTCTCGGTAAGGGGCCACGGAGAAGAAAGGCGGGAAAGGCGTAACTCAGAATAGCGCGCAGATACCCGGAGAGGCCGCTCTGCCAGTCGGTCATGAAATCCCAGATGCCCAGACCCGTGTAACCGGTTACCGACCAATCGATCCAGGGGTAATGTTTCACGTGAAACAATGCCGTTCCTTCATGGTCCGGGTGTGCGATAAATCCCATTCCCCCCATGGTCCGCACTCGATCGATATAGGTCTGCGGAGGCAATTCCGGCGGGTCCCCCGCGGTTGCAACCGCTTCTTGAAGCTGAAAAGCCAGATAATGGTTGAAGCGTGGCGCAATCTCCTCGCCGACGATCAGCAGTGTGCCGTTATGCCACCCCTCGAAACCGTCGTCTCGCGCCCTGAGTGTGGAATGATCAGTGAGCAGAAGAAAGTCCACCCCGCTTTTATTTGCGGCCCTGATGATTTCTGTAACCGGCGTACGTCCGTCGAACGAATAGGCCGAATGCAGGTGAATGACACCTGTATAATCTGTCAGATTCAAGAAAGGCATCATCGCTGTTTCATTTGGCGCCGTATTCTCTCATCAGAAAACGTAGCGGGCAGAAATCGCATTTCGGTGTCTTTCGGCAGAAACTCTTTCCCGTGTTCACAAGAAGTGCGTGAAACTGGTTAAACAGGGATGCATTATTGGGGAGATGGGTCATAAACAACGTTCTGATTTTTGCTCCGTCTGCATCCCCTGTGATAATGCGATGACGTTGCAAAATTCGCTGCGTATACGCGTCGCTGATAAACACTGGCTTCTGACAGGCATACAGAATAATGCTGTCGGCCGTTTCCGGTCCGACACCCCGTACGTTGAGGAGTTTTTCCCGGAGGACCGACATATCCTCGTTACACATCGTATCGATGCTTCCGGAATATTCATCAAAAATAAATCGGACCAAAGACTTGAGCCGCTTCGCCTTGACGTGATAATAGCCGGACGGCCGGATGATCCCGGCCAGGATCTCTTCATCAATCTGGAGCAATGCGTCGGGGGAGAGAAGTTTTCTTTCTTTTAACGCCGAAATCGCCTTTTCGACATTTGCCCATGCCGTATTCTGGGTCAGGATGGCGCCGACCATGACCTCAAATGGGGAGTCCGCAGGCCACCAGTGAAGATCCCCGAAATATCCGTTTAGAAGTTCGTAAATTTTCAGCAGATCTTCACGGTATCCCATCCGTTACTCTATTCCCCTGGGGGTTCTTCTATTTTGTCAGCGGGACAAAGAACCTCGCCTTCCCTCTTTGAATCAAGAGGAGAATCCCTCCTTTTTCGCCTGCCTTCCCGATCTCACGGACATACTCTTTGATGCTTTCTACCTTGACCTTGTTCACCTGGAGAATGATGTCCTGCTGCTGTATGCCAACCTCTTCGGCGGTGCTTCCTTCCTGTACGTCCACGACTATGACGCCCTTCTTTATGGAGAGACCCAGATGTTTTGCAATCTCCGGTGTTATTTCCTGGACTGTCATACCGAAAGCCTCACTGCCATTGCGGGTTGCGGCAATTTCTCCTTGATCCTTCCTCTCCGCAACGGTAATGCTGACGCTTTTCTCCTGGCCGTCCCGGAGAACCTTGATCGTGACCGTCTCCCCGACACGGAATGCGGCAATGACTATGAGCAGCTCATGCGTGTCCTTGATCTTTTTACCGTTGATTTCGGTGATCACATCGCCGGATTTCAGGCCGGCTTTTTCGGCAGGATCTCCCTTGAACAAATCATTAATCAGCGCCCCGCTTCGATCCTTAAGCTTCATGCTCTTGGCGATATCTTCTGTGATGTCCTGAACGGAAACTCCCAGCCAGCCCCGCGTGACCTTCCCTTTTGCTTTCAGATCGGGGAGGATCGTCTTAGCCATGCTGATTGGGATGGCAAAGCCGATTCCCTGACCATGAGCGACGATAGCCGTGTTGATACCGATGACCTTTCCTTCCATATTGAAGAGAGGGCCGCCGCTGTTGCCCGGGTTGATCGAGGCGTCGGTCTGAATAAAGTTGTCATAAGGACCCGCTCCAATGACGCGGCCCTTTGCACTGACGATGCCGGCAGTGACCGTCTGTTCCAGACCAAAGGGATTCCCTATAGCCATCACCCAGTCGCCGACACGCAGCTTTTCTGAATCGCCCATTTCCGCGACCGGAAGGCTGCCTGCAGGTTTTATCTTGATCAGAGCGATGTCGGTTTTTGCGTCCCTGCCGATGACCTTCGCCTCATATTCTTTACTGTCGGAGAGCTTGACTATAATCTTGTCCGCCTGTTCTACCACGTGGTTATTGGTAAAGATATATCCGTCATGGCTGATGATGAATCCCGAGCCAAGGCTTCTCTGCTTAAATTCCCGCTGCGGCATATCGCCAAAAAAACGCTCGAAAAAATCATCGCCACCGAAAGGGCGATCAAAAGGCGACCCCTGACCGAAAGGTGTCCGTGATCTGCCGCTGCGTACCGTCTTTGTGGTACTGATATTGACGACGCTGGGTTTCAGCTTCTCGGCCAGATCCGCAAAGGAAAGGGGCGCACGTGATATTTCTCCCGTCGATCCCGCTGCGGCTGTCTGCACATCCGGACCTGGTCCCGACGGCATAAAGGAGGACCGCAGGACCTCCACAACCGACACAATAAAAAAACCGATCATAAATGCCAATAGAAACATTATGAATGTTCTTCTACCCTTTTTTTCTGTTTTCATATTTTCCTCCACCATTGATCTCCTTATTCTGAAAATACATCATTGTGATGTTCTCGCGAAATGCATTTTACTCGCATCATTATTTGTCAATGGCTGTAATATAAACTACAAATGCGTTTTGTCAATGGCGATCTATATTTGTGACCGGCTTTGTTCGTACCGGGACATTTCGCCCCCTGAGTACGGCAGAAAATATTTTTTCTTGCATTTGGGGAGGGTGGGATATACAAACCCTGAAAATGCTTGGGTCAAGGTCATTTTTTTTCTGCCGAAAGGGGACGCGTATGGTCGATGCGGAGCTATTGAAAAGTTTGGAATCCATTGTGGGAAGAGACCGGATAAAAACTTCCCAAGAAGACCTTTTGACTTACTCGTACGACTCCTATGTGAAAGAATACCTTCCGGAGGCAGTCCTTTTCCCGAAGTCCACCAAGGAAGTGGCCGGGATTCTAAAGCTCGCGAATGAGCGAGGCGTCCCGGTCACGCCGCGCGGCAGCGGTACAAATCTCTCAGGGGGCTCGGTGCCCAAGAAGGGCGGGATCATCCTCTGCTTCACGATGATGAACCGGCTTCTGGAGATCAACCGGGCCAATCGCTACGCCGTGGTCGAGCCCGGGCTGGTTGTCTCCGAGTTCCAGAAAGAAGTAGAGAAAATAGGCCTTTTTTATCCCCCCGATCCCGGCAGTTCGACGGTGGCCACTATGGGCGGCCGAGGGCATCACCGGGAATAAAATCCGGGCGATCAAAGATACCGGGGCCAACCTGGTCGCCTCCGGCTGTCCCGGGTAACCGCTCTTTCACCGTGCGGGTAAAGTAACTCGCCGCCTGGGGGGAGAGAACGCCAAAGGTGTCGACAAGGGTGAAGGCGTCCATGTGTCCTTCCGTCGCCACCCGCTCCACAAGGTTGAGCAGGAAGCTCATCTCCGCCCGCGTTCCATCGATCGTGAAGAAAACCGTGTAGAGGCCGTTTGCCTTGGCGGCTGCCGTTGCCTTGATCGACAGATCGATCGCCTTTTCCATGGCCATTTGTAGGCTTGTTCGATCATGTGACCGCTGACCGGGATTTCGATGACGACACCCTTCACACCGCAGTCTGCCGCCCTTTTGACATCGTCCACGATGCAGCGGCTGAAGCAGAAGATGTCCGGTCCGAGATTCCGCTTTACGATCTCCCGGATTGCGGCTTCGTCCATCGGAGAAACTGCCGGCATCCCCGTCTCGATACGTTGCACACCCGCCTCGGCCAGCTTTTCGGCAATTCGTACTTTGTCGTCCTTGCTGTAAATGATTCCTGCCTGCTGCTCGCCGTCGCGCAGCGTCACATCGTGAATAATAACCTTCTTGGGAGGGGTGAAACCTTTCGTCACTTCCTCCAGATAGTTCCATGAATTCACATGCCAGTCTTTCGTTTTCCAGGGCTTATCCGGTTGGCCTACATACTTATTCATCTGACTCTTCTTTCACTTCATTTCCTGTAGCCGGCTTTATGCAGAGGGCATTGATTTGTAAAGATGATTTAGGTCGTCCGCAAAATCTGCGTGCTTTTTTTCAAAATCTTTGCAATTATCTGCACTATGATTGCCGCGATCGAAAACATCGGCAGGTTCACCCTGAATACGTCGCTTTCCCTGCGCAACACCCTGACCTTTGCTGCACAGGTATTCATCCGTCTGCTCAACCTGAGTACCTACAACAGCGCCTCCCGGATGGTCTTCATCAACCAGTTCTATTTCACATCGGTACAGATCCTGCCTTTGTTTCTCTTTGTGGCCGTGATTTTCGGATCGCTGGTCAACGGCATGGCCTTTCAAGTGATTAAAAACCTGGGATTAAACGACTACCTTGGACGGCTTCTGATGGGATTTGTCGTGACGGAAGTTGCACCCTTTATGACGGTTCTGCTCATCGCTCTCCGCTCCAGCTCAGCAATCAATACCGAGATCGCTGTGATGAAGGTCAGCCGTGAACTCAACACGCTCGACACCTTCAACATCGATCTGATCAACTACCTTTTCGTCCCCCGCATCCTCAACGGGATGCTCTCCATGGTTCTCCTGAGCAGCCTTTTTTCCCTGGTGGTCCTCGCCATTGGGCTATTTGTTTCCAGCGCGGTCTTCGGCACGAGCGTCGATGCCTACATCGATACCTTGCTGCAATCCGCCTCCTTGCTGGGTATTGTCATCGTTCTGTTCAAGTGTGCCACATTCGGTTTTTTCATTACGCTGATCCCGATTCGCCTGGGTTTGAATGCATCGAGGGAGCTGACAAGCATCCCGGTTGTGGTGCTGGGTGGGATGGTGAAGGTCTTTCTCTCGATCGTGGTCATCGAGGTGCTGTCATTAATCATAAGATTCATTTAAAACTCTTCGAAGGCGAAGAGGCGCTGCAAGAGGAACTGCAGAGTTTCATCGCGGCTCACAAATCGCGGTTGGGACTTGTCTCCCTGGAGGCGCCCCTTATCGCCAACCTGTCCATCTGGAGCAATATTGCCCTGATCCGGCAATACCACGAGAATATGCCCCGGCATGAAGCAAGAGCTCTCACAGAGGATCTGCTCCGCCGGCTGGGCATGTCTTCGATTGTGGACAAGAGAAATCCGTCCCTGACGACACAAGAGCGTTTCTGCGCCATGCTCCTTCGGGCCTCGATGGTCCGGGATGCCATATTGGTTTTGGACAAGCCCTTCAGCATCCTCACCAACCTGCGGGACGGACGTTTTATTATGGAGAACCTGCGGAAGTTGGATGATTTGATTGCAGAGACTCATATTTTTGATTATAGTTGGGAAAAAGGACGTTACGGGGGCTGGGATGATACAGAAAGTTGAATTCAAGGTAGGACTCTTCATCATTATTGCCACCTTGCTGATCATGGCCTCCATCGGGTATGTCGCTTATAAGAAGGGGGTCTTCTCGAAGGTTTATACCTATACCCTTTCCTCAAACACCGCTGAAAATCTCACAGAGGGGATGCCGGTTGTGTTTTGGGGCTTCAACATCGGCCAGGTCAGCTCGATGGAGTTGACCGCGAAGGGGGTCCTCATCCATATCAAGATCCCGGAGCGGAATAACCGGGTGATCCGGGCCAACAGCAAATTCGTTCTCGACAAACCGCTGCTGGGAACCTCGCGGATCATTGTCACGACGGATAACCTCAACGACCCTCCCCTCTCGCCAAAGGTTTTTCCGGAGATTACGGTATCCAACGACATCAACGAACTGATCAAAAAGGTCCAGCCTATTGCCGAAAAACTGGACAGTATAGGCGCCAGTGTGGCGACGCTCACCGCGAACCTCGCAGATCCGCAGGGAGAGGTCACCCGCATCCTGAAAAACGTCGAGACGGTGACGGCCCATTTCTCAAAGAAAGAATCCCTTCTGGAGATGGCCGTCGGCACCAAGGACAGCGTCAACTCCATACAAGACATCTTAAGCAATGTTCGTGACATGACGGTTCATATGGACGGGATCCTCAAAAGGGTCGACACGCTGGCCGGGAAGAGCGATGAGGAGATCTACGGCCGGGACGGCGTTTTTCCTCTCGTGCGGAACATCCTTCGTGATCTTCTGGCAAAGCTGGCAAAAATCGACATCACGCTGGACAATCTCAACAAGATCAGCGGCGAAACTGCCGATTCGACGAAGGATCTGAAGCTCCTCCGGAATAATCTGGATGAAACGGTGACCGCGATCGGCCATCTGGTCGACCAACTGGATCGGATCATCCCCTTCCAGGACAAACCGGAGATCAAACTGCCATGAAGAAGATTGTCTGTCTGCTTTTTCTCTTTCTTCTGCTCGGGGGTTGCAGCTCAAAACCGACGCCGGGGTGGATCGTCGCGGGCAACCAGCAGCTCGAGGCATTCAAGCAGCAGTTTCTGACCGGCGGGCAGCCGGTCGTCACGGAGCGCCACTTCCGGAAAGCCGTCGAGGAGATCAAAAAAAGCGGAGATCTCGACCTCCTGGGAAAAGCCTGGTTGACGAGGATGGCCCTGGAGGTCGCCGTTCTGAGGGAAATGGGGGAAGAGGATTACCTGAAAGTCGCGGCTGCGCAACCGGTTCCCGCTAACAGAAATTTTTTTCTCTTCTTGAAGGGCCAAAAGGGTTCTGTGGATCGCTCGCTTTTGCCGGCGCAATACCGTCCATTTTTCGATGCTCTCCTGAGTGGAAATCCGGTTAAGGCGGAACAAACGATCACTGCCATGGAAGACGACCCACTCTCCCGGTTGATCGCCGCGGGGATTGCGGTGCGCTTCAATCTGGAAACCGAGGCAATCCTCAAGGCCGCGGTGGAAACCGCCTCTCGGAACGGCTGGAAAAGGGCCCTACTGGCTTGGCTCGAACGTCTGCGGTCCTTTCACGAAGCAGCAGGAGATGGTGCAAGAGCCGACGCCGTCCGCCTGCGTATCGACCTGATGAAATAGAGCGAACACTCCGTGGAGATTTCCGCACAGAGATGTCGAGAACTCAGAAAATTGTCTCTTATTTCTTCTGAAATCCCTGCTGTGATAAACGACCCCTATTTCATCCTTCTTGCGAGTCGAGTCCAACTGGTGATGTTCCAGTGAGGATCGAGGACCGTTTTCCCTTCGTCGGGTTGAAGACCGCATTTGGATGCGAAATAACGGTGGAAGGCAAGGCTTCCTGT